>Ga0172380_10006342_pt1 | contig 13793 bp, 6 predicted proteins | sample Leawe162metaG_FD_119747 | JGI IMG/M metagenome (GOLD analysis project Ga0172380, IMG submission 119747) | Leachate microbial communities from a municipal landfill in Southern Ontario, Canada - Leachate well 162 metaG | ecosystem: Engineered > Solid waste > Landfill > Unclassified | place... | reverse complement strand
GCAGGAACTTGCCGCGTTGGTCATCGGGGAGAGCGATCCCGATCGCATCGAAAGCGACCGCCCCTTGCAGGAACAGGGTTTTGATTCGCTGATGGCGGTTGATCTGCGCAACCTGATTGCAAAAACCTTCAGTGTGGAACTGCCGGTGTCGCTGCTGTTCGATTATCCGACCCCGGAAAAGATCGGGCGATTCCTGCTGGATGATGTGCTGAGTTGGCAGGAAACGGTCGAACCGGCAACGGTCGTGCCGGTGGTCAGCGACGAGGCGGTCATGACCGCCGATGACCTGGTGAATGAGATAGAACAACTGCTTGGTGTGTAGGGGGGAGCGAATGGATAACACGGTACCTGTAGTCATTACTCCGGCGCAGGGAGAACATATCTCCGAAACAGTGAAGCTGCAGGCGGAAAACTGCATAAAAAACCATGTGATTGCCGCCATGGGGATCGGCCTGATCCCTTCGGCCCTGGTGGACGTGGTCGGCATTACCGGCATCGAGGTCAAGATGATCAGGGATCTGGCGGCTGTGTACAATTTTCCGGTTCCCAACAAGCTGGTTGCCTACAAGGTCCTGATCTCGCTCATCGGCAGCATCGGTCCGGTCTATTTTTCCACGCGGATGCATGCCGCCCTGAAGGGGGTGCCGCTGGTGGGGCATGCGGTCTATGTCGGGCTCCTCTCCCTGACCGGAGGCGCGGCGGTTTACGCGGTGGGCAAGATCTTCCAGAAACATTACGAATCGGGCGGAACCTTCCTCAGCAAGGACAACACGTACATCAGGGATTACTTCAAGGAAAAATACGCAGAGGGCAAGCAGGTTGTGAAAGGGTATGTGTAGGGGCGCATCGCATGCGGCCCGAGTATGCAACCGGCGGTGAATATGCGGATGGTTCGGATATGTAACGCATGATTTTCGTAGGTTGGGCAAAAGCATTTTCATGCCGTGCCCAACATAAATGTCGCAATTGTTGGGCACGCTGCGCTTTGCCCAACCTACGAGCTACGACGTACGAGTTCCACCCTTTCAGTGAAAATTCAAGGAATATCGAATATGAACAGCGAACAGGAACAGAAATATCGGGATACCCTGGCAAAGGCCAGTGTCAGGATAAAGGAACTGATGGCCCAGGTGAACGAGCTGAAGGGGGCGGGGACGATTGCCGTTGTCGGCATCGGCTGCCGTTTTCCCGGGGGCGCCGATTCTCCCGGGGCGTTCTGGAAGCTTCTCGAAGAGGGCGTCGATACCGTCAGCGAGATCCCGGCTGACCGCTGGAATGGTGCCGACTGGTACGATCCCGATCCCTCCTCGCCCGGGAAAAGCTATACCAAACGGGGCGCGTTTCTCACGCTGGATGAACTGAAACAGTTCGACGCATCCTTCTTCGGCATATCCCCGCCCGAGGCCGCCTCCCTTGATCCGCAGCAGCGGCTGCTCCTGGAAACCGCCTGGGAGTCGATTGAACGCTCCGGCGCTGATCCGAAAACCGTGCGCGGGAGCAGAACCGGCGTATTCGTCGGGATCTGCGGCTCCGACTATGCCCAGGGGGGGCTCGTTTCCGGCGATACCACCGGTATAAACCCCTACAGCATTACCGGAGTCGGCCCCAGCATCGCCTCGGGGCGGATATCCTACCTCCTTGACCTGCACGGCCCCAACATCGCCCTGGATACCGCCTGCTCCTCTTCGCTGGTAGCCGTTTTGCTGGCAATGAAGAGCCTGTTGAGCCGCGACTGCGATGCCGCGCTTGCTGGCGGGGTGAGCCTGATGCTGACCCCCGGCATGTTTGTCGCGCTTTCCCGGATGAACGCCCTTTCGTCCGACGGCGTCTGCCGCGCTTTTGGCGAGCATGCCAACGGTTTTGTCCGGGGAGAAGGGTGCGGAATCCTGTACCTGAAGCGGCTTGAGGATGCGGAACAATCAGGTGATCCGGTCATCGCGGTTCTTCGGGGCGGCGCCATGAGCCATGACGGCCAGAGCAACGGCTTGACCGCTCCCAACGCCCTTTCCCAGCAGGAGGTGATCCGGAACGCCCTGTCCCGGGCCGGTATGATACCGGATGAGATCGATGCCATCGAAAGCCACGGCACCGGCACCCCGTTGGGCGATCCGATCGAGGCCCGTTCACTGGCCGCCGTGTTCGGCGCAAAGAGTGAGCTGCCGGTCGGCTCGGTCAAGACCAACATCGGACACCTGGAGGTTGCTGCCGGGGTTGCCGGGGCGATCAAGGCGATCATGATGGTGAACCGGAACATGCTGCTCCCCAGCCTCCATGCCGAGCAGCTCAACAGCCATATTCCGTGGGACAGCATCCCGGTCCGGGTCATGCGGGAACTGCGCCCCTTTCCGGATACGGGACGTCCCAGGGCCGTGGGGGTCAGCTCGTTCGGTTTCAGCGGCACCAACGCCCATCTGATCGTCCAGGAATACCGCCGGAACGACGGGGTCGTGTTCCCGCTCTCTTCCCGTACCCCCCGCACTTTTCAGCGCAAGCCGTACTGGATCGACCCGATGGCGCTGTATGAAGGGAGAGGGAAAGCCCACTCCCTGCCTGGCCATCCCGTAGAAGGAGAGGAAAAAGCTGCCGTCGATGCCTCGTCCATCCTCTCCGCCATCGTGCGGATGGTGACTGCCGTCTCCGGCCTTGAAGCGGCGGAACTTGATCCGGATGTCAACCTGTTCGAACTGGGGCTGGATTCCCTGATGCTGATCCAGCTCAGGGACACGATGAACCGTGACTACGGCGTGTCCCTGGAATTGTCCAACCTGATGGATGATGCCAATACCCTGAGCCGGCTGGCCGCATTTGTGGCCAGTCGGGTCGCTGCCTCTCCTTTGCCGGCTGTTCGGGCGACACCGCCAGCCACCCTTCCGGTCTTATCCGGAACCGGTGACGCGACCGTGGAACAGTTCTTTACAACCCAGCTCGAACAGATCCGGGGCATGATGGAGCAGCAGCTGGATGCTCTGCGCCAGGGAGGCGGCCTGCCGCCGGCGGAGCGCCGCAAGATCAACTTGCGCTCGACCATCCTTGATGATGAGAGCGGCCGCCTGAGCGGGCAGCAACGGGCATTCGTCACCGCCCTGGTTGCCAGCCACGCCGCCCGCACCCACGGGTCGAAACAACTTGCCCAGCGCCATCGCGGCTACCAGTCGGACTGGATTAACTCCCTTGCCTTCCGGGGGTGTCTCAAGGAGCTGGTGTACCCGATCGCGTCCGCGTCTTCCTCCGGCGCCCGGTTCACCGATATTGACGGCAACGACTATCTTGACCTTGCCATGGGCTTCGGCGTCTCCTTCTTCGGCCATGCCCCCTCCTTTGTCAACGAGGCGATCCTGGAACGGCTCGGCCGTGGCATGGAGCTGGCCACCCAGATTCCCGAAGCGGGAGAAACCGCCGAACTGTTCTGCCGCCTGACCGGTATGGAGCGGGTGACCTTCTGCAATACCGGATCCGACGCGGTGATGATGGCGCTCCGCATCGCCCGCACGGTGACCGGCCGGGACCGTATCGTCCTGTTTGCCGGTTCATATCACGGCACTACCGACGGTGTACTGGCCTTTGCCGATGACGGCGGCCGGGTCTTTCCCACCACTCCGGGGGTCACCTTCGGCGCGGTCAGTTCCGTCACGGTTCTCCCCTATGGCACCGACGAAGCCCTTGCCGCGATCCGCGCCCAGGCCGGAGAGCTGGCCGCCATCCTGGTGGAGCCGGTGCAGAGCCGCAGACCCGGATTTCAGCCGGTGGAGTTTTTGAAGGAGCTCCGTGCCATCGCCGACCAAAGCGGCGCCGCCCTGATCTTCGACGAGATGATCACCGGTTTCCGTGCCCATCAAGGCGGAGCCCAGGCCGTTTTCGGCATAAAAGCCGACCTCGCCACCTACGGCAAGGCGGTTGGCGGCGGGATGCCGATCAGCATGGTTGCCGGGAGCGCCCGCTTCATGGATGCGGTGGATGGCGGATTCTGGCAGTTCGGCGATGATTCGCGCCCCGAGACGGAGGTGACGTTTTTCGGCGGCACCTTCTGCAGGCATCCGCTGGCCATTGCTTCCTCGCTGGCCGCACTGCGCCACATGGAACAGGAGGGACCGGCCCTGCAAGAGCGGGTCAACTTGAGGACCGGCCGCCTGGCGCAGGAGCTTAACTCCTTTTTTGTCCGGGAACGGGTGCCGATGCTGGTGCAGCATTTCGGCTCGCTGTTCCGCTTCGAGTCCTACGGCCAATACGCCCTGCTGCTGCAGCCGCTGGAGATGGACCTGTTCTTCTATCTGCTCATGAGCCGGGGGATCTACACCTGGGAGCGACGGATCTGCTTCTTCTCCACCGCCCATACCGATGAGGATGTTGACCTGATCATTGCCGCCGTGCAGGAGAGCATCCGCGAACTCCGCGAAGGGGGGTTCCCCTTTGAAGGAGTGCCGCCGGAACAGCTGTTACTCCCCCCTCCCGACCTCCCCCCGCTGGGGGGAGGAGTAAGACCCGTCCTGGCGGCAGGTGGGGAAGTCAGCTCCCTCCCCCAGCGGGGGAGGGTCGGGGAGGGGGAGGTCGTCCCGATGTCCTCGGCCCAGCGACGGATCTATATCCTGTGCCAGTACGAGGAGGGGGAAGGGCCGTACCACCTGAGCGGCGCTACCCTCGTGGAAGGTCCGCTCGATCTGGACAAGCTGAAGGCGGCTTTCACCCGGCTGGTGGAGCGGCATGAATCGCTCCGGACCGGTTTCGACATGCTGGATGGCGAACTGATGCAGACGGTGCTGAACGACGCGCCACTTGCGATAACCCGGCTTGAACTCCCCGCCGAAGAAGTCCGGGAGGCCATTGCCCGGTTCATTTCTCCCTTTGACCTGACCCGTCCGCCGCTTCTGCGGATACTGACCGTCAAAACCGGTCCGGATCGCCATATCATCGTGCTGGACAGCCACCATATCGCCCTGGACGGATTTTCCCTGAATATCCTGATCAGCGAGTTCATGCGCCTCTATTCCGGTGAGCAGCTCTCATGGCCCGCTCCGCAATACCGCGATTATGTCCGGATGCAGCAGACCTATCTGGAAAGCAGCGCAGCCGGGGTGGACGAGCAGTTCTGGCTGGACCGGCTTGCCGGACAGCTCCCGGTTTTGCAGCTTCCGAACGATTTCAGCCGCCCGGACTGGTATCAGTTCGCGGGCGATAATGTCCGAGCCGCATATGACCGGGAGCTGACCTCGGCCTTGAAACAGGCAGCGGCAAAAAGCGGCACCACGCTGTTCATGTTCCTGCTGGCGGGGTTTGCGGCCCTGCTGCAGCGCCTCACCAGCCAGGACGAGATGGTGGTCGGCGTAGCGGTCAGTTCCCGGGATGCTGCCACGCTGAACACCATAGGCATGTTCGCCAATACGCTCCCCCTGCGGATCGCCATGGATACCACGGCCGGATTCGACACCTTTGCCAGGACGCTGACCCGCGAGACCTTCACCGCCTTTGAGCATCAGCAGTATCCGTTCGAGCGCATTGTGGAGCGGCTGAATCTTCCGGTCGATACCGGCCGCAATCCACTCTTCGATGCCTGTTTTTCCTTTGAAAACGCCGATGAGCGGGGCATGAAGATCGAGAATCTCACTGCCGGCCATTACGATCTTCCCCGGTCGGTCTCCATGTTCGACCTCTCCCTTGAGGTGATTGAAGAGCAGGGCACCCTGCGGGTGATCTTCGAGTTCCCCACCGCGCTCTTCCGCAGGGAGAGCGTGGTCCGGTGGGAAGAGAGTTTCCGCGCGATACTGCAAGAGGTTGAGAAAAACCCGGCGCTGCCGGTTGGTGCTATCGAGACGCCGGTGCCCGGCAGCCGGAAGCGCCCCGTGCCCGCCCCGGACCCCGCACCCGCGCGCCCCGCCGCCAGCCGACCCACGGCAAGCGACTTGCAGGCGTACCTGGCCGCCCACCTGCCTGCCCACATGATCCCTTCGACATTCCACTCGCTGGAACGAATCCCGCTGACGCCAAACGGCAAGGTTGACCGGAACGCGCTTTTGTCAACCGTGACGGCCGGCCTCGCACCAGCGGCCTCCGGGGCAGACATGCCACGAACGGAACGTGAGAGGCAGATAGCGGCGATCTGGCAGGAGGTCCTCGACCTGCCGGTTGTCGGCATCCACGATTCCTTTTTCAGCATCGGCGGACACAGCCTCAAGGCCGTTCGCGCCGTTGCCAGGATACAGAAAGAGCTGGGGATCGGCATCAGGTTGAAGGATCTGTTTGCGCATCCCACGGTGGCCGGGCTTGCGGCCCTTGCCGAACAGACCAGCCGGGCCGTGGCTGAAGCGATCCCCCGAGTTGCCGATGCATCCGGCCATCAACTCTCCCACGCCCAGAAACGCTTGTGGCTGCTGGATCAGACCGGCAAGGGGGCGGCCTCGTACAACATGTCCGGCTCGTGGCTGATTGACGGCCCGCTCGATATTGACGCCCTGCACAAGAGTTTTGAGCAGACCGTGGCGCGTCATGAAGCGTTCAGGACCTCCTTTGTCCAGCGGGAGGGGGTGCCAAGCCAGGTCATTGCAGCAGATGTCGCGGTGCGCATTGCCGAAGCGGACCTTCGGATGGATCCGCAGGCCGAAGAGCATGCGAAGGGGTTGGCCGTTACTGAAGGGAAAACCCCATTCATCCTTTCGGAAGCGCCGCTGCTGCGCATCCTGCTGATCAGGCTGCCTGCAGGAGAGGATGGTGCCGAGCGGAATATACTGGTGGTCACCATGCATCACATCATCGGAGACGGCTGGTCGATCGGCATACTGATGCGCGAACTGACCCGCCTTTACGCCGGTGAATCGCCGGATGCCCTCCCACCCTTGCCGATCCGCTACCGGGACTATGCCGCCTGGCACAATCGCCTGATTGCCGGGGAGGTGGGGAAGGAAGCCAGAACGTACTGGCGTGAAACCCTGTCAGGCGGAATTGCCCCGCTGGAACTTCCCACGGATTTCCCCCGCCCGGACGTCGTAACCGGCCAGGGCGCAAGCGTGGCGCTGGAGTTCGGCAGGGAGCTGACGCTCGGGGTCAATCGTCTGGCGGCGCAGTATGGCGCGACCCTCTTCATGACGCTTCTTGCCGGCATCACGGTGCTGCTCCATGCACGCAGCGGTCAGGACGACATCGTGGTCGGGGCGCCGGTCGCGGGGCGGGAACATCCCGATCTGGAGCCGCAGATCGGCTTTTACCTGAATACCCTGGCGCTCCGGACAAAAATCCGTTCGGAAGAAAATTTCGGCATGCTCCTCGGCCGGGTCAAAAAGATGGTTGAGAACTCTTTTGCGCACCAGGAGTACCCCTTTGACCTGATCGTGGAAGAGCTGGCTCTGCCGCAGGATCAGGGGCGCAATCCCCTGTTCGACGTGCTGTTCGTCCTGCAAAACAACGAACCGGCCGGGCTGCTGCTTGCCGGAGCCAGGGTTTCCCCCTATCTCGAAGGGGCGTTGATGAGCAAGTTCGACCTGATGTTCGATCTGGCGGATGGCGGGAACAAGGGCGGCGGCATCGGCGGGAACATCGAGTACAGCGCCGATCTGTACCGGCCGGAAACCGTTGCGCAATTCGGCGCGGATCTGGTGAAACTGCTGGAAGCGGCGGTTGCCGATCCGTCCGTTACCCTGGCCGAACTTGACCTGCTGCTCTCCCCGCCAACGGTGGAAGCGGCCTCCGACCTGTTCATGCAGGCGAGCACCGATTTGAGCGAGGAGTTCTAGCCGTGTGCGGCATTGCAGGCATGTTTGACCGGAAGAGCGCGGGCCGGGTCGATCAACGAGAGTTGCAGGCGATGGCCGATGCCCTGACGCACCGGGGGCCGGACGACTCGGGTTTCCATCGGGAGCAGCACCTGGGACTCGGTTTCAGGCGGCTGGCAATCGTTGACCTGGCCGGCGGCAATCAGCCGCTCTATAACGAAGACCGCTCCATCGTGATTGTCTGCAACGGCGAGATCTTCAATTTCCGGGAACTGCGCGCCGGACTGGAAGAACGGGGTCATCGTTTCTCGACCAACTGCGATGTCGAGGTGTTGCTGCACCTGTACGAAGAGGAGGGGTGTGATTTCATCCCCCGTCTGAACGGCCAGTTCGCCTTTGCCCTGTACGATACGGCCAGGCGGCGTCTGCTCCTGGCGCGGGATCATGTGGGGATCGCGCCGCTCTTTTACACCGAGGCCGACGGACTGTTCCTGTTCGCCTCCGAGATCAAGGGTCTGCTGAAACATCCTGCCGTCAGGCGGGAAGTGGATCTGACCGGTCTGGATCAGGTCTTTGCCTTTCCCGGTTGCCTTGCCCCCCGCACCATGTTCAAAGGGATCAAAAGCCTGGAGGCCGGGCATTTCATGCTGGTGGACGAGACCGGCATCACCGGCCGCCAGTATTGGGATATGGAATATCCGGCAGAGGGCGCTTGCGAGTACAAGGACGAAGCGTTTTACCTGGAGCGCCTCGACGATGAGCTGCAAAAGGCGGTCAAACTGCGGCTTTTAGGGGATGTGCCGGTCGGCTACTATCTCTCCGGCGGGCTCGATTCATCGATGATCGCCGCAATACTGCACCACCTGGTTCCCGATGAACGACGCCATTCGTTCTCCATCGGTTTTGCCCGGCAGGAGATCGATGAAACCCGTTTTCAGCGGATGATGGCCGAACATGTCGGTTCCATCCACCACGAGATGCGCTTCGACTGGCCCGAGATCAGCGACGGTTTCGGGAAGATGATCCGCCATGCCGAGTCGCCGCTGCGGGAGAGTTACGATACCTGCTCCATCGCCCTCTCCCGTGCGGTGCGGGAGGCCGGGATGAAGGTGGTGCTGGTGGGGGAGGGGGCGGACGAGCTGTTTGCCGGGTACTACGGCTACAAGTTCGACCGTCAGCGTCTGGAGCAGGGGGGAGACGACGCGTTCGATCCGGAGGCGATGCTGGAGGCGGAGCTGCGGGAAGAGTTATGGGGCGATGATTCCTTTGTCTACGAGAAGAACCTCTACGAGTTTCAGGGGGTGCGCGAGGCGCTCTATTCGGATCGGGTGCTGCAACAGTTTCAGGATTTCAACTCGGTGCGTGAAGGGGTTATCGATAAGTCGAAGCTTCTGGGGCGGCATCCGGTGCACCGGCGCTCCTACATCGACCTCAAGCTGCGGCTGGCATCGCACCTGATTTCCGACCATGGCGACCGGGCCGCCTTTGCCAACTCGGTCGAGGCCCGTTACCCGTTTCTCGATATCAACCTGATGCGCTTTGTGCGGGAGATCCCGCCGGATTTGAAGCTGAACGGACTGACCGAAAAATACCTGTTGAAGCGCCTGGGAGAACGGTATGTCCCGGCCCCGATCCGGGAGCGCCAGAAATTCGGTTTTGTCGCGCCGGGAAGCCACTATCTGCTGGGGCAGCAGCTCCCCTGGGTGAGGGATATTCTTTCCAGGGAGAGCATCGCCCGGCAGGGGTATTTCAATCCGGACACGGTGGAGAGGCTGGTGCAGCGCTACAGCGCCCCCGGTTTCCAGTTGAATGTCCCGTACGAGGATGATCTGCTGATGATCGTGCTCAGTTTCGGGGTGTTTCTGGAAGAGTTCGGGATGCCGGGGTTTTGATGTCTGACGGCGAAAAGAGTGACGGTCAAATTGCTATCGTAACCAAATCCCCCCTAACCCCCCTTTTGTAAAGGGGGGAACTGGAGTTTGGACATTTTCAAGGTTCTAAAAGTCCCCCCGCCCCTTGCGGGAGGGGGTTAGGGGGCGGGGGAAGCTGCCATGAAACAGCGTCATTGCCTTCAGTTGATTGTAGGTTGGGCAAAGCGCAGCGTGCCCAACGACTCCGGCGGCCATGTTGGGCACGCTCTGCTTTGCCCAACCTATGTTCTGCAGCTTGGCGAAAAGCGTTTCAGATGGAATGGTTAAGCGAGTGAAAACAGAGCCGGAATAAATATTCCATTTGGGTGGTTGAGCGTTTCACGCGCATGCGCGCGTGAAACGCTCAACAGCGAGTTGAACTCAGGAGGTAATTTGACGTTTAAAGCTGGTTTCTTCTATCGCCGAACAACTGATGGTGCTGTGTTTCTTTGCGAGCAAGTGAAGGACGCACGCATATTGTTGCACATTGCCGATGTGCATTCCTGCGCTGCTGGGGAAAGGAGGCTAGTATTCCGTAACTGCGAAGGCGAAAATTGGGAAGAAGTCGATGAAAGCGAACATGCCCAGTTCCTGTCTACTTACTGGCGTGATGCTTTCGATGAGTATGGGAAAGAAGTAGGTGAGCAGGGCATTGTATTTCGTCGACAATATCACTTGGATCCATATTTACACGGTGTTTCAGACACCGAAATTCGCGAACGTCTGGCTGCGATCGCAGACAACAGTATTCGTTACGATTCAAATGGATCATCGAGGCTGTTGGAATCCGCTAGGTTGGCTTATTGGCATAGAAAAGCTGAGGAAGCTCTGGAACATCTTCGCAGCATCGGAAAAAATGAATTTTTCGTTGAGAGTGACTCTCTGTCTGGCGCCCAGATCCTAAGACTCCGCCATGACATTCGAGAGAAGAAGAACTACGGGAAGTATGCCCCTTGGGGCAAAGTTCCTCAATTAGCACGGGACACACTACGTCCACTGTATAAGTATGGCGAGGCAAAATATCTACGCCTCGCACTGGAACAGGGGCGGTTTAGGATTTCACCTTCTTCGTGTTACAGCGACTCTAGTCTCAATTCAGCGCGACTGGACAAAGATGAAGGTCGAATAACCTTGAGACCATCGCAAAGAGGTTTCCGCATTCTTCTTCAAGACCAGCAGGGAAGAACAATAACGGATACCAGTCACCCTCGTGAGAACCAGCTAGCTCTAGAAATAGGTGGCGATCAAAATTTTTACGTGTGGTGCTGTAGCAAAGCTTATGAACCTAGATTGTTCGTCGATTTTGAGGCTGATGCATGTTTAGTAATCCATGAGTTACAAACGTTCGCTGAACGTCTGAACAGCGGCCTTTATGAGAAATTTCGGGAATTGCCAGGGATGTATGCGAACGATGTTAAATATTACGACCCGTTGTGCCCGGACGATTCTTTCCCCGAGATGTTCACTAGCCCTTTTGCACTCTTTTTCTACAAAGATTTTCGGTATGCTTACCAGGATGAGTACCGATTTTTGTGGCCAATGAAGGATCTGATAGCGCTCAAACCTATTGAGATTGAAATTGGCCCGATAACAGATATCGCTGAACTTTTACAAATTTCACGACAATAATGTGAGTCCAACAAAGCGTCAGACCGGCCCGTGGCCGGTCAACTCTCCGCGTTGGCCGAAGCTAAGGAAGGGTAAATCGAGGTAGAAACATGAATTCTGATGATGCTTGGAAACTGCTGAAAAGCATTGAGCCGAAAAGGCTGAAAACGAAATCCGGAAAAGATTTCATTTTTGAGGTTAGTGATAATTCAATCTCATATTTTCCCCGTGATGGCGCAGGAAATCGAAAAAGCCAGTCCCGAGAACGATTCGATCGTTTCTTTGAAATATATTTTTCAGAGGAAAAAAGAACAAGGGACGATTACAGGAACAAGGATGGCACAGGCTCTCACGGTGGAGGGTATTCATATTTTATGTCAATCTTCCGGTTGGTTGAAGCATATGAAGGTAGAATAACTCCCAACGAACGGGCAGCTGACCTTGCCGACCCTCCACCTCGAATCAGAATGGAGACATACCGAATTGTCCGCGATACAGGGCAAGCACGGGTTATCAAAAATCATCATGATTATCTATGCCAGCTTTGCGGAATGACCATTGAGTTACCGGACGGGAAGAGGTACGCAGAAGCTCACCACATAAAGCCTCTTGGTGGTGTTCATGCTGGACCAGATATCTCAGAAAACATAATTGTGGTTTGTCCGAATCACCACGCCATGCTTGATTTGGGAGTGATTGAGTTAGACACGGCGAAAATCAGATACAACGAAGGCCATGAGCTGACTTCTGAATTCATAGAATATCACAACAGCAAGATATACGGTTTAAAGCGATAGCCACGCCAGGACCGGCCTAATAACCTGTCCGGTCAGGCTTTGGGCGATGTTGTTCAACTCGCCATTGGTCAGACAGAAAACGGAGGATAAATGATAGATTTTAAGGAAATCCCATACAACGATGATACATGGGAGTTGTTCGCCCGAGATTTTTTGCTCCAACTTGGTTTTTTCATCGAAACTTCACCAGACAGAGGTGCTGATGGTGGGAAAGATATGCTAGTTACAGAGGAGGTGAAGGGAAAACTTCATTCCTACCACTTTAGATGGCTTGTCAGCTGTAAACATTTTGCAACAAGTGGAAACTCTGTGAATGAAAATGATCATGAAAAAAATATACTCGAAAGAGTGAAGAGCTTCAAAGCTGACGGTTTTCTTGGATTTTACTCTACTGTGCCGTCAGCAGGGCTAAATACACGATTAGCACAACTCAGAGCCGAAAAAGAAATTAAAGATTACAGGATTTTCGATCATAAACTTATCGAAAATTACATGATAAGTCTGGGGTTCTCGCAAATCATGTTTCGTTATATGCCACAGAACTACAAAAAGATCAGGCCATTACATAAAGTAATTGACGAATATGTACCCATCACTTGCGATTGCTGCGGTAAAGACCTCTTGGAAGCTTTATACCACAAAAAGCACTCCGGGCTCGTGGCCCAAGTGCAGCTGCGAGATAAAGATGGAGGCACCACCGTGGCTGAAACATATTTTGCCTGCAAAGGTAAGTGCGATAAGACGCTGGAAACTCGTTACTGGAATCGGTACAAGGAACCTGCAGGCTGGAAAGACCTTTCTGACATCGCTATGCCAAATGAATTCTTGCGGTGGATTATGGCGACCATTAACCAACTGAATGACAAGAACTTTTCTTACTCAGAGGCGGCCTTGGACAAAGAGAGAACACTGATTATCGCTTTGTCGCAAAGAATCTTTAGAGAAGTGGCCGAAGAAGAACGAGCAAGAATGAAGGAATTGATGTTGTTGCCATTTTGATGATGTCTAACCATGGGGTGTTGCTGTCTGAGGATACATTGCGGGACGCCCTTTGTGGACTCGGTCGCGGCGGAAAACCTGCCGCGCCGGTCACACTCATAGCCGTTACCCAATACAAAAATGAGGAGCAATCAGGGAGGAGCTTATGAGCACAGCGAATATTTCTGAGCCAATTTCCGGTGACAAGCTTTATCAGGAACGTGCTCGCGCAGCGTTCCCATTACTTGTCCGTCAAGCGCAAGCCGGTGTTCCAATCTATTATTCCGACCTTGCTGAAGAGTTGGAAATGCCAAACGCCCGCAATCTCAATTACGTACTTGGAAGCATAGGACAGTCGCTGGAACTACTGTCTAAGGAATGGAAAGAAAAAGTGCCGCCGATCCAATGCCTTGTCGTCAACAAGAATACTGGTTTGCCCGGAGAAGGAATTGGCTGGTTCCTCGTAAAGAAAGAAGATTTTGCGGCCTTGCCGCTAAGCAAAAAGCGTGCAATCGTTGAAGCTGAGCTTCAACATATTTTCTCGTATCCACGATGGGGAAAAGTTCTTGAATTTTTTTCCCTTGAGCAGGCATCCGCAGATTTCACTCCAATTGTATCCAAGGCGTCAGGTGGATTTGGTGGAGGTGAAAGTGAGCATCATAAAGCTCTAAAAGAGTATGTGGCGAAAAATCCCGAATCGATCGGACTAAAAGCAAGTACACCAATCGGCAGAACTGAACATCCATTACCGTCAGGCGATAGTCTCGATGTCTCATTCTTTAACATGAAGGGTTGGGTGGCGG
>Ga0172380_10006341_pt1 | contig 13795 bp, 18 predicted proteins | sample Leawe162metaG_FD_119747 | JGI IMG/M metagenome (GOLD analysis project Ga0172380, IMG submission 119747) | Leachate microbial communities from a municipal landfill in Southern Ontario, Canada - Leachate well 162 metaG | ecosystem: Engineered > Solid waste > Landfill > Unclassified | place... | reverse complement strand
AGTTTATATTTTTCTCTGGTAAAAATACTGCTGCTAGTCTTCCTGCTGAAGCAACTTTAACTTGTCAAAGTGCAACTATTCTTGGTTCAATAGTGTTGGCAGGTAACGGTCTATACAGATTTTCCAGCAATACTGTCGCCAGCCTTTGTGATCAAACATAAGTAATTTCAGTAACTTACCATACTCTCTATGCCTCTTGACAATGCAAAATTTAGAGAGTCTTTTTCTTGCCAACTCTTTAGGCTTTAGAGAGTTGGCAAAACACTAATGATTATAATCTATTTATAGTTATTATTGTTTTATTCTTCCATATTCCCTCTTTCCTATTGATATTGATTTGATTATTCTAATACTGAGACTACTATTGATTCTAAAACTAAGGAAGATATTATATTATAGAGGTGATTCATTTTGACAGTTCAAGCACAGTCATTGCGTAGTATGTTTAGCAATTATAATTTGACTGCATCCCATTTTGTTTATAATAGTTCTGGTGGTACAACTACTGCTACAGGTTGGTTTTCTAGTAAAGCTAGTGATGTAGTAATATCTCTTTGTTGTGCAACACTTACATCCAATTCCATTACATATAGAATAGAAGGTAAATTTACTGGTTCAGATAGAGTAGCTAGTATAGATTCTGGAACTATATCTACTGCAAATCCTACAGTATCAAAATTAATAAAAGTTAATTATCCTACTTCTCAAATAAGATTAGGTCTTAAAGTTCCTAGCACAGTTGCTTCTCCATCAGCTAGTCCAACTAATATTTATGCAGATCTTTTTTTGAGAGAGTTAAAGTAGGAGAATTCTATGATATGTGAAAAGCATGAAAATCTACATGATGATATAGCAAATATGAAAGTTACAAAAGCAGATAAAACTTGTTTAAAAGAATATATAAAAAGACCATCTCCTATAATTATAGTAGCTATATGTACTTTGGTTTTAATTCCACTTTATACTACTGGAATAAGGGTTTGGTTTTCTTCTAATACTGCTAGTTATGTATATGCAAAGGCAGAAACTGTTAATAAACATACAGAAGATATTTATATATTAAAGGAAAAAGTTGATTCTATGCAAAAGGGCATAGAAGAAATAAAAACTACTCAAAAAGAAGATAGAAAAGAATTGAAGGAAGAATTAGGTGATATAAAAGACTTGCTTAACAAGCTTATAACTAATCCACAAACTACTAGACCTATTAGTAATGAGAATCAGGAAGTGAGGTAAAATATGAAAAAATTATTAAATTTAATTTTTATAATGATATTATTTTGTGTTCCATCATTAGTCTATGCACAATCAGTAGAATATTGTATTCCCTCTACTGCATATGCAGCAGATGCAAAAGTAGTTGGTGGTGCTGGCAAGTTTTATGGTATATCTGTATTAACAGATGGTGTAAATAGTGTAACTGTTACTGTATATGATAATACAGCAGCATCCGGTACAAAAATAATAAATTCTTGGGTAGTTGTTGCAAGTTCTTCAACAACTCAAGTATTTGGTTTTGATCCAGGTGTTCAATATAATAATGGTATATATGTTGATGTTACTCTTGCTGCTGGTACTGTGGCTTATACAATATATTATACAAAGAATTAAGGTGATATTATGATAAAAAAGACTATATTATCTTTACTTCTTTTTCTAATTATTCCATCAATTGGTATTGCTGGACCATATGTATCAGGTGAAAGTGGAAGTGTTTCCTTAGTAAATGCAGAAATAACTGGAGATCCTACAATTACTGATACCACACCAACATTAAATTTAAGAGACTCTAATGATGCAGCAGGAACAGCAGAAATTGGTGCTGGTAGTTCCGGTGGAGCTAATGATACAATACTAAGTCTTAGAACAGAAGATTCCACTGGAGAAAATACTGAATATGTTCAAATTGATGGAGTAAGTGAAACTGTAGATATAATTAAACCTCTTGTTTTAACTGATGATGTTACAGTAGGCGGTGGAAATATAAACTTTGGTAATATTGCTGGTATACTTGGTGATGCAACTACTGATTCAGTTACAATAACTACTGATGGTACTGGTGAAGGAGAAGTAGAATTACCTGATGATGTTATAGGTGATGAAGAAATTGACTGGTCAGATGTAACGGCGGTTGATATTACAATGACTGATGCAGGGGTGATCACATCTTCCGGTACGATAACAAGCTCAGGCATATTTGATGTAACCGGAGCTGCTCAGTTAACCCTTGGTTCTACTGATGTCCTTTCTCACAAACTTAGTGGCATTTCAGAAGACCTCGTATTTACTCCCTCGGCTGATTTATGGACAATAGCAAGTACCACGGGAGCATTAATTACAATTACCCCGGCTGTGACATTTACTTCTCCAATTGCAGATGCTTCGATAGCAGATGATATTACCGCCTCAAATTATGCCCCTCTAGCTTCCCCGGCTCTAACCGGAGATCCTACACTGACAGATCCAACACCTACATTTCTATTACAGGATTCCACGGCAGCGGCAGGAACAGCACAGATAGGAGGTGGCTCGACGGGGGCGTATGATGTTGTAACCTCACTGGTTACAGATATAGCGGGAAGCCCTACCACGTTTATTGAGCTTGACGGAACGGATGAAACCATAGATGCAGCGTATGACCTTACCTTTGTCAATGGTGACGTTATCAGGACAAAAGCTACTGATGCAGGGCATACCTTTGCTATACAGGTCTATGACAATACAGGAGCTTCGTGGGTTCCTGCTCTTACCTTCACAAATGGCATTGATGGATCAAGGGCGGTCTCACTTGGTACAGGAGTAAAATTTGATGGACTTGGCACCTTGGCCCTTGGTGGTATTGTTCTTGGAGATACAACCCCTGATGCTGATGGAGAGATTGGATATGCTACAAATGCTTTCTTGGGGTTTGCAAACTCTGAGGATTTTACTCTTACTGCTGGAACTGATATTTGGACGTTTGCGAGCAATACAGGTGGCACTTTTGCCTTTACGCCTGCTGTTACATTTACAAGCACAATATCTTCAAACGGATCATTCCCTGATGCCACTGATGGGGCGGCATTAGGTTCTACCTCTGTTATGTGGTCTGATTTATTCTTAGCCTCTGGAGGAGTTATAAATTGGGATAATGGCAATGTGACTATAACCCATTCTGCTGGTACTTTAACTACCAATGCCGACCTTATAACTACAGCTGATGAAATAAGGTCTGCCGGCGCTGCCTCTCCTTATACTGGGCTTATGGATTCAGATGCAGCCGGGGCAGAATATACAGATGAGGAAACAGTTAAGATTTATGGTCAGCAAACAACAACCACAGAAGATGGAGAGGTTGGTGATTTTCGGATAGCCACAGTAGGTGGAAGTGCTGCCGGAACTTGGAATACTAATGTGTGGTGGGATGCATCAGGGGAATTACTTTATCTTGGCACAATGACGGATGCTGATGCTCCTGCTGCTATTTCCGGTTCCGAGAATTTGAATGTTGATTTTAATACGGCAACTGACAATGAAATATTGGTTGCTACAGATTCGGGAGCAACTGATATCAGGACTGCATTGCAGATTACCGATACAAAAAAAGTAACTGCCGATATTGATAATGAGGCAATGACGATTGCACAAATTGGTCAAGTATGGACAAATACAGGTGATGGAGATGGAACTATATATACATTGCCAGAAGCATCTACCTGGATAGGAAAATCAGTTGCTTTTGTAGTAACAGTAGCCCAAACCTTAACTATTAATCCCAATGATGGTACTGACATTTTCCTTTATTTAGGTTGCTCTGCCGGGGATGCTATTCAGGCCGATGCGGTTGGTGAAACAATTACGGTTATGGCTATTGATGCAAATAATATTGCTGTATTTGGTCCTCTTGGAACTTGGACTGATGTTAATTAAGGAGCTTCTATGAAAAAATTACTTTTGTTTATTGTTTTAATACTATGTTGTGCGCTGTCTTCAAGTGCTGATGTGGGGACAAGTAGAAAGGGTGCTTCTATGGGGGGTGCGGCGGCTTGTTCAACCGATGCAGTAAATGTTAATTTTGAAACCAATACTGGAGCTAAAACTATTTACTACGATGGACAGAATTATGGAGCCATCGGACAATCATTTCAATGCTCTGCTGGAGCATTGTCATCAATAGAATTGTATTTATATGACGATGGGACACATCCCACAGTCGAAGTTAGATGGGGTACATCTAGTAATTTAACATCCTATACTGCAACAGCTTCAGTCGTTTTATCTGGATCGGGATGGGTAAAATTTACTTTTGTCACTAAGGGAGCTGTGTCGGCATCTACAACCTATTATTGTGGTGCAGCTTTGACATCAGGGACGGCAGGTGCTGCGAAATGGTATTATGATACAGCCGCAGGATATGCCGGTGGAGTGGCTATAACTAGCGTTGATAATAGTTGGGACATGTCAAGCAACGAAACTTTTGATAGAACATTCAGGGTGTATCTATGCTCATAAAATACATTATATCCTTTTTAATTTTAGGTTTTGCAAGCATGGCATTGGCAGCTCCAGATATTGATAGTGTAACTGGAACTTTTATCAATGGTCAAACTATTATGATTGCTGGATCAGGTTTCGGAACAAAAACAGCTGCCCCATTGATATCTAGTTATGACAATGCTACGGCAACTAACAATTTTTCATCAGGGTCAAACACTGATGAAATAGATTCATTGGGCGGGTCATGGGCTACAACTCAGGGGGATGTAATTTTGTCAAGTGCATCTCCAAGGGCGAGCATAACTCAATCCAACTTAAAAGCAAGTTATGTGCCAAGGACTGATAGTGGTTCAGATTATCATCATGTCGGATATAATCAATCATCTGCAACGGACACGTATGTTTCATTCTGGATGTATAGAGATTATGCAGCCTATGGGTTAGGTAACAATACAAATGAGAAATTTTATAGAGTTTGGACAGACAGCAATAGCCCTTACTATCCTTCTCCTGTATGGACAGTACAAAATACTGGAGGAACCTATGCTACAATATCAGGAGGGGATGGCAATGCTGGTGATTTAACATGGAATGGTACATTAGCTTATAACACAGTTTCAGCAGGGCAGTACGGGGGAGGGTCATATAGCCCTACTACTGCTACCTTACTACCTCTCCAACAATGGCATCATATTGAATATTTTATACATTGGAACACATCTACTGGAAACACTGATGGATATTCGATTTTCATTGTAGATGGAAAAACATGGTGGAGGGCTACGAATGTTTGTTTCTTTGGCAATGAAGCTGATGGAAACGATGTAAGATGGCATAGGATAGGACAGGTTACAGGATCAGCTCCATCGGGTAATGAGTATCTGGATCAATTATATATTGATAGTACACAAGCACATATAATTATATCAAACACAGACGATTTAACATGGCCTGATTATGGTTCTGCAAGTCATACAGAAATACAAGTACCTGCGACATGGAATGATACAGGAATTACATTCACCTTGAATCAAGGGTCATTTGAAGATGATGATACTGTATATCTCTATGTCGTTAATGCTTCTGGGGAAATATCACCAGCATACACAATGGATCTAGGCACAGATGAAGTAGCCCCCGCTTTTTCCTCTGCCTCAATCCCAGTCGGAGGCACAACAACCGTAGTTACTTTCTCTGAGGCAGTTACCAACGTCAGCGTTGATGTTGGAGATTTCAATCTTGACTGCTCAACTGCCGGTGATGGAGTTGATCTTACTTACTCATCGGGAAGTGGTACGAGTCAGTGGACATTTTTAAATGAGAATCAGATTTATTCTGGGGATACCTGTACACTTGATATAGTTACAAGCGCAGGAGAGGCCGCGGACGCTTCAAGTAATGACCTCACAGCAGAAGATGATAAAACAGTAACTAATAATTCAAGTGCAAGTTTAACCGCTGCCGGATCAATCTCGGGGCTTGGTTCAGGATCAGGTGGGTCTGTGACAGGTTTAGGAGCCGGTAATGGTGGAAGATTTAATTGACCCGGAGGATTATTACAATGAAAAAAATATTAATCACAGCAGCAATCTTACTTTTATTCTGCCTAACCTTTTCTTTTGCCTCTATCCCAAATGGTGGAATGATACAATGGGATTCCCCTGATGGCGGTAGTGTAGTTGAGGGATATAGAATATACAGAGGGATAACATCTGGGACTTACACAGGAGTCTCTCCTGATACCACGGAAAACTATATGCTGATGTCTCAAGCCTTTACTGACTGGGTAGATTCCGAAACTTATTATCTGGTTGTGAAGGCATTTAATGAGGCTGGTGAAAGCAACCCCTCAAACGAGGTAGAATATACCGTCCCTTTCGAGACGATAGTGGAGATTCCGAATCCTCCACGAAATCTAAGCGTCGGGGTGGTTGTGGGTGAATAAACAATAATATGAATAGCTTATTAAGTCATTTTCTAAATCCACTTCATATTTATTGTAGACTTAGAAATATAGGTATTCATAAATATTTGGCTAAAAGACTTGGTATTTTATATGAAAAACATATTTGGAGATTTATAAAATGAGTTTAAGAGAAGATAGATGTCTATTTACAAAATTAATATGTAAACAGATTGATTATATGAATTCTATACCATGGTATGAAGCAGTTTTTGATGAAGGTACAATTCATAGAACAAAAAAAGCACCTACTACTAATCACAAAGTTGGTAGTAAGCATGAATTAGGTCTTGCTATGGATATACTTTTATATATTAATAAAGTATATCAAACTACCACAGAAGCACATAAACAATTTGGTGAATATTGGGAATCTCTTCATCCAAGATGTTCTTGGGGGGGAAGATTTAAAGATGGAAATCATTATAGTTTTGATGAAAAATAATTATATAAAAGGAGAATAAATATGTATAAATTAATTATATTAATAGCAACTTTAATATTTTGTGCTAGTTGCTCATTAAACTCTGTAAATTTGGTTGATACAGATACTTCTAATTCTGTTTTATCAAAAATAGCGAATGAAAAAGGAGTTACTTTAGATAAAGTAGGTAAAATAATAAAAATAGGCACAGTAGCTGGTTTAGAAGGTAAAGAAATATCTGCAAAGGATATTATAAAAGTAATAAATAGTATAGAAAATGATATAAATACAGTTAAAAGAGATAATATTAAATTAACATATCTTGATGCAGTTAATTATATTAATGCTAAATTAAAATTATTCTCACCTAAAGTTATTGCTGCTATGGAAATTATACAACCAGGAACTTTATCTGGTGAATTAATAAATGTAAATTTTGAAGAAGTAGATTTTGATATAATACTTTCATTTTTAGAAAGTGAAAAATTAATAGCTAAATTATATTTATAGGAAGTGATATTAAATGAGCCAGCAAATATTACAGGGTAAGATTACATATAGTGGTCTTGTTATAGCTCTAGTACCACAAATACTTAATTTATGTGGTATAGAACTCAGTTCTGAGGAACAAGCAAGTCTTATAAATGTTATAATAACTCTTGCAGGTATTGGCATTGCTATATATGGAAAGTGGAGAGCATCTAAAAGAGAAAAAGAGCTAAAGGAAGTACAAAATGGCTAGAATACCTATTGATAAAGCTATAACACTAGTTACTCTTATATTAGAAATTTTGAGATTAAAGAAGAAAAAAGAAGTTGATAAATAGTGGCAAGATTTTTAACTCAGTTAAAAATAACTCTTTTAGATAATGATAAGATCTGGATTTTAGATGCTCCATTAATTTATGAATCTGATTTAGTAGGAAGAATTGAAGTTCCAGTAGATTTTCAAACTGATTTTGCTAGTGTCCCCAGACTTCCAATTATATATTCTTTATTTGGTGATAGAGCACATAGAGAAGCAGTAATACATGATTACATTTTTAGAATAGATAGTATTCCTATAGTATCTTTTGAGATAAGTAATAAAGTATTTCTTGAAGCTATGACTGTTAGAAATAAACCAGTATATATTAGATACCCAATGTATTATGGAGTATGTTTAGGTGCAAAAAATGCATATCATAAGAGATATGTTAAGGATAATTTATAAAATAATTTAAATTATTTTCACTTTACCCCTTGACAAATAGTATATAATGTTTATATTATAGAAAGTAAACAATAGAAAGGTTATAATTAATGATTGAAACTATAGAATTTGAAAAAGGAACTCCAGAAGAAATAAAAAATAAACTTAAAGATGAAAAGATATTTGTTAGTTTCTTTTGCGGTGAATTTGGGTGGGGAATACAAGAATTTTTTGGGCATCTGCGATTCCTAAAAAAAGAAAAATATCCTGATTATAAATTTATATTATTTATGGATATGTCTGTATCTTGTCTTGTTTCAGATTTTGCTTATTTGATGTTACCATTACCTGAGTTTGTATATTCAGACAGATTTGATAGAGATTGTTATGAATTAGTAGAAAAGGGATCTCCTGCTGGTAGTCTTACTCCACCAGATATTTATTCAGATATTATAGAATATATAAGACAATTTTACGATTATACTTCTGAGAATACGGTAGAATTTTTTACTCCGCGTGGTTGTAATCATATTATTGATAATATGCCACAGATATTCTCTATGTATAAATCAGATTTACAAATAGTAAATTTTAATAAGCCTATAATATGTATATTTCCTAGAAATAGAGAAAGAGCTAGTAATAGGAATGTTCCCGTATACGTATGGAAAGAAGTAGTAGATAGATTAAAAGAAGATTTCCTAATAGTATTGGGTGGTACACCTAATGGTGCATGTCTAGCTGATTATCCTGAATCAAATGATGTTATAAACCTGATATCTTACAATGGTGAGGATAAATTAGAAAAGATAATAGCATATTTAAATAATTCAGTTTGCTCCATCTCTAGCCAATCTTTTTTAACATCAGTATCTATGTTAAGTGGTTGTAATTCCTATATAATTGGACATGAACGTGAGAGACACATTTCCCATTACAATCGAGGAAATGTTCCTTGTTCATTTAGATATGTTACAGATTATAGAGCCATAGATGCAGATACTATTATGTCTGATATAGCAGCATTTCTATATGAATTAGAGAAAGCAGGATGTTTTAATGAAAGGCCAATACCAGATACAATTAACAGGCCATCTTTGAGAACTTTAAGAGATAAAAAAGATTTAATAGGTATAGAAATTGGTGTATCTGATGGTGCTAATGCTCTAAATATATTAGAAAATCTTGATATAAAGAAGTTATATTTGGTTGATTCTTATGTTGACTATGCTCACTTTAAAAATGTAATTGAGTGGAAAAAAGAAGCATATCAGAAATTAGAGAAGTATAAAGATAGAATAATTTGGATAGAAAAAACATCAGATGATGCTATAAAAGATATACAAGAACAAGTAGATTTTTGTTATATTGATGGTGGACATGATTTTAATAGTGTAAATAGTGATACTATTAATTATTATCCTATAGTTAAAGATGGTGGATTAATTTCTTGGCATGATGCAGAATTATTTGGTGTTTATAAAGTTATTACAAACAATATACAAGAAGTAATTTATAAAGATGTTTGCCAAGATTGTAAGCCTTTAGAAGCGTGGTGTTTCAAAGGATATACTACTAAAAAAGTAAGTGATAATATTTTATTAGAAGATAACCAAATATTGAAAGAACTTATGTAATGATAAAAACTAATTGTATTCATTTTAAAGGATATTCACCTTGTAAATATAATAAAGAATTTGGATATGAGTGTTATTCTTGCAACTATTATGCAGAAATAGATACTAGAATTTTGATAGTTAAATTAGATGGTATTGGTGATATAATTAGAACTACACCAATTTTACACAGGTTCTTCTCTATATATAAAAATCCTAAGATTTATTGGTTAAGTAATCATTCAGAGGTATTACCAGATAATATAGAAAGTTTAAGTTATAATTTTAAAAGTATTGAAATACTTAGAAATATTAATTTTGATCTTATTATTAATTTAGATAAGGAAATGTCAGTTTGTGCTTTTGCTCAAAGTTTAAAGTCTAGAAATTTGATAGGTTTTAGATTAGAAAATGGTGTTGTAGTTTGTACACCATCAGCATTTCATAAATATAAAACTGGTGTATTTGATAGAGTTAGCAAGGAAAATTCTAAACATTATGTAGAAGAAATATTTGATATTATCTTTATAGAACCGTTTAATGGGGAAGAATATATATTACCTTCTTTTAAAAAAGAAGAAGTTTGGTTAGATAAATCAAAATATGTAATAGGACTAAATACAGGTTATGGACAAAGATGGTCTACAAGATGTTGGGATATACATAATTGGAAGAATTTATCTAGAAAATTACTAGAATCTGGATATGAAGTTGTTCTTCTTGGTGGAGAAAGAGAAGATAAGATTAATAAAGTTATATCTGATTTAAGTGGTGCTAAATATCTAGGGTATGGAACTTATAATAAATTTATAAATTTAGTAGATAATTGTGATTTAATAGTTACACAAGTTACTTCAGCTTTACATGTAGCAATAGGATTAAAAAAACGAATAGTACTAATGAATAATGTTTTTAATAAGAATGAATTTTATTTATATGGTTTAGGAGAAATAATAGAACCTGTAGAAAAATGTGAGTGTTATTATCTTGATAAATGTAAAAAGGAAAACAGTTGCATGAGTAGTATAACAGTAGAAATGATAATAGATGCTATAGAAAGACAAAGAAAATGTTAGAATTTGATAATAGAATACTGAGCTATTATAGTCAAATAAAGGACTTAAATAAAGGTATTTTTACATATCCTAGATTCTTAGCATTATATCCAACTAATAAATGTCAGTTTAATTGTACTTTTTGTGATTATAAAGAACTTAACTCTGGACCAAAGAAAGAACTTAGTATTAGTGAGTGGAAACATATACTTGATACTTGTAAAAATATAGGAGTAGAAGGAATAGGACTATCTGGTGGCGGCGAACCTCTTATGCTTTCAACAATAGAAGAATTTTTAGAGTATGCATTTAAATTAGGATTTAAAATAGGATTAGTTACTAATGGATTACTAATAAATAAAAGGCTTAGACCAGAATTATATAAACTTCTTTTCAATTGTTCTTTTATTAGAGTATCTTTTGAGTCAGGATCTGCACAAGAATTTAAGAGAATAAAAGGTTCAGATTATTTTAATCATATATTAAGAAATATAAGTGAATTTATAAAAGACAAACCAGAAAAGCTACAAGTTTCTTATAAATATACAATTACATCAAATATTTATAGTGGTGATATAAAACAAGCTATAAGAATAGCAGATGATGTTGGTTTTTATTCAATACAATTTAAATCTGTAGCTAATTCATCATTAAATTTAGATCTTGGAAAAAAAGAATATATAAAAGAAATTATTGATAGTATAACTCCACAAAATACTAAAATAATTATTGATTTTGATCATTTTACTAAATGTGATAAAGAATGTAAAATATCAACTATCCAAACTTTAATTGATTACTATGGAGATATTTATATCTGTTGTTATTATAGACATAGACCTGATGAAATGAAGATTGGAAATATATTTGAAAAATCATTTGAGTCTATATGGGGATCTGCGGAGCATAAATATAAAATATCAAATATAGACCCAAATAAGTGTAATTTATATGATTGTAGATATATCAGATATGATTTAATAATGAAAGATTTAATTAGTAAAGATTATTTTAGTTTTATATGAAAGGAAATAGTAAATGAGGGTTGCATTATGTTTAAGTGGTCAAGCTAGAGGAATAGATAAAACTTGGTATAAGTTTGTAAAGAATATAATTGAACCAAATAATTGTGATGTGTTTATTTCATTTGCTAATGATTCTTCTCTTGATAATTTTTATAAAGTTAAAATAGATTTTACAGAACTTGAATTAACAAAAGATCCTAGTTTAGAATATTTATATTCTATTGCTAGAGGACCAATGCCCTATATTAGGCATATAGCAGAAATGGGAGAGGAATGTACTAATTTAGCTGTATTACGACAGTATTATTTTATTAAAAGAGCTAATGATTTAAAATCTGATTATGAGAAACGAAACGGTTTTGTGTATGATTGGGTTATTAGAAGTAGAGCAGATTTATATATTAATGAACCATTGGATGATTTATCTAAATTAGATAATAGTTGTATATTTATTCCAGCATCCAATAATGGTGGTGGACTAAATGATTTCTTTGCTTTTAGTTCTTCTAAAAATATGGATATATATTGTAATAGAATAGAAGAAGTAAAAAAAATAGAAATGCCTCCATTTCCATTCTGGAATCCACATCAGGAACTTCAATATATTCTTAATAAGAATAATATTCCTGTTTTTATTGGAAATATAAATATTGAAAGAGAAAGAGAATGGAGAGGAATTGATGATGAAAACTGTCATAAATATTATGGTAAATATGGTGAACCAATAATAGAATATAGAAGAAAGATAAGAGAGGGTTAGATGCACGAGTGCAGCAAGTCATTAATGCGGAGATTATCAAATCCTAACTTTCTAAGATTATATTTTAAAGGTAAAGGTATAGATGTTGGTTGTGGCTCTGATCCTTTATCACAATATAAAGAACTTTTTCCATTAGTTGAAAGTATAGATTCATATGATAAAGAAAATGGTGATGCTCAGTATTTATTAAATATAGAAGATAATTCATATAATTTTCTTCATAGTTCACATTGTCTAGAACATATGGAAGATTTCTGGATAGCAATATGTAATTGGATAAGAGTAGTAAAATCAGGAGGTTATTTAGTAATTATAGTACCAGATGAAGATCTTTATGAACAGGGTATTTTTCCTAGTACTTTTAATAAGAATCATATATGGACATTTACAATTAATAAATATATATCTTGTGTAGGAGCAAAATCTATAAATATTTTAGAATTAATAGATAAACTATCAGATATTATTTCAGTAGAAAAAATAGAACTTCTAAATCATACTTATTTAAATTTACCAAGACAAGATCAAACTTTATTACCAACTACAGAGTGTGGAATAGAACTAATTTTAAGAAAGAGATAATATGTTTACTAAAAATGAATGGTTATTGGATCGTCCTTTTTTCAATCATATAATAGATAGAAAAGATCTCACTATAATTGAAATAGGCGTAGAATCAGGTAAAAATGCTTTTTGTATGCTTAATTATCTTGATATAAAGGAATTAATACTTATTGATCCTTTTATTGAATATGGGGATATGTTAGGTGATGGTGTATTAGCAGCAAAAGATGGGATAAGATGTAAAGATGAAGCATTTAAGTTATTAGAACCATATGAATCTAAAATTACTTGGATATTAGATTTATCAGAAAATGTAGCTAGTCAAATAAAAGATAATTCTATAGATGTATGTTATGTTGATGGCAACCATCGTTTTGAATATGTGAAGAAAGATTTAGAGTTATATTGGCCTAAAATTAAAGTTGGTGGGTACTTATCAGGACATGACTACAAGAATGAATATGCTTGTGAGTGTGAAGTAAGGAAAGCGGTCATGACTTTTTCTATTAATAAGCAGATTGGATTTCATCACAATAATTGGGACTTCTTTTTTGAGAAGAAATAATGAAAATTATATTAGGAACAAGTATTGGTGAAATATATAACTTTGATACCAATACAAAACAAATATCTTTCTTATATTCTACTAATACAAATAATGAAAGTATAAATGGTTTATCATTATATAATAATGAATTATATGTAGTATCTAATTACACT
>Ga0172380_10006340_pt1 | contig 13796 bp, 11 predicted proteins | sample Leawe162metaG_FD_119747 | JGI IMG/M metagenome (GOLD analysis project Ga0172380, IMG submission 119747) | Leachate microbial communities from a municipal landfill in Southern Ontario, Canada - Leachate well 162 metaG | ecosystem: Engineered > Solid waste > Landfill > Unclassified | place... | reverse complement strand
TGATTACACTCCACACTCGGCTCAATCGGGCTTCGACCCCTAGACGCAAGTGTTTTGACACTTGCTTGCTTCCACACTCACTTCGTTCGTGTGCGCGCACTAGGGGTCGAACCTAGGACCTTTCGAGTATCAGTCGAATGCTCTACCAACTGAGCTATGCGCGCAACAATATTAAACTTTCAACACAACAACCAGATATTACCATGCGCGATGTTATCAGCCAAAACAGCTATGCGCGCAACAATATTAAACTTTCAACACAACAACCAGATATTACCATGCGCGATGTTATCAGCCAAAACAGCTATGCGCGTGAAATAACAAACAACTAACAACACAAAACGTATAACGCATTAAAACATACCAAAAAAATGAGATAAAAACAAGGGCAAAAAGAAACCGCGTACGTCGTGGTACGCGGTCACATCCGTCAGGACTGGTGAGGAATTTTTTTCAATTCCTTCCTCACCTTCTGCCAATATCCTCGGGTGGACTGCTTATTCCACCCCTGTGGCCCACCATTCCAAATGCGGGCCATATCCTCATCGGTCGGCTTACGGCCAATGAGCCTTTCCGTAGCGTACTTTTTCAGGTACGCCCGGAACATCTTCTCCGACAACTGCCTTTTCTCAAGGCAGTCTCGAGGGGTGTATGACGTCTTCCAAATCTGGTTGACATCATCCACCACCCCCTTCCTGATCTGGAAAGCCCCGTAGGCCTTCCGTTTGAGATGACGATCACCGATCACCATATCATCCCCCCGACTTTCCACCACTACCACCGCCTTGGCAAGGCGGCTAATGGAATCCTCATCGGCATAAACAAAAGCCGACGAGAACACAACAAACACCACAAAGAGAACCCGAATCATGGGACATCCTTTCTTTTTTCATCCCATGGGACCCCAGCAAAAGGAACATCCTCTTGCCACACTATCTGCCTTGTATTATACCAAATCTACACAAAAAGTCAACAGCTGTACTCCAAAAGAAAAACCACCCGCTAGGATGGCTTTTCTATACTATTCTTTGTTTTGTTCCGTTCTCCGAATATGAAGATTTTTGTCGTACTTTTTACAAAAATCGTATATTCTGTTTTGGTCTTTCCCAAATGCCAAACTGACTTTAGACTGTACAGTTATAAGTCATTATGTGCTCAATTGAAGCACACAATATCGACGCCGTAAGTGATACAAAAGTATCACGGTTTCAAATTGAAATATTCCACGAGCAGCTTCCGCTACCCGTGCCTTGTTACGACTTACTCCCTGTCATTGAGCTTACCGTAGGCCACCTAATGGTGGACTTCGGGTATTCCCAACTCCCTTGAGTTGACGGGCGATTGTCTTCGAAAAACTTCGAATTGACGTTCCCACTGCACAGACGGATTTCCCGTATGCAGCGAGCTCAATGCATTGTTTGCTTGATAGCAAACATCTTACGAATCCCAGAATCACTTAGATGAGTATCTTTCATGATCATTTTCATTAATCGACAAAAAATTTTAAAATCTTTTGTTTTTGAATGAAATCTGAGTTTATATTTTTTAAAGAAAGGGATAATAATATTATTAATATCACTTCTTTTGTAAACCTCGTATCTATAACAATTTTGATGATTCGGTCGTGTATCTTTTTGAAAATAAACACTACCGCATCCAAAAAATTGCCTTAGACCATACAAAATATTTTTATCTTTTTCGATAAGCTTAAGATAGAATTTTGGCTCCACCACAACCCTTCTACGAGTTGGCTTAGTGTTATCAATATTTCGTATATAAACAGTGAAGCTTCCTTCACCATCTACAAGACCTACTACATAATCTGGCGTAAGATTTTTCATTGAGAGAGTTCCTTCCTTAGTTTTTAATAAAACAAAACTAAGTACTACGACTCAGCTGACTTCTGACGCTGCGTCAGTTTAATTATATCTCATATAACTTATGAGAACAGCATCAGATCTCCACAGGTCATCATATATTCAATTCCAAACATCCATTACAAGCTTTTTCTTTGAGTTTTCCCTATCCTCACCGCCCACTGATAGGTCAACTAGCTTTTTTGTGTATAGGCTATTTTTTGTTTCCAGATCCTCCACAGTATTCCTCACGGAATATTGCTATCTTTCAACTAATGTTTATGACGTGATAAACATAATGGATTTAAACCATTTAGAATATATAACTGCTGCGCGCTTTTATTGTGAGTACAAGACTTGAGAACGTATTCACCGCGGTATGGCTGACCCGCGATTACTAGCAAATCCAACTTCATGAGGTCGAGTTTCAGCCCTCAATCTGAACTGGCGCCGCTTTTCTTAGGATTGGCTCAGGGTTTCCCCGTCGCGACCCGTTGTAGCGGCGATTGTATTATGTGTGTGGCCCAAGGTATCAAAGGGCCATGCTGACCTGGCGTCATCCTCGCCTTCCTCCCAGCTCTTTATCCATGAACAAAAGTTCTTGAACAAAGAGCTGGGCAGTCTCGCCTGACACTTATAACAGGCAACGAGGGTTGCGTTCGTTACCCCACTTAAGGGAACAATTCAAACCACGAACTGACGACGGCCATGCAGCACCTGTCCAGACGTCCTTGCGGACTCTCAAAGTTTCTTCTGAGATTCGTCTGGATTTCTAACCTTGGTAAGGTTTTTCGTTTGTCATCGAATTAAACCACATAATCCTCTGCTTGTGCAAGTCCCCGTCTATTCCTTTGAGTTTTAGCCTTGCGGCCGTACTACCCAGGCGGATCACTTAACGCGTTAGCTACGCCTCTCAGAGGGTCGATACTCCAAAAAGCTAGTGATCATCGTTTAGGGCGTGGACTACTGGGGTATCTAATCCCATTCGCTACCCACGCTTTCGTGTTTCAGTGTCAGAAATGCGCCAGTGTACTGCCTTCGCTTTTGGTGTTCCCCATGATATCAACGGATTTCACTCCTACTCCATGAGTTCCATACACCCCTCGCACTCTCAAGATATGCCGTTTCCTCTGCGAGCCCCCGGTTAAGCCGAAGAATTTGACAGAAGACTAACATATCCACCTACACACCCTTTACGCCCAATGATTCCGGATAACGCTCGAGGTACTCGTATTACCGCTGCTGCTGGCACGAGTTTAGCAACCTCTTATTCATAAGGTACTATCAATAACTTTCTCCCTTATAAAAGGTTTTTACATTCCGAAGAACTTCATCAACCACGCGGCGTCGCTCCGTCAGACTTTCGTCCATTGCGGAAGATTCTCGACTGCAGCCACCCGTAGGTGTATGGTCCGTGTCTCAGTACCATCGGTGGGGGTCAGGCTCTCACCTCCCCTAAGCGTCATTGCCTTGGTAGGCCATTACCCTACCAACTAGCTGATACTCCACAGGCCGCTCCCAAAGCGATAAATCTTTACTCCGAAGAGACTATCAAGTATTAGCCAATCTTTCGACTGGTTATCCCTGACTTTGGGGTGCGTACCTGCGTATTACTACCTCGTTCGCCACTGCCCTTGCGGGCCGTTTGACTTGCATGCCTTATCCACGCCGCCAGCGTTCATCCTGAGCTAGGATCAAACTCTAAGTAAAAAGAACGGAACAAAACAAAGAATACTATTTTTGTTCAACAGAGATTACTCTCTTTATCAACTGTAAAGTTGTTAAACCTTACAGTTGATCTTTACTCGATTAGCCATCGAATTTACTTAGAATGATTTGCTCACACAAACTACCGTTGTGGAATCATTTTTATATATGTGTTGACTTGCACGTTTTTACAAAACATTTCTGCTTTGTAGAATACGTCTTACCCGAATGTATTTAATGAATACAAACGGGTCAATATTTCGATTATTTCAATGAACTAGTGTCTGCCTTAAAAACAGACATGGACAGTATTATATACATAATCAAAAAGGAGTCAAGCGGTTTTAGAGTATATACACACAATACAAAAACCCCGCTATATAGCGGGGTTTTTGTAAATACACACCAGAAATAATTTTTATGCCTTTTTCTGTATTTTTTCAAACAATACCAAAAGAGGGCTTGCTAGAAAGATTGACGAATATGTACCGGCGATGATGCCCACCAAAAGTACAAAAGAAAAGTTTCTTGTAGATTCTGCGCCCCATACATACAAAGCCAAGAGAACCAAGAATATAGTCAAAGATGTGTTAATAGATCGTCCGAAAGTTTGCGACACACTCTTGCCGACAGTCTCATCAAAAGATTCTTTTACACCCATGTCTTTATTAACTCTCAAATTCTCTCTAACTCTATCAAACACCACGATAGTATCGCGCACAGAATATCCCAAAATCGCAAGCAAAGCAGTTAGAAACAGTAAATCTATTTCACCACCTCTAAATGCTATCCATGTTATGTAAGCACCGGCTGGCACAACCACGTCGTGAGCTAGAGCTACAATTGTTGCCAAACCATATTTCCAAGAAGAAACTGGTTTTGAAACTTTTCTAAAAGCAAAAGTTACGAAAAGCACTATACCAATAAGCACAATACCGATAGCCACATATGATTTATTTTTAAGTTCATTACCAACAACTGGTCCTATAGAGTTAAACTGTGCAATATCAACACTTCCCCCCATTTTCATGATACCTATCAAAGATTCTTTTTCTGTATTAGAAAGTTCTTTTGTGCGTACCACATAATTCTTGTCTCCTACTGGTTGTAATGTGTATGAACCTAAGGCTAATTTTTCTATTTCAACTTTTAGCACCTCCGCAGAAGGCCTTTCTGATGGATAAACTACTTCGAGGATGGATCCACCTTTAAAATCAATACCGAAATTAAAACCCCATACCACCATAGCAGTAATAGCCAAACCAACAAAAACCGCTGAAAGTGTGAAGAAAAGCGCTCTGAATTTTATTATGAACATATAATTATTTGATTTAGTAAATAAATTAATATTGCATCACATTTTATACGTGCATACCGTTACTAAACAAAAATCTTGTCAGACGGTTTTCTTTTTTCATACTTACAGCAAATAAAAATGTTCTAGAAATCGTAATGGCAGTAAGCATACTCACCACAACACCAATACCGAGAGTTAAAGCAAAACCTTTTACCGCAGAAGTACCTACCCAAAAAAGAACTGCGGAAGTAATCAAGCTTGAAATATTTGAATCGCGAATAGAAAGCCATGCTCGGTGGAAACCTTCCTTCATAGCCTGATCAATCTTTTCTCCTTTTTTGAGTTCTTCTTTCATTCTTTCAAAAATCAACACATTAGCATCTACAGCCATACCAATAGATAGAATAAAACCTGCGAGACCAGCTGATGTAAGGGTTACTGGGATAAGCTTAAACAGAGCCAAAGAAATAATGACATAGATAACTAGAGCTAAAGCAGAAATCACTCCAGGAAGTCGATACCAAAGAATCATAAAGGCTATCAGTATCAAGAAACCGATAAAACCAGCTTGCACTGAGGCAACCAAAGCGCCCTGACCCAAAGAAGCACCTATAGTCTGAGTACCCACAAGTTCAACCGGCACAGGAAGTGCGCCATAATTCAAATCTCTTACAAGAGTTTTGGCCTCCTGTGGTGTAAAATTACCAGAAATCTGAGCTCTACCCTCACCAATCTCTTCTCTGATCACTGGACTTGAGATAGCTGCACCGTCCAAAAATATAGACAATACTGAACCAACATTTTCTCTAGTTATTTTTGCAAATAATTCTTTTCCTTCACTGTTGAAAATAAGACCAACAATAGGCTCACCTGTCTGTTGATTGAATTCAAGTTGAGAAGAAGACAACAGTCTACCTGTAAGACCTGTTTCAATAAATAATTCATTTAAAGTAGTTGATGCTTTGAGGAAATCTGCTTCGGTTAACCCTTTTTTCATAAGTTTAAATTCCAAAACAGGAGTACGACCAATCATTTCTACCGCCTTATCTATATCGGTCACACCAGGTAATTCCACCACAAGCCTATGTTCTGTCACACCAGAAAAAGCACTGGCATCGATAGTCTGAACTATTGGTTCTGACACACCGAAAATATTTACTCTTCGCTCAATCACATCTCGAAGAGATGACATCGAACCGGCCAAATTTTCACTAGAAATTTTTGTAATATCAGCTCGGTAAGTAAGCTGGGTACCACCATTCAAATCCAAACCTAATCTAAATGGAAATTTAGAAAAATAAGAACCCGCTGTAAACTGAGATGCGTAAACAAAATATCCAATGAGCACTACTACAACTATCAAAATCAAACTTATAATTCTATGTTTTGCCATATCAATCTATTAAATGTATATAGCTTCACATTATAGTGATTTGAAGCAAATAAGCAACAAAAAACTGACGCTTGGCCAGTTTTTTGTTTTAAAACTTTTAGGCAATGCCGAAGATCTTCTTTAATTCAGCTATTCCATCCTCAAAAGAAACTTTTGGTTCCCAACCGAGCATTCTTTTTGCTTTTGAATTATCAGCTAGCGTATCATGTGGTTCGAGACGTGCTGGCAAATATTCTATTGGTCCACCAATCATTTCTGCCAGACTTTTGATTGAAACGTTTTTGCCGGCGCCGATATTGAATACTTCCCCTCCACCAACCTCATCATGCTCCATAGCCAAAATATTTGCATTAACTACATCATATACATGAGTAAAATCTCTTGTCTGTTTTCCATCTCCAGTAAGAGTGAGTGGCTTGCCCTCTTTTCTCATTTTCAAAAATTTACCAATCACCAGAGCATACGCGCCGTCAGGGTTTAGATTTGGACCATAAACATTAAAATATCTGAGACAAACAGTGGGCAGATCATAAACGGAACTCCAAGTCTTGCAATATAATTCGCCGATATATTTCTGTAAACCATATGGGCTCTTGGGCATAGCGGGCATATCTTCACGCAAAGGCATAATAGGTTGATCGCCATAAGCAGAACTTGAGGCTGTATAAATAACCTTTTTTACTCCCGCCTCTTTTGAAGCAATGAGAACATTGAGAGTACCGATGACATTTACCTCACTGGTTTCGACTGGATTTTCTATAGAATACTGAACTCTTGGCAAAGCAGCTAGATGAAAAACAAACTGTGCATCTTTAAAAACTGGCTTTATTTTTTCCAAATCTCTTATATCTAAAACATGCAAAATAGCTTTTGGGTTTACAAGTTCTTTTTTGCCAGCGCATAAATTATCAATAATATGCACATCAAAATCTTTTTTGACCAAAGCATTGACCAAATTAGAACCAATAAAACCGGCACCACCGGTAACTATTACTTTTGTGTGTTTGCTCATATGCAAACATTATACACCACTTCTAGACAAAATAGCCTTGACCGTTTTTAATGCTATTTTAAAATCCAACATTATTGAACGGTTTTTAATATAATATAAATCGTAAGATAGCTTTGTCTTTGTCGTATCATAACCAACATCAAACTTTGGAGGATTTTTGTGATATAACTGTGCCCAACCAGACAAACCAGGTGTAATCAAATGACGAATATTATAATAAGGAATTTCCTTTTCGTAGAGCTTAACAAGATTTGGCATTTCTGGACGAGGACCTATGAGAGAAATATCTCCCACAAGAACATTCCAAAGCTGTGGTAATTCATCTATACGACTCTTGCGCAAAAAAGGTCCAATACGTGTTATTTTTTCCTTTTCATTAACACTCATACTTCTAAACTTATATATTTTAATTATTTTATTATTTTTACCAATTCTTTCTTGAGCAAAAAATATTGGGCCAAAATCATCAAGCTTGATGGCAATAAACACAAATGGATATACCGCCAAAGACAAGACGCCCAAAACACCAGCGACAACAATATCAAACAACCGCTTAATAAAATCAAAAGTTATTCGAGTTGAAACAGAGATATTTTCCAAAAACCAATTATATTTCACGAGTGAAAGCGGAACACGATCAAAAATATCTTCATAAATCTTGTACATATCTACAAAACGTACTTTTGAAAAAATTAAATTGTATAGATTAGGCAAAATCGGCTCAATCTTTTCGTTTTTCAAATCAACAGCTATAACATGGATATTTTCTGAATAAACTTTTTTGAGTATTTCCTCTTGGAAATCCAAACTATTCACCGCCTCAACATCAATGCAAGAAGAGAAGAAAAGATCGTATCTAGAATTTGAATTAACTTCGTCACGAAGCTCTTTCATTTCTTCACCAGAACCAATGAGTATAGCCTGCTCTTTTTTCTTTACACCCAACAGCTCTGGACCGTACATTCTCCAAGTCAAAAGACTGACAAACGATATAGCCAAATATATAAACAAAATTGTCTTTGGTGTAATACCAAAATATGGAATTAGATAAAAAAACATTACAGCCAAAAGACTGTTTGTAACCTGAGTATTGAAAATAATCGTAGGCAAACGACTCTTAAGCATCATTGTATGCTTTTCATACAAGCCAGCCACAAAAAATACAAAAACCCAAACGACAAAAAGGAGAAAAAATGGCACCACATGATCCACAAAGAGACTCACGCTCGGCATACTACCGAAACGCATAAACAACGCAAACCACAAAGATACTATAAAACATAGTGTATCTCCGGCAAACAACAGTACTGCCTCTCTCCTGCTTGAAATTATCATGATATGTTTACATATTACCACCAAAAACAACTTTTGACAAACCCCCAAAAAACGTGCCAAAAAATACAAAAGTGGTAATATATCCATATGTCTAGCGAAAACAAGAAGAAGATTCTCTATGTAATTACCAAAGGCAATGGTGGTGGCGCCCAAAGATACGTTTACGATATGGCGACCAACATTCCAAAAGATTCGTTTGAATCAGTTGTGCTCTGTGGCGAAGGAGACAATCTAAACAAAAAACTATCTGAGAAAAATATTAGATCAATTTCAATATCATCTCTAGGCAGAGATATTAGCTTCTCAAAAGATCTCAGAGTTATAAAAGAGCTTATTGCTATATTCAAACAAGAAAAACCATTTGTCGTTCATTTAAATAGCTCGAAAGCTGGACTTTTAGGCGCCATAGCCGGGAGACTAGCGAAAGTGCCTAAAATTATTTTTACAGGACATGGATGGGCATTCAATGAGAATAGAAATATTATTTCTAAAATAATATTTATTTTTGCTCATTGGCTTACCATAATGTTAGCCCACCGCACGATAGCCGTATCAGAAAAAACAAAAAAGGATATCTCCAAAATGCCTTTCGTGGATAAAAAAATAAAAGTTATACACAACGGCATAGACACAAGTGAAACTTTTCTGAACAAACAAAATGCACGTGATTTTATACAAAAAATCAAATCAACTAACTGTAATTTCTGGATAGGTAGTATTGTAGAATTACACAAAAACAAAGGGCAAGATTATCTAATAAAAGGCTTTGCGAAAATTACTGTTGATTTTCCAAATACTTGTCTTTTTATAATCGGTGAAGGAGAAGAGAGAAATAACCTCACAACTCTCATAGAAAATCTCAAATTAAAAAACAGAGTTTTTTTGCTTGGTCGGATAGAAAATGCTTGGAAATATCTCAATGCCTTTGACATCTTTACACTAACATCTCGAACAGAAGCTCTGCCATATACAATACTAGAAGCTGGTTTAGCAGAAAAAGCTGTCATAGCTAGTCGAGTTGGTGGTATCCCCGAAATCATAGAAGATAGATTTTCCGGAATACTTGTGCCAAAAGAAAATGACGAGCGCATAGCAGATGCAATGGCTATTTATCTAAGGGACGAAGGTGCAAGAAATAAACACGCACAAAATCTAAAGAACACAATTATAGAAAATTTTTCTATCAATAAAATGGTCAGAGAAACAATTGCCGAATACTAGATACCGACAATTTCATTTTTGATGCTGTCTTTGTGAGCCATTCTGCGATACCCCCTCATTCCCATTAGAATCCCCAAACCAATAAACTCTGTGAGCATATGACTACCGCCATAACTCATAAACGGCACGGTAACTCCTGTTACGGGCATAATACCTATATTCATACCTATATTTATGAGTATGTGTGCAATAAAATATATAGCTAAACCCAAACCAAACAAAACCTCAAAATTTGTCGCACCATGTATAGAGTTTGAAAGAATCCTAAATATCAAAACAGACAGAATAATAAAAAATACTATTACACCTACAAAACCCCACTCTTCAGCAAACGCAGCGAAAATAAAGTCTGTTTGGTATTCTGGCAAAAACTGCAATTTAGATTGAGTACCGTAACCTATTCCCTTGCCCATGATTTGCCCAGAGCCAACAGCAATCATCGCTTGATAAGCGTTGTAACCAGTTCCTCTAATATCAGCTAAAGGATTTATAAAGTTTACAATACGATGTTTTTGATATGGTTGGAAAACACCGACCCAAAGAATGGCAAAAGCTATAACACCCACAGCCACCACGGCCAATAAATGTTTCTTGGAAAGACCAGAGACCAAAACCATACCGAGCCAGATACAAAAAATAATAACAGCAGATCCAAAGTCTGGCTGTAAGGCTACAAAAATAAACAAAATAAAAGCATACAAACCAGAAACCAAAATATGTCTAATATTTGCAATTTCAATATGCCTACGACTAAAGTATTTTGATAAAAGTATTATAAGTGCCAGCTTAGCAAACTCTGCCGGCTGCAAAGAAAGTGAACCCAATCTAAACCAACTTTGTGCACCCTTGGATATCGTACCTACAGCAAAAAGCAAAAAAAGTAGTGACAAAATACCCAAAAAAATTCCAACCACTACCCCTGTTTTTCTTAAAAATCTAAAATCAAAAAAACTTAATACAAAAAATACAAAGACAGAAAAAATAAGCACCCACACTTGTCTTTGAAAAAAATAACTGTCTCCAGAAAAAGAATTCATTGTCGCCATGCCAGCAAAAGACAAAAGTATGGCTGAGGCAAACAAAAGCCAATCTATTCTAGCAAAAAATTTTTTCAGATAAGTCAGCAACAGATCCATACTAGCGATTTATAATTCTAGGAATGATTTCAACAATTCTAGGTTGTTTTTTGCAAATAGAACTAGCAATTTGCATATATATTGCATTGAGTTCTTCTGTGGTAGGTGCGCTAAACATTTGTTCTGGCTTGGAAGCGATATTTTTCAAAAAATCTACATTGATATCTTTGCCAAGACCTATTGTAAACATATTAACGCCAGATTGCTTGGCGAAGGTGGCTTTTTCTAGAGCATAAAACTCAGGATATTTAACATCCCCCCGTTTTTCTGGCTCTGTTGCCAAACCATCGGTAAGTAATACCATAACCTGATTTGAACCATCTCTTTTTTTATTCACAAGCTCTTCTGCGCCCTTAGATATAGCGTCACCAATGTTTGTATTTTGAGGACCAGTCAAGCCTATAGATATTTTCATTATTGCTTCTCCCAAACCCACAAGGTCAAAAGAAATAGGATAATCTATTGGAGTTGATATTTTTGAGGCAAAAGATACTAACCCACCAACATCTTGGCTCTTGAGTTCAGATACAAAAGCTTTGGCTGCCTCCTTTACATCAGTTAGAGGTTGTGGAGGATTTTTGCTTATATCATCCATACTTCCTGAGCGGTCAATGAGCAACATCACATCCACAGGTATAGCACACGACTCTTCTCCTGTCTCAAACGGTCTAGGCCAAGTAAAAACTATTGGTGTAGAACCCAATGCTGGAATACGATTGATTAATGTCCGAGAAGCACCCACCGCACGATCCTTGTCTTCAAACACAATAGCCACTACTTCTACATTTGATACAGCGTTCAGTGATTTATTCTCTACAAAAGCATCCACCCTAGGAGCAACATCTTCTCTGGATAATGCATTATTTTTTATAGAAAGATCTGGTACAGTACTAACATCTTTTGACCAAACTATATCACTAGTAAAATAAAACTCCGTCTTGGCTGGTGATGTCTGGCCAAAATCTATTGGACCCTCAAAAATAGCAAAGGTTTTATTTTTTGGAATATCTACAGTGCCACTTCTTGTGGCGATTATTACATTTTTTGAATCACGAAAAGTAAAAAGATAATTAACTTTATTAGCACTAGAATTTACATTAGGATTTTCTACATAGGATACAGCATTATAAACACCTCCTGTAACGCGAAAAGCTCTAGACCAACGAACTATGGGGTCAATAGCCTCAGCACTACATACCAACTGACACTTTCCCCCACAATCCACACCAGTTTCATCACCATTTTGTCTACCATCAAAACAAGTAGGATTTTCATAAAAAAACAAAAAACCTAGAATACCAACAACTACAACTAAAAAAAGAATTGGAATACCAGCATATAAAAATTTTCGTTTTGCTGACCACAAAGACATATAAAATATTGTAACACAAAAAAAGACCGGTCACACGAGGAAGAGATCTAAAGTAACGGGGGTGCGCTACTCGATCTTCAATCCCTCGTGTGCCGGCCTAGAACCGTAGAACAATCCACCACCATGGATGACCCTTAGCGAGAGGGTCACCTTTGGCCTGGAGCAAGTCCTTTGCCTTCCCCCCACTAGAGCCAAGCGGGGTCAGACCGGCAGCTAGTGCCAAGCCAAAGACTATCTACGGTAACTTTCCGTTTATAAAATATCACAAACAAAAAACTTGTCAAGCTTATATAAAAAATCGAATACTCCGAGTTGGCGATTACCTACTTTCCCCTTCATCAGAGTTGAATTGCGAATACTTGGAGCAATTCAAAGACGGAACGAACGAAGGTGAGTGAGTCGGGGTCGCGAGATTTTTCAGCAGAAAAATACTCGTGACTCATCGGCACGTGTATATAAAAAATCGAATACTCCGAGTTGGCGATTACCTACTTTCCCCTTCATCAGAGTATCATCGGCACTACAGCGTTTCACTTCTTTGTTCGGAATGGAAAAAGGTGTTGCCACTGCGTCGAACCACCAACTCACAATATTCGATTTAATTTATCTGTGGGATCAAGCCCACATAGCAGAATGAAATAATTCGATCATTTAAGATCAAGATGTGCATTTTTAAATTTCCTAATAAGAATCGACGTATTAGTACTTCTCGGCTGAGCATATTGCTATGCGTACACCTAAAGCCTATCACCTAGTCATCTCCTAGGGGTCTCAAACGATTCCTAATCTTGGGGTTGGCTTCATTCTTAGATGCTTTCAGAATTTATCCATTCCCGACATAGCTACCCTGCGGTGCCGTTGGCACGACAGCAGGCACACCAGAGGTCAGTTCAACTCGGTCCTCTCGTACTAGAGTCAAATCCCCTCAAGAATCAACGCCTGCAGTAGATAGGAGACCAACCTGTCTCACGCTTCTTAGGCCAACATTTTAAAAAATGTATAGGCTTTTCTTACATCACTGTAAGGAACGGACTATGCTTTTCCTGCTTAGCATAAAGCTATGCAGGAGCTAGTATGTAGTCTCTACGGGTGTTTGTAAAAACAAACTTCCCTCGGCGTTGTCTCTTTCGAGATTTCACCGATATTCACCAGCTTTTTCCTACTTTGCATAAAGCTACGTAGGACCGCCGTGATTGGTTGATCTATCTATTCAGTTAAAAATTTAACTGACCCGTGTTAACGGGCTTTTTATTTACGAAAAAATTAAAACAGTATTCCATTATAAGAATTCTCCTCTGAGGATTCAGAACGTTCAAGGGATTAAGTCTAACTTACTTCCACTGAACGGTCTGAACCCAGCTCGCGTATCTTTTTAATTGGCGAACAGCCAAACCCTTGGGACCTTCTCCAGCCCCAGGATAAGATGAGCCGACATCGAGGTGCCGAACTCCGCCGTCGATATGGACT
>Ga0172380_10006339_pt1 | contig 13798 bp, 17 predicted proteins | sample Leawe162metaG_FD_119747 | JGI IMG/M metagenome (GOLD analysis project Ga0172380, IMG submission 119747) | Leachate microbial communities from a municipal landfill in Southern Ontario, Canada - Leachate well 162 metaG | ecosystem: Engineered > Solid waste > Landfill > Unclassified | place... | reverse complement strand
TTGCCCCGTTGTTGATTTCAGGGCGGCGGGTTGCTATACTTTGTTCAACATATTGAATATTAGGAGGCGAACCATGTACTTCCAGGACATCGGGGCTGAGGTCCGCAAAGCCCGTTTAGCCATGAAACTTACGCAGGCTGAGCTAGCCCACCTGGCCGAGGTGTCTCGTGGGACCATTAATCAGCTGGAAACCGGCGTATTCCCTGACCTGGGTGTGAAGAAGCTGCTCGCCATTCTGCAAGTCGTCGGCCTGGAGATGGTCATCCACGAGAAGCGTGTTGAGAAGAAACATGAGCGCGACTACCTGAAGATGGCCTGTATCTCCGCCAATGTGAGTTACAAGGGGCGCCTCACGCCGGATGCTCTTGCGCGGACACTCCTGACGGGCAAGGTGCCGCCGAAGATGGGGCCGCAATTGCGCGTTGTGTACGACGAGGTACCGCCTCGCGTATTTGAAGGCCTGGTGCGCCAGGTGAGCAGTTGGGGTTCCAAGCCAGAAACTGTGCTGCGACACGTACGGGCCGTCGGTGAAGTCATCGGTTGCTCGCGGAGACTCTACCCATGACTGAGGACCGGATGAAGACGTGGGAGTCGCTGTTCAGGAAAGCATTAGCCGTCCTAGACAAGGCATTCAAAGCCGGAATGCCTGACGATTGGAGTTTCGGTGGCGGCACCGTCCTGATGCTGAAGTACAACCACCGCTTCAGCAAGGACGTGGACATCTTTGTTCCTGACCCGCAGTGCCTCGGTTTCTTGTCTCCTCGTTTGAACGATGACGCCGAGGTGGGCACCCATGCTTACGATGAACAGACGAACTCCCTGAAGCTTTATTACAAAGAGGGCGAAGTCGATTTCGTCGTGGCTACGCCACTGACGATAGCGCCTTTCGAGAAGCAGGAGATTATGGGGCGCTTGGTCAAGGTCGAAACCCCGTTGGAGATTGTGGCCAAGAAGCTTAATTTCCGCGCCACCGATTTCAAGGCGCGTGACCTCTTCGACCTAGTGCTGGTGCTGGAACGCGAGTCTGCCGCAATTCCAACCCTGGCACGACTGCTACAGAATAAGAAAGACGTCCTGCTGGAACGCTTTCGGACCCGGGATGCTGTCCTCCGCGAAGACTTCCAGGCCCTTGACGTACTTGATTTCAACCCCAGCTTCGACAGTTGCCGGAAGTTGGTCGAAGACGTCGGCGGCATTCTCTTGCATTGACTCGATGGTGAACGCCTATTACACCACTGCGCCAGGAAACGCCGCTAAGCGGTAACCGCCCTCAACGGGTTGTATCTGGGGGCAACTCTGGGGGCAACCATGAAAGCGCTTGGCGCGGATAAGGCTCAATGGAGCGGTATTGCGCGAACAGTTCGATAGTGCCCCTGCCATCGCCTCTTGTGTCACCTTTGAATACGTGCCGGGCGCTTACCTGAGGGGAATCACCACGCTGTCGTCCACTCCGCCCGCCACGCTAGCCATCGTCGACAACTGCTGGCGCGCTACCGGATTGCCCCGAACCTGTGCGTCGAGGAACGTGAGCGACCAGGTGAAAATGTCGTTGGTCAATGCAACATCGAACTTGTGCTTCACGCCGGCCAGTTTGACGAGTTCGCGCGTCCCGGCGAGCAGCGCCATGCCTTGCGTCGTCATGGTGATCGGAGCCGTCGTATCCGCCGTACCGCTGATGGCGAGATATGGCAGCGTGACGCCATCGAGGCCGTGCTCGTCGCGTCCGAACGCCGGCAGGAACGGTTGGCCGAAATACGGCACGTAGCCCACCGCCGCCTTTAGCCGCGGATCGACCGTAACCTGGGTCCAGGACAACCCGGGCGAGGTGGTCAATCCGGCGCCCCCCATCAGCATCAAGGTCTCGCCACCAAGGCTGACTCCGAAGCCGCCGATCTGTGTTGCATCGATGTGGTCGCGCCATTGCGGATGCCCGAGCATGAGATCGAGCACGGCCGACATCGACCGTGGCCGCAATGCCTGCAGCGCGGTAAAGGGGTTTAGATGTGCCAAGAGCGCTACCGCGTCGCTGATATTGTCAATTGTGAGGTCGGAAAACCGCAGGTCTCCATGAAACGGGGCCACCACGATATAGCCATAGCTGGCGAACACGGACATTACTGAAAGATACGTGCTGGAGATGGGGCTGCCTTGGTAACCATGTGAAAACATGATCATCGGATACCGGGCCGCGGTATCGGCGAATAGCGGCTGGTCTGCGCCGGTTTGCATATGCGGCACGACCTCACCCGTTGGCAGCGGATAATCGGCTCGCAGATTGGCCGTGCCGGTTGGATAGCAGGCGAGTACCACGTACGGAACCTGCCTTCCGGCAATCGACCCGTAGAGGCTTGTATCGTTCGGTGCGCTTACGGTGACGGAGAGGGTATTCGCGGGGTCGGAGAGCAGATCCGTCGCGTAGCGTGGCGCGCCGCTTGCCGAAGGCGAGCCGTCCCAGTAGTCCGTTACGTCCTCGCCAGGAGCGAGCCTGCTGAAGTCCTGCGCGATGTTGCTGCACCCCACGGCGTATGGCCCCGGAATCGTCAGCGGGGATACGACTGTGGTCGGGAATGGCGTGGCGGGCGAATCTCCGCCGCTCCCGCCGCCGCATCCGGTGAGCGTGAATGCGAACACGATCCCTGACAGCGTCGTCACTAGTGTTCCCAAAGAGAATGTTTTCATACCTGAATTACCGCGACGGCAAGCAGAACTGCCACTCTCTTTAGGACCAATTGCGGGAGAGAATTCCTGAAGTATAGCGACTAAACAATAGTTTTCCGCTTGATCGTCCGATCCCCTTTCGATTGCCACGGCAAAGCGCATGCACCGCAGTCGCGCGGACAGAAAGCCCGGTGCAACCCTGGTCGGCGGTCAGACTTCACTGGACTGACTGCGCATTTGAGAAACGCGACCGACTGGAATAGGCACTGAACCGAAATAGGCGATGCGACAGTCATCAGGCAGTTCCGTGGCGGGAACGGCCAGTGGGCATGCGCCCGGCATGAGGCGGCAAAGGGGTCGAACTGAGTCGCAGGACTCTTCATGCTTGCGGCCGAAAAGCTGTCGTTGGAAATTGCCCGAGACACAATCGGATATTGGCTAGCGCAGCAGTACGGCACCTGCACGCCAGTGATTAGCTCGTAGGAGCCAGAGGTGCCGCCGACGGGTGATCTGAGTTGGCCGCCTCGAAAGCGGCGTAGCCCTGCTGTACCAGTTGGTTTGTCTTGTCGATATTGGTAGCGATATCGCCGCTCAGGACCTGGAGCCCTTGCAGGATACCCTTTGCTTCGTTGAGACCTTGCTCGAAGCCTTTGCGAATGGTGGCCATGAAGTTCGTTAGCGCTTCAGGCATGGACATTTCTGGATGCTGCTTCTTATAGGCGTCGAAAAAGCCGGTAGACAGCGACACTATGCGATCGGCGGTGCCTTGTGGCGTGTTGTCCTGGCTAGCAGTATTCTGGAGCGCGTTGGCTCCCAACGTCGGCTGCAGGGCCTCGTTGATCTTGTCAATTGCCGATTTGAACAGTAGCGTAAGCGCCTGATTCCCTGTATCGATTGAAACTGATAGTGAAGCCTGGACGATAGAGAGGTTCAACTGTGTCTTCGCATCGGCTTGGGTTGAACCAGTCTTGCTCGTTGACGAAGACGATACCGGGGTAGCGCCCTGAGTCATTGCATCAGATGACTGGGGGATCACGGTGCTGGGACCGACATTGAGGGCCATAAAAGTTTCCCAAAAGGGTTGCTGGGTCAGGAAATCGACCAAACAGTTGCCATCTATATCGGCATTCCCAAGGGAAAGTATAGGATGCTTGTGATTGTCAGTCGTTCCATTGCTCGGGAGGAGAGAACGGCGCCGGCAAGGTCGGCGATTCGGTCACGCAACGGCAGATTCTCGGCAACACGGGAGAGACCGGCTTGGCCGCGGGTGATCATCTGCACTATGGGGTCTATCTGCACGGAGTCACAATCCTGCCGGTCGAGTGGTGGGACGGGATCAAGGCCATCCATGACTTGGCGCTTTGGCGTCATTTCCCAGAGGCCTGCCTTCAAGGCGGAGCTTAGCGCGAACGCGGTGCCGCTCAGGATGATGAAAATTGCGAAAATTGATTTCTTCATGTTTGCCCCCATAGGCGACGGGTACGGGTGGGTACGGATTAGCCGGGTGACTAGCAGTCGCTTCATGTGGCGGCAATGCCCTAGTCCGGGTAGCAGCCCGACAAAACTGGGTGTCGCGCCTGATCGGCTGCCGTCGGTCAAGATCTGCGCTTGGCGCATCGGTGGGCCGCTTCAGACTGTCAACGGATACCCAGTTTCTAGATGACAATTTCCGCATCCGACCCGAGAGCAACACTCAGGTCTTCGGAAGCGGCCAGTCAGTAATCAGGAGTGAATACGAGCATCGGGGCGATTAACTATTCACTACTCAATGATACCTATCACGGTTGCCACGCTCTCCTCCGCGACCATCATCGCGAGCATCGCGGTTTCTTTGTCGTTCACTATCTTCACGATGATCTCGGTCTCTCCGATAGCCATCATCACGGGTCCCGTAAGGCACGACATAACAGCCACTCAAACCAGTCAGCATAACGGCTACGACTAGCAATAGTCCTTTCATGACTTATCCTTTACAGTCTCTTCTTTGAGTTGATCAGATACTACGGAGTCTCAGCGCAAGGCCACTTCGTCAACTTCCCCTAATCATCGTCTCCAATGCCGTTCGTGACGACGGTGTTCCTCGCGCCATTCATGAAGCCTCCATTCGCGTAGACGGCTGATTTCCCGAGGGCTGCCAGAATAGTAGTATGCGGGCGTGTAATAGACCTGCGGCGGGTAATAGGCGGGCACCACCGATGGCGGCGGGGCGTACATAGGGCTATATACCGGACCATAGAAGGCAGCAGGAACGCCGATGGATAGGTTAAAGTCAACCGAGCGATGTGCCGCTGCAGTACCGCTGAACCCCAAAAGTGAGCCGCATAGGGCTGCGGAGATGATCAGGGTGTTTCCTGATTTTATTTTCATGTTAGCCTCCACTTCAAAACCTGCTTACCGAAATGCTCCTTCACGTACTTGGTGAGACTTCCCTATACGCTAAGAAGTATTCAAAAAAAGGCCGGAGAAAATAACTGAATGTAGCAGTTGCACGTGTTGTTTCTTCCGGGGCGAGATGTCTTCACTTGGCGACATCTAGCAATGGTTGGTGACCCGCGGTTATCCCAGCAGTGCCAATAAGTCTGATCAACGCCTGCCCCCATGTCTTCCACCCCAACCGCGATAGATTCCAAACTGAATCGAGGGAATGTAATAGACAGGAGGTGATTCATAGTAGGCCGGTGGCCCAGAGTAATAACCCGGAGCAACAGGTACCACAGCACATCCACCCAAAATCATCAGCGTCGATAATATAGACACTACGTTAATGGTTTTCATTATCTAATCCTCTCTGTGCTATTAACGTTTCAACGCTCATTTGGGCGACAGAGATTGTGTAACAGCGTGTTGTGGGGGTTACACGATTTCGCATACCTTCCTGAAACCATGACTCCAACTGCGATGCGGACAGGTAGGAAATATTTCTTGCAGAAAGGACGATGACAGAAAAAGCCAAACGCCCTAAGGCCAAACCTATCTGGACCGACGTAAAGGCCAAGCTCTCAGAATTCGACAGGGCGGGGTTGATGCAATTGGTCGCGGATCTCTACGCCTTTCATCGGGACAACCAGGCGTTCCTTCATGCCCGCTTCAGCCTGGGCCAACATCCCCTGGACAACTACAAGAAACGTATTGCCCTTGCGCTGGCGCCGGGTTAGGCCGCAGCATGACCATGGCCTATTCGCAACAATGCCAACAAGCGATCCGCATCATCGTCAGAGGGACCAATGCATCAGCATAATACGTTCGCGATCGGCGAAGCGGTGCGGAAGCTCTACACTACGCCGGATCCTTGTAGTTATTGCCAGGAGATAATTCGACGTTGGTTCTCTACTCCCATCAAATTGCACTGTTGACGATTTTCTGCTTCAAATATGTGAGGCAGGGCCAATTGCGGGTTGTTGCCGCCGACACAGTTTTTGGCCCAGGTGCCGACGTTGGACTGACCCACAGCAATTCAGGGCGAATGCGTCGGCGACAACGACTTGTCAGAGAGTTGGGCGGGTCAATGAAATCCCGGCAGGTGGGTCAAAAACCACGTAAGCGACAACACACAAGCTCAGTGAGTTTCAGCGGGAGATTCAATGTTTGATCGCCGACTCTATTGCGTGAGCATTCTGATAAACCCTTTCCTCTTTTTCGCTTCTCTTCACCTCGGTGGCCTTAGCAGCTTGTGCGTCCGCAGCCCGCCTTTCAACGTATGACTGGTAGGCCACGATACCCATCACAACAACAGCAGCACCAAGGACAACGTAGGCCACAAGGTGTGACTTTCTGCCAGTATCAGCTACCTCGTTCACAATCCCAACGAGCGTGTCGTTGTTGCCTGTGTCTTGGAAAGTCATCCTAAAGTGACCAATAACGATGAGGTCACGGTCCTTTAGGACCGTTTTCTTAACCGGTTGCCCGTTGACGAGCGTGCTGCCGGCTGGACCGAGGTCATCGAGAATGAAATCATCTCCAACCCGTATGATGAAAGCACGCTCATCGATACCATCAGGATCCTCGATATTGATGTCAGCGTTATCCTGCTGCCCGATAAGCGTGAGCTCCTTCTCCAATACAACTTCTTTGGCGGATCTGCCGTCGGTGCGAATGATGATGGAGGCCATTGTCGTAATCTTCCTCGCATTATTCACTTGGGTGGCATATGGAGTCGGTCCGTCCATTGCGCCGCGTTCGGTTTCGGTTCGGTGGCGTTAATTAAGACTGGTTGCGGACGCCCATTTTCTGAACGCCAGCTTCCGCACCCGACCAAATGCGACATATGCTGTAGGCAGCATTGCTGGCAGGTTACAACATGGGATGCTCTCCTGAATTGATTGGCCACGTAAGTCTTCCTGCCACCGAGGATAGTCGATCTCATTATAGAGCCCCTCGCCGAACCTATCGTGTCCATATTTCGCAATGATCTTCTGGGCAGCAGAATGGGTTTTGACGTTGGAAACACAACGATGAAGGGGATGAGATCGTGGGCTTATTTATCGGAACGTCAGGCAAAGTTGCTGAGGACCGGAGAAGCTGCCTTATTATTCGGAGCATATCCACGGACAGGCAAGGCCAATGACCCATGCGAAGAATCGCTTCGACATCTCTGAATTAGCTGGGGCATTTGGCGACCTTGGCACCCTAATTCCCTTCGTAGTGGCCTATGTCTCGATCCTGAAGATGGATCCGGCGAGTCTCTTTCTGGGATTTGGCGCAACACTAATAGCAGCCGGCCTCTACTACCGCACACCGTTCCCCGTCCAACCCATGAAGGCCATTGGCGCCGCTGCGGTGACTCAGACGGCTGGGGCTGTAGCACTTACATCAACGATGGTGGTCGGCGCTGGCTTGGCAACGGCAGCGATCTGGTTGTTCCTCGGCCTGACTGGGCTCGCCAAGCGTTTGTCCGCATGGATACCGCGGCCAGCCCTCTTGGGCGTGGTCATGGGCTTGGGATTTAGTTTCATGTTGGAGGGCATCCGCATGATGTCCGAGCAGTGGGCAGTGTCGGCTTGCCTCCTGGCGCTGACGCTGGTACTGCTCGCACGCTCGCGCTTCCCGGCCATGGTTCTACTGTTGATCGCCGGGGCGGCCGTGGCCCTGATTCAACAGCCGACCCTGGCAGACGACCTGGCATTGATCAAGCCCGCCTTGCGTCTGCCAGCCTTCGCTTGGCCAACCCTGGGTTGGCAGGATGTCTGGCTGGGCTCTATTCTCCTGGCTTTGCCACAATTGCCGCTCACCTTTGGCAATGCTTTGATCACCATCACCGAAGAGAACAATCGCCTGTTTCCCGATCGTCCGGTCACAGAGCGCAAGGTAGCCCTCTCGACAGGGTTACTCAATCTATGGTCAAGTGCGTTGGGCGGCATACCGATGTGCCATGGTGCTGGGGGCATGGCCGGGCACATCAGGTTCGGCGCTCGCACGGGTGGAGCCTCCATCATGCTCGGAGCACTACTCTTGGTCGTTGGCCTGTTTTTCGCGGATTCGATCGGCACTTTGTTTCGACTGTTCCCATCTTCGGTACTGGGTGTGATCCTCTTCCTGGCGGGAACAGAGCTGGCTATGGGTAGCCGCGATCCGGGCCCAGAGAAGGTAGATCGCTTTCTCGTCCTCGCAACCGCTGCGTTCGCGGTATTGAATGTCGGCATTGCTGTAATCTTCGGCTTGGCGGTCTTCCATGCCTCGAAACGCGGATGGCTCAAGGTCTAGCCACATGTACGTCTCGTACGGTATCTCCCACCAATAGGCTATTGAACAAGGATGTTTCATTATGAGGCTTAGTGCTCGCAACCAACTTAAGGGTAAGATTCTGTCGATTACACACGGAGCAATCAACTCCGAGGTCGTCATCGAAATCGGTCCTGGTATAAGTATCACCGCACAGGTCACTACCAGTTCAATTCACAGCCTCCGACTCAAGGAAGGCGATACTGCTTATGCGGTGATCAAGGCCGACAGCGTTATGGTTGGGGCGGATGATTAATTGCTCAATTTGACAAACGCAGTAAAGAACAAGTCGCAATAACAGGCAATGAGCAACGGACGTAGCGTTTTTCCGCTTGAATTAAGGGAGGTATGTTTCGCAAGCGGAGACCAGCGCATCATCGAGCGTATCTCGCTGTCCATCGACCGTGCTGTTCGTACGGTGATTCTCGGCGCTAACGGTGCTGGGAAGAGCGTGCTCATGCGATTGATGCATGGGCTGATAACACCTACCTCCGGCGAAATACGCTGGTGTGGCAACCGTGAACGGCCGACCGCCCAGGCAATGGTGTTTCAGAGGCCAATCATGTTGCGGACCTCGGCAATCGCCAACGCGGCACTTGGCCTCAAGCTAGCTGGTGTCGGGCGTGCCGAACGTATTGCGCGTGCCATGGAGGCGTTAGGCAGGGTTGGCCTAGCCCACATTAGCGAAAGGCCGGCACGGGTCCTTTCAGGTGGGGAGCAGCAGCGTCTAGCTCTGGCTCGGGCCTGGGCACTCAATCCGCAGATACTATTTCTCGACGAGCCGACAGCTAGCCTAGACCCTGGGGCAGCGAAAGACGTTGAGCGGGTGATCGCTGAAATTGCCAATACTGGTTGCAAGATCGTCATGGTCACGCATAGCCTTGGCCAAGCCAGCCGAATTGCAGACGAAATCCTTTTTCTGCATCGTGGCCGGGTAACCGAGTACACGCCCGCTAACATATTTTTTGCGTCGCCTCGATCACCAGAAGCGGCGTCATTTTTGAAAGGAGAACTCCCTTGAACTCGCTGTGTAAATCCCTCCTTGCTGGTATCGCCTGAACCTCAAGTTGTGCGCGAAATGTTCCGTAAATGACTTAGGCGGCGTGCCTTTTGAGTGACTGGCATAGGAATCCGGCTCTTTTCCCGGCTTTAATTGCTTCCTTCATCAGGCATAGTAACTGGCATGCCTCAGATGAATAGACTTGGACAGCAGCTGCAGACCGCGATTGCTCTCGGACTGCCGGCGGAGTTGGTTGCGAACATAATTGCGACCAGCCATCCCAAGCGCCTGCAAGATCTTTTTCGGAAAGTTTCAGAGCGCCTGCTGAAGGCACATCAGGATGTACTGCAACGACCGTCGTCCGCAGTGGCCAGCAAAGAACGTCTTCGCAGCAAGGCGTTGCTGGATCTCATTCGGGCACGTATCGCAGCGATCGGCAGCCGGAAGCCTTCAGTCGAAAGGATCTTGGCACTCATGGATGTCAATCCACGGAAGAACGTGATTGATATCCGCAAGGCGGCGTGAGGCCGCTCCACTATCGGGCACCTACAATTGTGCTTGCGTTTGAGCAACGCTGGTCGAGGCGGTTGCTCGTAGTAGCTGCGGCAGCTTCTCGCCCATCAGATCTTTCAAGGAATTGATGTCGTGGTTGACCAGGGTCTTGGCTAATTCGGCGTCTCCAGCCATGATTGCCGCCAGCAATTCCCGGTGCATGGACAGATGTGCCAGCGAAGTCTCCCTGGATACAATGGACGCAAGTTCCGACGTGACCACTGTGACTGCTGTTTCCCCAATGATGGCAAGCAACGAATTGCGACAGAGGCGTGCGATCATGCGGTGAAAGCGGATGTTGAAGGGCCGGATGCGTTCGCTATTGGCAAGGGCCTTATCGGCGTCGTCGAGTAGCGCCTTGAGACGGCTGAAGTCATCTTCGCTGCCGTGCAGGGCCAACTGCTCCACCGCGTAACACTCCACGAGCGATCTTACGGCGAACAAGTCGTCGAACGTCACCTCGCCAGTTGCGACCATGTTTCCGATGGAATCGATGACAAGCTTGTCATAGTCCTGGGCGACGAATACTCCCCCGCGTTGCCCCTTCTTTACGGTGACGAAACCGGTTCCCTCCAGGGTGCGAATTGCTTCGCGTACGACGGTCCGGCTAATTCCGAACTGCACCGCCAATTCCTGTTCGCTCGGCAAGCGCTGCCCGAGCGTCAACCTTCCCTTGAGAATTTCTGTTCGGATGCTTTCAGCGACTTCCTGGTATGCATTCCCTTGCCGGTTCAGTTTTGGGAAAACGCCTTCCATCTTGTTACCTCTTTTCGTTATTGCACCGCTCCAACGCGCGTAAGACCCCATAGGTTGCCATAGTGGGCCAAGGAGGGGCTTGCGCAAAAACAACCTTCATGCGAACCAAACAAGTATTTCTTGACACGTCATTAACCAGCCCCCTATTATTAGGTCTGACATTAGACGCTACCTATATAAGCCACCCGAATGGAACATCGAGGTGCCTTGAATCAGAATCATGCGGCCGTTGCGATGCTCGTCAGTATAAGTCTGACCTTAGGCTATTGCAATGTTGAGAATCAAACAGAATCAGTCAATTATCTTGTGGTGCCGCTGCTGCTATCTGCAACGACACCAAGGGAAGGAAGGCCTGAATGGGTGAGTTTTGAAATTCCCGAGGAATCTAGACGACCCCGGGAATCGACGCTAGATCCCACTATTTAGCTTGACATGCCCATTATGCGGTGTATAGAATTTACCGAAAGAAGAACAAGAAGTCGCGTGGCGTGCGTTCGTCTTTGCGCCATGTGCAGGAGCGGAAGAACAATTGCGTCGCGGGGATCGGGGCTGACGCCAGGAGGAGGGATGCGAAGACGTTCCCCACGGTATTCCATTCATTTCTCCCTTCAAGCTGGCGGAATGCCTTGAAGGGTATGGGGGGATAGCATCAATGGACGACACCACAAGAACGGACGATACGGCGAGAGCGATCGAATGCCTGGTCCGCCCGCGCTCGATAGCCATCGTCGGAGCGTCCGATGATTTCACGAAGATCGGCGGGCGGCCGATCAAATACCTGTTGAAGCACGGCTACCGTGGGAAGATCATCCCGGTCAACCCTAAATACAAGGAGATTGCGGGTCTCCCCTGCTATCCACGCGTATCGGATGTGCCTGGCGATGTCGATCAGGCGATATTGATAGTGGCGAACCACCTTATTTTTGACATCCTCGATGAGTGCGCAGCAAAGGGGGTCAAGGCCGCCACGATCTTCAGCGCGGGCTACGCGGAGGCGGGCGAAGAAGGAAAGGCGGCGCAGCTGCGTCTGCGCGACTTTGCCCGCGAGCGGGGTATCCGGCTATGCGGGCCGAATTGCCTCGGCGTGGTGAACATCAATGACGGGATCTTTGCCAGCTTCTCGCTGGTGGGGGAAAGGGCTTCGCTGCTACCGGGCAAGATCGGCCTAATTTCGCAAAGCGGTTCGATAGCGGGCTCGCTGGTATCGGGGGCGCAAGACCGCGGTATAGGCTTCGCCTACTTCGCAGCGTCGGGTAACGAGGCCGATCTGGAGGTGTCCGATTTCATACGCTATATGATCAAGGATCCGGCAGTCAGCATTATCGCAGCGGTGATCGAAGGCTTCCGCGACGGCGCCAAGTTCAAGGAAGTGGCCGAGGAGGCGCTGGCTGCGCAGAAGCCCTTGGTCGTGCTGAAGGTCGGGCGCTACGCCAAAGGCCGTGCAGCGTCCGCCTCGCATACCGCCGCACTGGCCGGCTCAACCGAGGCGCAGCGGGCCGTGTTCAAGCAAAAGGGGGTGATCGGCGTCAGCGACATCGACGAGTTGCTCGACGTGGTCTTGATTCTCTCCAGTTGTCCGGTCCCGGCAGGGGACGGATTGGGCTTGCTAACGCCCTCCGGCGGCACCGCCGTGTTGGCCGCAGACATGGGAGAGGAGCTGGGCGTCAACTTCCCGGATCTTTCCGAGCGCACCCAGGTAGCGTTGAAGAAAGCAGTGCCCCTTACGTCGACGCTAAACCCGTGTGACTTCACCGCGCAACAGATCAACGACCCTTCGATTCTGAAGTTCGCGCTCAACTTGTTTTTTGAAGACGCCAACATCGATATGGTCGTTTTCGCGATACCCGCGATTCCTCCTCCAGAGATGCGGATCCTGGAAAATACGCTGGAAGCGCTCCAGGATAATCCGAACAAGAAACCGCTTGCATTGCTGGCCTCTTCGACGCAGATCAACGATCCCTTCTTCGCTCCGTTCAAGCAGGCGGGAATACCGGTGTACAACTCGATTGAGCGGTGCCTAAAGGCCATGAGAGCGCTGGGCGAATTCGGCAACATACTGCGGCGCCAGCAGCAGCTTCAGGCACCGGCGGCTTGGCCGGTGAAGGTAACAGTGAACTCGAAAGCCGTGTCAGAGTTGCTGGCGGGGAAGCAGGGAGCGCTCACCGAATACGAGAGCAAACGGCTGCTGGCGCTCTACGGAATTCCCGTTACCAGGGAAGCGCTTGCGACCACGGAGCAGGAAGCCGTCGCCATCGCTCAGGGAATGGGATACCCGGTGGCCCTGAAGGTCCAGTCGCAGCAGATCCTGCACAAGACCGAAGCCAATGCGATTCGATTGGGGCTAGGCTCCGAGGCGGAATTGCTGCAAGCCTACCGCGACTTGATGGCACAGATGGCCGCCCGCCCGGTGGCCGTGGAGATACAGGGCATTCTCGTGCAGGAGATGGTCAAAGGGGGCACCGAGGTCATCGTGGGCACCTCTCTCGATTCCCAGTTTGGGCCTCAAGTGCTGTTCGGGCTGGGTGGCATATTTGTCGAGGTGCTGCAAGATACGTCGCTGCGCATCGCTCCGTTGAGCAAGCTCGATGCCAAGGATATGCTTGGCGAGATCCGTGGCGTGAAGATTCTCCAGGGAGTGCGCGGAAGGGCTCCGGCGGACTCTGCCGCGATCGAGGACGTAATCCTGAGGCTCTCCCAACTCGCGGTCGATCTACAGGACAGGATCGCTGAAATCGATATCAATCCGCTGGTCGTTCTTGAGCAAGGCAAAGGCGCGAGAGCTGTCGACGCTAGGATAATTCTGAGGTAAAGCTTGCCCGCATAGCGCTAGCTAGCGTGACGGCGCTGTTCCGGGCCGAATGATTTACAGGGAGACACAAACATGAACGAGGGTCAGAAACCGCTGCCCGATCCGACGCCGGAAACCCGGCATTTTTGGGAAGGCACCCGGGCAGGAGAGCTGCGGCTGCAACGCTGTGACGATTGTAGCCATACCTATTTCCCGCCGCGCCCCTTCTGTCCGAAGTGCGCCTCGCGCAAGGTGTCGATCTTCGACGCCAGCGGCCGGGCGACGCTCTACAGCTACGTCATCAGCCATCGCCCAGCCCCCGGTTT
>Ga0172380_10006338_pt1 | contig 13798 bp, 8 predicted proteins | sample Leawe162metaG_FD_119747 | JGI IMG/M metagenome (GOLD analysis project Ga0172380, IMG submission 119747) | Leachate microbial communities from a municipal landfill in Southern Ontario, Canada - Leachate well 162 metaG | ecosystem: Engineered > Solid waste > Landfill > Unclassified | place... | reverse complement strand
GCTCCGAGTATGGCGGGACCGTGACCTCGGTCGGGATCTGATCGTGGTGCGGCTCGGTGCCCGTCCGATGTCGTTCATGAACCGCAGCCGTACCCACGATCCACTCGTGCTCGATCGGGTCCGTGTTCCGCAACGTGATCGTAAGTGGCCGTCCAGCGCGCGCAGAGATGAGCCCGGGCTCGAAGCGCGAGTAGTGGATTCCAATGCTCGCGCGGTCTGCGCTGTCTGCGGGGCGGTCGCCGCAGCCACTGATCGTAAGAGCGACCAAGGCTGCGACGACAAGCTGCCGCTTCACTGCCTCGCCGTCGCCGTGGTGGAGAGCCGCCTGAGCCAGTGCACCACGCCCGAGAGCGCGAGCACCATGGCGCCTACCACAACCGAGCTGAACGGCACTCCGTCACGCGCGGCGGCATCGGCCGTATCGCGCTCAGCCGGGAGTGGCGACGGTACCGCTCGATCCTCGATGGCTGTCGCTGGGTCGAACTGCACCGGTGCAGCGGTCTCTGGCAAGATGTCGCGCTCGGGGGGCTCTGCCGGAAGGACCACCGTAAAGCCGGGTGGCGGGGCGCTTGCGCGGTCCGGAGCCACAGACAGGTCGTAGCGCACTTCGGCAGCCCTCGAGTTCAGTTCGAGTTTCGTGAGCCACGCCCCCTGCGGCACCCACCCCATCCCGCTGTCCGAGCGCAGGTCGTTGAGCAGGGAGGCGGTCGCGGGCCGGCTGTGCGTCAGCGCGAACCCCGGACGCGGGCCGGGGCTCAGCTCCGGCTCTGCATCGGTGAGCAGGAAGACGTCGGCCTGCACCAGGTCAGTGGCCTGCTTGCCCAGGGACAGGATGCGCAGCGGTACCCAGGGCTGTGCCGTCGGGATCGTCAGGTGCACGGGTGTGCCGTCGCCGGTCTGCTGACCTCGTTTGGCCGCGGCCGCGCCATCGAACACGGCAGTGAGGAAGATCGGGCTCCGGGCCGCGTAGAAGTCCAGCATCTCCGGGGCATCCGGCGAAAGCCGGAAGCCGTGCTGCTGCGCCCATGTCGCCACTGCAGGTCCTCCGCCCTCGAGCACGGTGATGTCGAGAGCGTCGATGCGCGTCTCGAGCACTACTCGAGCCTCGCCTGCCGGGGCAGCAGACAGGGCGGCGCCCGCAGCCAGGCGCCTGAGCTGTGTCTCCAACTGCAGTCGCTGCAGGGTCCACGCCCCGCCTCGCTCGACCTTCGCGGGGATGCCGGGCAGCGGGATGAGCGTGCCGAACTGCCCGCCCCCGCCCTGGAATTCGAACGAGGTCACGTAGTGCTCGACCCCCTCGCTGTACGCAGCGAGCGTTGTTGTCCGTCCGAGGTTCACCGCCCCGTTGGAGCCAATCAATCCGGCGCATGCGCTCGCTTCGCTGGGAGTGGCGAGCAACATGGCGAGGACCAGAGAAGTGAGGGCACTGAGTGCCCGAAGCATGCGTTGCATCTGTCTTCCTCCATCAGGAGCAACGTCGTTAGCTACAAGACGGTCGCCGGCCCGCGCTGGTTCCACCCCGGATGAAGCGGAAGCCACGGCCCTTCGAGGCGGAGGAGCGACAGCAGGGCCTGCGCGCTGGGTCCCATGGCTGGCCCACGGGCAGTCGAGCATGTGAGTGTGAGCACGTTCACCAACCGTTTCGTCCAGCAAGCTGCTGCACTCGCAGGCGAGCCCTTCGCATGCACGATGAGTTGATCCACGATGAGTTGATCATCGTGGGATCTCCGAATCTCAGCCTTCCTAGCGGGCATTACGGAGTGTTCGTGGCGTGCGTGCGCTGTTCCCGTGGTCCCGCGGCGTGCGACTGCTACGCCGCGCGCACTGCAGCCGGCCAACGATCTGCCTGCCCTTCACTCTCACGCCGCTGACCGGACGCCAGGCTCCGGGCTGCCCGGTATCCGTGGCCACGGACGTGTTGCGTGCCCGTGTACCATGCGCGCAACCGCCGGGGCGGCGCGCGCGCAGAACCCCAGGCGCCGAGGGTCCCATGGCCAGCATCGTCAGCCTGATCGCCCGGCCTCGCGCGGCCGTGCGCGGCATGTATCGCGGGTGGGGGATCGTCGCCCTCGCCTTCTACACGCAGTTCTTCACCGTCGGTTCGAGCGGCTACGTCTTCGGCGTCCTGCTGTCCTCGATGCAGCGAGATCTCCTGCTGACCCAGTCGAACCTGCAGCTGCCGCTCTACTTCAACCGCTTCATCAGCGGTGCCCTGTCCCTGGTGCTGGGGCCGCTCATCGACCGCCACGGCGCGCGCGCGACGATGACGGTCAGTGCCATCCTCGCGGGGTGCGCCCTGCTGCTGGTGTCGCGCTCACACAGCTGGGGCACCTACTGGGTGGCGTGGGCGATGTTCGGCGTCGCGCAGCCGGGCCTCGGCCTGCTGGGGCCACGCGTGGTGATCGCCAACTGGTTCATCAAGAAGCGCGCGAAGGCGTTCGTGATCTTCACGCTTGGCACGTCGGCGGCAGGCGTCATCGCCGTCCCAATCGCGACGCGCATCGACGTCAGCTTCGGCTGGCGGAATGTCTGGGTGATCCTCGGTTGCGCGTTGATCGCCGCCGCGCCGCTTACGTGGTGGGCGATCCGTCGGCGCCCGGAGGACCTCGGCCTGCGACCCGATGGCGACCCGCCTGCGGAGGCAGCGGATGCAGCGGCGCCGACTGCTGACGGCGCCTCCACGGCGGACGACGCGGACGTCCAGTCGAGGTGGACGGTGCGGCAGGCGTTGCGGACGCGCACGTTCTGGTGCATGACCGGGGGCTTCCTGCTGATCTCGCTCCCGAGCTCCAGCATCTTCATCTTCATGTCGAGCTTCGTGCAGTCGCACGGGTGGAGTCGCGGACAGGGGGCGCTGGCGGTCTCGCTGTACGCGCTCGGATCGCTGTCGGCGCGTGCGATCTGGGGCTACTTCCTCTCCCGCGTCGGGATGCACCGGACCATGGTCGTGTTCGCCCTCGCTTACGCCACGGCGATTGTGGTCTTCACGCTGCAGACCGGCCTGTATCAGCTCTGGGTGACGGCGGCGATCCTCGGCGTCGGGATCTCCGGGTCCCAGCTCCTGAACGCGCAGGCGCTGCCGGACTATTTCGGGCGGCGCATCGTCGGCTCGATGACCGGCTTCTCGACGCTTGCCAACGTCATGCTCGGCGGTTTCGGGCCGCAGATCGCGGCGATCACGTTCGATCGCGTGCACAGCTACGTACCGGCGTTCCTCTTCTTCGCGAGCGCCTGTGCCCTCGCGGCACTCGTGTTCGTCTTCGCCTCGCCGCCGGTGCACCCCGATGACCGCGCTGGTCGCCGGCCCGCGCTCGCCGGCGCGTAGCCACGAGGGCCACCGGTTCCCCTTCTCCCACGGCGGGGCGCGCCGAATCGCACCGCGTCTGCGCGCACGAACCGCAGACGCCCTCGACGAAACCGCGTACGATGCGCCGCGCGGCATCGCCGGGGAGACCGGTGACGCGCCTGTCATGAGGAGGCTCCGAGATGGCACAGCGGCCACCGACGCTCTACGTCGGCGATGGCTCCGAGATCAGCTGGTACAGCATGGACGTGGAAGCCGCCGAAGTGGCGAAGCAGGGCTCGTTGCGCCTGCCCGGGAACGTCGGCTACGCCTGGCCGCACCCCTCGCGGCAGTTCCTGTACGTCGCGACGAACCGCCGGGGCGAGGGCGATGGCGAGGGCCTCGCCCACATCAACGCGCTGCGCATCGACCCGGCCACCGGCGCGCTCTCGATCCATGGCGCGCCGGCGCCGTTGCCCATCGGGGCGACGCACATCTGCGTCGACCACGAGGGCACGCACGTCTACGCGGCGTACACGCGCCTGAGCCGCGGCGTCACGGCACATCGCATCCAGGCCGACGGCACGATAGGCGACGAGGTGCCGCAACCGCCCGACCTGGACGTCGGTGTCTTCGTCCACCAGGTGCGCGTCATGCCCTCGGGACGCTCCGTGCTGCTCGTCGCACGTGGCTACGACCCGAAGGGCGACCGTCCGGAGGTGCCGGGCGCGCTCAAGCTCTTCGCGACGAACGACGGCGTCCTCACCAATCGCGGGTCGATCGCGCCGAACGGAGGCTTCGGCTTCGGCGCCCGGCACCTCGACTTCCACCCGACGGAGCCGTGGTTCTACGTGTCCGTCGAGCGTCACAACCAGATCGTGATGTTCGACGTGCAGCCTGACGATGTGATCCCGCCGGCACCGAAGTACACGAAGAACACGTTGAGTCGCGTGCGTCCTGAGGGCGTCCTGCAGGGCAGCGGCCCGATCCACGTGCACCCCAACGGACGGACCGTCTACCTCACGAACCGCAGTGATGGCGACGGTGAGGACAACGTCGCGGTGTTCTCCATCGATCAGACCACCGGCGAGCCGACGCTGATCCAGCACGCGGAACAGCACAGCCGCCACGCCGCCACATTCGCGATCGACCCGAGTGGCCGCATGCTCGTGGCCGTCAGCGCCCGTGCGTACGGGGATCAGCTGGGCGGCATCACGACCTTCCGCATCCAGGACGACGGTCGCCTTGAGTTCGTGCGGAAATACGACATGGCCACCGGCGGCTCGCTATCGTGCAGCGGGATCATCGCGCCGGCGTAGCGCAGGTCCGAGGCCAATCGACGCGGGCGGGCGCAAGCCCGCCTCGCCTCGGTGCGGTCCGCGTCGCGTCGACGCCGAGGCGCCGGCCCGAATCAACCAACCCTGGTCGTTGATCGTCCCCGGTGTGCGCACTGAGCGGTACGTGCTTCCCGTGGACGCCCCCTTCGACGTCTCAGTCGTTACCACGCGTCCCGATCAGTCGTTGGTGCCTCAGCGCGCGGTGACGATCCGTGTCTACGAGCGGACATGGGTCACAACGAAGGAACTCTCGGCGGACGGCGGGCGGCACCACAAGAGCACGCCCGTGGACAAACTGGTTGAGACCCTTCCGGCGACCACCGACGATCGAGGCACAGCGAAGGTGCGGTACACGCCTCGTTCCTCCGGGTCGCTGAGGATCGTGGTGGAGGCGCAGGACCATCGCGGGCGCTCCGCGACTTCGAGCACGCCCGCGTGGTCTACGGTTCGACGAACGCGACGTGGCGGTACTCCAACGACGAACGCTTCGCCCTGGTAGCTGACAAGACGTCCTACGTCGTCGGTGACACCGCGCAGGTGCTGGTCCCGGCGCCGTACCCGGGCGCGATCGGTCTCGTGACGATCGAGCGCGGCAAGAACATCCGCCAGACGGTCATGCGCTTCGACACCAACACCGCGGTCATCTCCGTGCGCATGTCACCGGGCTCGGGCAGGTCAGACTTCAACGCACTCCCGCGAGCGCGGTGGTCACCAACGCGAGTGCACCGCTCGACGCGGTTTGCGGTACTCTCCCACCGTTCATGGCGCTGCTGCCGCAGGAGGTGCCCGTGACCGCGACCGCCGCCCTGCCCCGCCCCGGCGCGTCCGAGGTGGAGTGCCGGCGCTGCCGCGCCGCTCGCTCGATCGGGCGGATCGCGCTGTTCGTGGTGGGCGGCGTCGCCGCCTCCCTCGCGATCTCGTGGGTGATCACGCTCGTGCCGGCGCTTGGCGTCGTCCTCGCCGTCCTCGGCATCCTGCTGCTGGCGAGGTCGGTCGTGCGGCTGTTCAGCGCGACGACGCCGATCCGCGCAGCGACGCAGCTCGGTATCTCGATCGGCATCGGCTCGCTCGTCTCCGCGCTCGCCGCGCTGGTCGCGAGGTAGCGCGATGGCGACGTGCCCCGAGTGCGAACCGATCGCTCAGGCGCGCTACCAGGCAGGCTTGCGCCAGCAGGCGCTGCGCGACCAGACTGACCCGCTCCGCGCCGAGCTGCAGCGGGGCCTGGAGCCGTTCGGGGATGCGGTCAACGCCGCGGTCACCGCGCGACTGCAGGTGGAGGCGGAGCACGCCGCGCTTGTCCAGGCCGTCGCCGAGATGACGGCCGAGATCGCGACGATGACCGGCTCCGGCGCGTTCGCCGTCGCGGGGTTCAACCCCGCGGACGTCGCGCGGCAGGAGCAGCCCGGCTGGATTCGCGCCGAGATCGGGCCGGCCACGCTCTGGTTCCGCACCGCCGAGGCACAGGAGGCGTACATGCGCGCCTCCGGGCTCGCGGCCGCGCTCGACTCCCTCGCGCGGCTCACGGCGCAGCGCGACGATGCGCTCGCACGGGTGCGCCAGGCGAACGAGCGCGAGAGCGAGGCGCTCGACCGGCTGTCGGAGGCGGAGGGCCGCGCCAACGACCGGCTGCAGCAGCACTACGACGCGATCGAGCAGGCCGGCGCGGAGTGGCGTCGCCTGAACGCGGAGTACGAGGCATGCATCGCGCGCTGCCAGCGTGGCGAGGTGGAAGACCAGCGCGTCGGCCTCGCGGGGCTCGTGATGATGATGGTCGGGCTGACGCTGGTGATCCTCGGCAACCCGTTCGGCCGCGGCGACGGCGACGCCCTTGCCTCGGACGGCACTGGCGTCATCGCTACCTCCACGGCGACCGCGGCGCCGACGGTCGCCGCGCGCATCGGCCCGATCCGCGCGGCGTTCAGCCCGCCGGCGCAGACAACCACCTACAACCTGCCGGTGGAGATGGAAGGCGCCACGCCCGGCGTCGACTGGCGCGGCGCGGATTGCGGCACGTATCGCGCGGAGAGCGCGACGGTGTTCCGTTGGAGCCACCCGCACCCACCCTGCGATCCAACCAGCGACCACGCCGACCGCACGATCATCGCCACGATCCAGATCGGATCGGCACGGATCGAGTGCCGCTACCAGGGCTCCGCCAGCGGCACGGGGTCGCCGTGCACCGGCCCCGGCGGCACCAGCGTCCCCGGCGTGCCAGCCGCGCCGGGCGCGGGCCCCCTCGGCGCGGCGAGCGCGACGCCCACCGCCACGACGACCGCGCGGCCCGGCGGCGGGAGCACCCCCAGCAGCACGAGCAGCCCCAGCGCCACCCCGAGCGCATCCGCGTCGCCCCCGGGCGGCGGCGGCAGCCAGGCGCCCACGGCCACGGCGACCTCGACTCCCGCAGCGGGCGAGGGCAGCGACCCGGGCGGCGGCAGCACCGCGACGACCCTCGCCGGTACCGCGCTCACGGCGGCGGGCGGCGCGGCTGCCGGCTACGCCACGAGCCGCCGAGGCGGCACGCGCACCCGCGACGAGGAGGAAGACGAGGGCGAGGGCGAGGGCGAGGAAGACACGACCGTCTCATCCTCGCCGCCCGCGCCACCGCTCCCCGGTCCGCGCATCACCGTCTCCGGGGGCGCCACGACCGTGACGAACGACCGCCCGTTCACGATCACCGTCGAGACGCCGCGCCCCGCGAGCGGGGACCCGCCAGAGACGATCGATGTGAAGCTCCGCTCCGTCGCCAGCGGCGAGGATGAGACGGTGACGCTGCGCTGGAACGGCGGCACGCGCGGCCCGGTGAGGTACGAGAGCCAGCCGCTCACGCTCGAGCACGGCGGGACCGGCGGCGGCAAGACCACGGTCTTCGGCCTCGAGTTCTCGCGCGGCGACATGGGCAACGACCTCGACGGCACGCCGAACGGCACCGACATCGTGATCTCCACGGGCGAGACGGAGACGCGCGTCATCGCCTACACGACATGGGTGCAGGAGGGCATCGGCGAGCACATGAGCGCCATCCGCCAGTACGGCGAGTTCTGGCGCAACGTGGCGATCCAGCTGAACGCGCTCCCGGACGGCACGGAGGGCAAGGCGGAGCTGATGACGCAGGCGCGCACCGCCCTGCGCCTCGTCGGCGAGGCGAACCGCATCGAGAACGCGGACTGGCTGCACACGAAGAAGCTCGCCTACGTGCGCACGATCTTCGGGCTGCTGCAGGGCGGCGTCTCGCACGACCCCCGCGACGAGTACTCGTACTTCGCCAGCGCCGAGGAGGCCGGGCGGCGCATGTCGGAGGAGAGCCTCTGGCGCGGCATGGCCGGCGCAACGATTGGCCTCTACCGCACCGTGACCGAGGTCAGCGGGGCCGGCGCCGCCTACACGCTCTTCACCGGCCGCGACGTCATGGACAAGAAGGTGCACTGGAGCGAGCGCGTGTTCGCCGCGCTCGATCTCGCCGGACGGCTCACGCTGTACGGCGGCACGCGCGCCGCGCTGGGCAGCGCGCTCGACCGCGCGGCGATGGGCGAGGTGCGCGCCGTGGCGTCCGAGGCGCGCGCAATGACGAACGCGGCGGAGGCGGAGGCCCGTGCCGCGGAGGCTGCGAAGGACGCGGCCGCCTCGACGGCGTTCGCGGAACGACAGGCGGCCGCGCGACGCATCCGCACGCTCATCCCCGATCGGCCGAACCCCGGGGTGTCAGGCAGGGAGCTGCTCCGCTCCCCCGCGGGCACGGTGGTCGAGTTCACCGAGGACTTCGGCATGCTGCGTAACCGCGCGCGCCACTTCCAGTCCGTCGCGGAGCGGTACGGCGTGCGCATCCGCGTGCGCGGCGCCAACCTCGAATCGCTCGAGTCCATGGCGCGCGGCAACCCACCGAAGCACGTGAAGCTGAAGTCGAAGACCGTCAACGCGCTGGACGAGGTGATCGGTGCACCGCCCAACTCGCAGGGCATGGTCGGCTACTTCGACCCGAAGACGATCACGCGTGGCGGGCAGATGGAAGCCGACTACGCGCGCGTCCTCGGCCGCACGCCGGACGCGCAGGACTGGGCGAACCTGGAGAAGCGCGCCGGCCAGCGCGCCAGCGAGTTCCGCGACCAGGCGAAAGCGATGGAGCACCTGGAGCACGACGGCCTGGTGCGCGTCGACAACGGCGTGGTCGTGGACACCGGCCTCTCGAACACGCGCCTGCAGAACGGCGAGCTCGTGCACCTCGACGGGCCACCGGGCGGCACCGGGCGCCCGTTCACCGGCGATCACGATATGTGGGACATCACGCGGCCGGACGGATCGCCCGTGGACGCGGCGACGAAGGCGCGCATCGAGGCGAACCTGATGGACGGCAGCGCGCGCACACAACACGGCCCGCACAAGGACTGGGTGCCGACAACGGACGTCGACCGCGGCATCGACGCGAAGATCCGCGCCTCGCATCAGGGCGCGTTGAACCCGGACGGCTCCATCACCCCCGCACGCTCCGAGTTCACCCGGCCCGGCTCCTCGGCGGCTGAGGTGGTGAACGGCGAAGCACTCATCGAGTTCGCGCCCGGGGACCGGCCCCGCGTGTCCTACGAGACCGGAGACCGAGGATGACGAGCGACCGCGACGTGCTGGCCGAGATCGAGCGCCTCCTCGCCGGAGAGGGAGTGGCGCTCCCCGAGGCCGCGGAGGGCCCCGGCCTGCCGTTGCCCGACATCCACGAACGCATCGACTCGCCACGCGCGGCGCGCGACCGCGCCGCGCGCCTCCGCGCCGGCCTGCGGGACATGCTCGAGGAGCTCGTGGAGTCCGATGACGACGGCGACGAGATGGAGATCCTCGAGGCGCTGGACGACGCGACCGAGGCGTACCTCGCGGCGCTGCCGCGCGTCGACCTCGCGCGGTGCCCGTTCACCGGCGTCACGGCGACGCTCGCGATCGATACGTATGGCCTCGACGGCCCGTGGTGGAACGCGCTCGCCGTGCTCCGTCCGGTCGAGGCGCGCCCGGTGACGGTGATCGCCGTCACCGGTGCGCTGCACCTCAACCAGCCGGTGGAGCGGACGCGCCACCTGGCGAAGCCGGGTCCCGGTGCGCCGTACATCCTCCCGCGCCTGCTGGCGGTGGAGGGCGTGCGCGCGGTGATCCGCGCCGTCCGGATCGGGGCGCACCTCGGCTGGACGATCACCTACTTCGCGGAGCGCTATCCACCCGGCGCGCAGCGCGCGAACGACTGGGGCGCGGACCACTACCCTCTCGGCGACGGCTGGGACGCGGTGGTCGAGGACACCGACGCGCACGACTTCGATCTCGCGCCGTGGATCGATCGCGGACTGCTCTCGTGGATCGCGCCCGGGGACGCCACGCTCACCGCGCACGGCACCGTGGAGGGCTGCCCATTCGTCGGCCTGCCGGGCGTCCGCACTCTCCAGCGCGTGGAGGGCGCGGACGTGTGGACGGGTGACCCGCTGCCGGGCGCGTAGCCGCGGGGCCCGTTCGCCCGCGGGCACTAGTGCGCCATCAGGCCGGCGATCAGGCGGATGACTTCCCTCTTCGCGCCCCACACAGCGCGGTCGGCGTGACGACAGTCCAAGGAGCACTGCCGCGGAACTTCGAGTGTGGGCGGGCGATTACGGCCACGCCGGGCCCTGGAGCAGGACCTCCGGCGCCCCGTAGAAATCGCTCGTGGGAGGACGCAGGAGGCTCAGGGCGGGCTCGCCGCAGGTCCATTTCACGCCGGTGATGTGGCCCCCATCGATGAACAGCAGTGCTGCCACCTGTGGCTGCTCGGTGCCCACGATCAGGCCGTGGGACGGGCGCAGGCGATCCGGATCGATCGCGATCGGCTTCGTGAGTCGCACCACCGCGACGAGCCGATCGATTCGTGGAACCAGTGACGATGCGATCAGCGCCGGATCATTGAGCCACCCCGCATCGCACGAGGAGACGGGGAATGCCGGGACGATCGTCCCCGGCGGGGGCGGCGGCGGGCGCGACGGATCCTTTGTGCTGCCATATGCGCCGCACTGCGGCGGGCCGCCGGAGCCCTGAGCGTCCGTACACGGCACATCGGTCATCCGGATGTAGGACGCGATCGCTTCGACCGTGCCTCGTTGGAGTGCGGCGATCACGCCGTCGACCTCCGCGATCCCCGTCGGAGCGCCGAACCCCGCTCGCCCGCCCGCCGGCGTGAGGCTCGCCGTCGGCGACGAAGTCACCGCCGGGCGCGCCGGCGTGCTGGTCGACGGGACCGCAGTCGCTGTGCTCGTGGTCGACGTCGGCGGTGAGACCGCGGGTCGAGGGGGCTGGCCTGATCCAGGCGCGGCCGTGCATCCGGCACCCAGGAGCAGTGCGACGAGGAGGATGCCCGGCCGCCGCCCCGGGCGAATCCCGCTGTTCATGCGTGCCGGCCGCCGATGCGCGCGCGGAGCCATGTGTCCCCTCGTCCACTGCCAACGCCTGTGTACCTGCATGCCAACGTCCATGCCAGCATCGAAGCGTCGTTAGATCCCAGAATATCCTGAGGTCATGACCGCGCCGCAGCGAGAGCGCCGCACGCATGGCTGAGATGCACGAGACGCGATTGCAGGGAAGGGTGATCCTCGTCACCCACCGTCCGACTGAACGCGCGAACGATAGGTGCGAGGTCACGTGCCGCGCCCGCGCGCACGACCAATCTCTGTAGAAATCACGCACGCACCTCGCTCACCGTTCGTTGATCTCATTACGCAGGCATCGCAGAGTCAGAACGACTCATCGCAGAACCCGCGGTTGGCTCCGGGCCGGGCGACACGCTGCCGGTAAGGAATCACGGCAGGTGATCGTCAGATGGATCAGATGGAAGCGAGCGGGCACACCCACGCCCGCGCAACTGGCTCGCCGGCGAACGCCGGCTGCGCTTCGGTCCGAGGAGCAACCCCGCATGTTTGACCGCCGACGTTCCACGCCACCTCGACACCGTTTCCTCCGGCTGCTGGCCGCGATCACGCTGGGGGCGTTCGCGCTCATTGTCGTCGGGCACACCGGCGCCACAACGGAGGCGGCGCCCGGCGGGAAGTGCGCGAGTTGGAAGTGCGCTACTCCTACGCCCACACCCACGTCCACGCCGACGCAGTCGCGCCCGGTGTTCACCGCGGAGACCCCACCCACCAGCGCCACCGTGGGCACGGCCTACTCGTACCAGTTCCAGGCGAGCGGCAGCCCGGCGCCCACGTACGCGCTCGCGGGCGGGACGCTCCCGTATGGCCTGACGCTGAACGGGACCTCCGGCCTCCTCAGCGGCACGCCGACGACCGCCGGGGCGTTCACCTTCTGGATCAGCGCCAGCAACAGCGCCGGCATGGACACCACCCCGGCGATCACCGTGTCCGTGGGCTCCGGACAGACGGTGTCAGTCCCGTCCTTCACCGCGCAGACCCCACCGACGAGCGCGACCGTGGGCACGGCATACTCCTACCAGTTCCAGGCGAGCGGCAGCCCGACACCCACCTACGCCTACACCGGCACGCTCCCGCCGGGACTGGGGCTCAGCGCATCGACCGGTCTCCTCGCCGGGACACCGACGACGACGGGGACGTACTCGTTCTGGGTCTCCGCCAGCAACAGCGCGGGCACGGCGTGGACCGGGATGATCACGGTGAGCGTCACCTCGTCGCTGGTCGCGCCGTCCTTCACCGCGCAGACTCCACCCACCAGCGCCACCGTGGGCACGGTCTACTCCTACCAGTTCCGCGCGAGCGGCAGCCCGACACCCACGTACGGCTACACGGGCACGCTCCCGCCGGGACTGGGGCTCAGCGCATCGACCGGTCTCCTCGCCGGGACGCCGACGACGACGGGGACGTACTCGTTCTGGGTCTCCGCCAACAACAACGCGGGCACGGCGTGGACCGGAATGATCACGGTGAGCGTCACCTCGTCGCTGATCGCGCCGTCCTTCACCGCGCAGACCCCGCCCACCAGCGCCACCGTGGGCACGGCGTACGCGTACCAGTTCCAGGTCACGGGGAACCCCGCGCCGGCCTATTCCCTCGCAAGCGGCTCGCTTCCCGGCGGGCTGGCGCTGAACGGCACCACCGGCATGCTCTCCGGCACACCGAGCGTCAGCGGCTCGTTCACCTTCACCGTCCGGGCCAGCAATGGCGTCGGGAGCCCTGCGGTGACGGGATCGATCACCATCTCGGTCGCCGGGACGTCGTCGGCGCTGACGCTGGCGCCGTACCCGTACCCCTTCGTCATCGGCTACGGCCAGAGCGTGAACTACCAGTTCGCAGTAAGCGGCGGCACTGCGCCGTACTCGTTCATCTGGTCGGGGAATCTCCCCTACGGCCTGACGCTGTCGAGCTCGGGGTTGCTCTCGGGGACCCTCCTCGCGGCGCCCGGGCAGGATTTCTTCGTCAATCTCATGGTGCTTGATGCACGAGGAAGCTACGTGGCCGCGACCGTCTGGATCCGCGTCCCGTAGGCCGCCAAGTGCCGGATGCGAGGTCACCACGAGGGGAGCCGGCAAGCGGCTCCCCTCGACCTTCTCAATCGCTTCTCGATCGCCGCCCCCGCCGGCACGGGAAGGCCCCGGCTGTCACGCCGGGGCCTTCCGAGCCTCCCTCCGTGGATGGCGGAGTGCCGGCCTCAACTACCTCGTGAACGTCAGTTCAGCGGGCAGTCCTCGTTGACCTCCCACACCGCCAGATCCGAGAGCGAGATCGGGTAGCTCGTCCCATCGATCGCCGCCTGCACCGCGGCGATCACTTCCGCCGTGGTGTACGGGTAGTCGATGTCCGGGCTGGTGGACGCCAGCAAAGCGCTCACGGCAATCCGGGCGATCTGGTTGATGCCGCCGCCGTTGGCCTGTAGCGCTTCCAGCAGCGTCGGTCCCGCGATCGTGCTCTGACCACCGCTCCTCACCGTGATCGTCCTGGCGAAGACCGACAGGAACGTGGTGCTCGGGGTGTAGGTCGTCCACGAGTCGAAGTGCTGCGGCTGCTTCCAGTAGCCCGGCGAACAGGCCTGCAGCACAAGCGCGGTCACGGTGAGCGGCTCACACGGGCTCGTGCCCGCGATGTAGTTGCTGTCGCCCGCGTACGACGCCTGGAAGGCGTACGAGCCCGCGGTCGCCGGCGTCTGCGTGAACGCCGTCACATCCACAGTCCCCGCCACCAGCGCCGTCGGTGCCGATGTCGCCGTAGCGGTGCCCGTG
>Ga0172380_10006337_pt1 | contig 13800 bp, 11 predicted proteins | sample Leawe162metaG_FD_119747 | JGI IMG/M metagenome (GOLD analysis project Ga0172380, IMG submission 119747) | Leachate microbial communities from a municipal landfill in Southern Ontario, Canada - Leachate well 162 metaG | ecosystem: Engineered > Solid waste > Landfill > Unclassified | place... | reverse complement strand
CCTTTCAACTTTTTATTTTTTAAAATTTCATAAACATCCTCAAAAGCCATACGGCAATGAGCAATTACTGGCAAATTTAATTCTTCTGCCAAGTCCAGTTGTTTTATAAAAAGTTCTTTTTGGAGTTTTTTAAATTCTTCTAATCTAGTTTTTGTTTTTGGCTTGTAATAATAATCCAGCCCTATTTCCCCTATTGCAACAACTTTTTTAGAACGTGCCAGTTCTTTGTATTTTTCTTTATCAAATTCTTCTCCCAAGGGCATAAAGGCGCCCTCTTCCTCATCCATTTTTACTTTTAGCAAATCTGTTTTAATGTGAATTGGATGCATACCGATGGCAGAATATATATTCTCATTTTTTTCAGCCAGCTCAACTGTTCTTTGGCTGGTTTTTAAATTTGTTCCAACATCAATGCAAATCAAGCCCCCTTTTTGGGTTCTTTTTATAACTTCATCCCTATCTGCGCCATAAGCCTTAAAACCTAAATGGCTGTGCGTGTCAATTATTTTCATATATAAATATCATATCACAAATCAAAAAAATAGGCAGGCAATGCACTTGGTGCAAATACCTGCCGGAAGAACGAATTGCTCGGGGGGTGTAGCGACTATTCGTCGCCTTCGGGGTCGAGATCGGCGGGTGGCTCGGTGCCACCACTGGCTTCGTTACGACGAATTGCGTCAAACACCTCGCGCCGGTGTACAGACACCTCTTTGGGCGCTTCCACGCCCAAACGAACCTTGTCGCCTCGAATCTCGACCACCACGATCGTGATGTCATCGTTGATGACAATACTCTCGTTCTTCTTACGCGATAGAACCAACATGATTGCCTCCTTTGCGGGAGAAGGGTTGGCACCCGAGCGATCCTTCACTCGGAGAATGTGCTAATTACAGTATAGCAAAAATATTAAAATCCGTCAAGACCCAAACAAAAAAGGCCTGTTCCATGGCCTTTGCTTACGTTGCCTTATTCTTCTTGCTCCCAATCCTTTAGAAGCCTTAGCTTGCCATTTTCGTTTTTGTAGCGCCTAATCTCTGGTGCTGCGAAAAGAATTCTGCAAGCTATAAATAAGACAATGATACCTAAGATAATTCTGACAACGAGCATAAGGCGTCTCCTTTCTAAACCCAAATACGGCACCTATGCTAATGTTATTTTAATAAATGTCCTTTTGTCAATTTTTTTCCAGCCTGGGAAACAAGTTTTCTTTTTTCCCTGTTTCTATTGCTTGTTTAATCTTCTCTGAGGTTTCGGGTAAAAATGGCAAAAGCAATTCACTTATTTCATTTATGGCAAAAAATAAATCGCTCAAAACCTTCGGCTTTTTAGTCTCCCAAAGCTTTTCATTATTTATGTATTTGTCGCAATAGCTTATTAAATCCCATACAACAGCCAGCGCTTCATTAAATTTGAAATTATCTAAAGCTAGTTTATAGCTCTTTTTTATCTGTTCAACTTTTTGCTTGGTTATTTTTGTCCCATCCGGTTTTAAAGTTTTAGTACCAGCTATTCCAAGCACCCTGGCTACTAAGTTTCCAATGCCCCCTGCCAGATCCGCGTTATATCTTTGCTCAAATTTCTCATAACTAAAATCCCCATCTTCTGTGGAGGGTATTTCTCTTAAAAGAAAATAGCGTACAGCATCTGTGCTGTACTTGTTCACCAGCTCCAAAGGATTGATTACATTTCCCAGCGACTTAGACATTTTTTGGCCATTGGCGGTTATAAAGCCATGGATAAAAACTTGCCTAGAATTAGGCAATCCGGCTGAATAAAGCATAGCCTGCCACATAGAAGTTTGCTGCCTTAAATTATCCTTTCCTGCCACCTGGAGCCCGGGCCAAAACTCTTTAAACTTTTTTTTATCTTCAGGCCAGCCTAAGGCGGAAATATAATTTACCAAAGCATCAAACCATACATACATTACGTGCTTATCGTCTCCTGGCACAGGAACGCCCCACGGCATTTTTTCTTTTAATCTTGATATGCTAAAATCTTCCAAGCCTTTTTCAGTAAATCCTTTTATTTCGTTGTATCTTGATTCGGGCACAACAAAGCTTGGATTCTTTTTATAAAAGCCCAAAAGCTTCTTTTGATATTTTGAATATCTAAAAAAATAATTTTCTTCTTCTATTATTTCCAACTCCCTGTCCGGGTGGATTGGGCATCTGCCGTCCGCTAATTCAGACTCGGTTTTCTCAAGCTCGCACCCAACGCAATATTTTACCTTATAATTTTTTTTATAAATATCCCCAGCCTGGTGGCACCTTTCCCAAAAATCTTGAGCTGCTTTTTCATGATGTCTATCGGTAGTTCTGATGAAATTATTATAACTCAAGTTGAGAGTTTTTTTTAAATCATCAAATTTTACAGCATAAATATCGCAGTATTTTTGTGGGTCTAAATTGTTTTCCTGTGCCTTAAGAAAAATTTTAAGCCCATGTTCATCGACTCCCGTATTAAAAAACACTTCCTTTCCAAGATTTTTATGATAGCGCGCCAATACATCTGCCTGGATAATTTCCAAAGCAAATCCAATGTGCGGGTCGGCATTTACATAGGGGAGAGTAGTGGTTATATAAAATTTTTTACCTGCCTGACGGCAGGTAGGTTTTTCCTTAATCATGTTATAATTATTTTATATTATCAAAATTAGCCCAAATAACAATGATTTTATTAGTTCATATGCTTTTGGGAGCTGCCATAGGCTCATATTTAAAGTCTCCTCTTTTAGCGGTAATTTTGGCGTTTTTTAGCCACTATCTTTTAGACGTTGTTCCCCACAATGAATACTCTCTCAAAAATATTATCGCTAAAAATTGGAAAAATTCTCGGTTTGATATTTTTAAAATTACCTTGGATTTTTGCACCGGAATTCTTTTAATTCTTATATTTTCCAAAAATAGTGCCTTAATTTATGCGTGTGCGTTTATGGCACTACTCCCCGACGCCCTTACCATTTTAGAATTTATTTTTCCAAATAAAATTTTGAAGACCCATAGCCGATTACACATAGAAATAATTCATTTTTTAAAACACAAAAAAATCCCCGCGTTTTGGAGGATTCTCGGCCAAGCAACGATTATCGTAGCATCTATTATTTTTTTATTAGTCAAGTAATTGTACCGGTTCAGATCTCTTTTTTTCTAAATACTCTTTTACGAGCTCGTAAATAATTCCGAAAATAGGTACTGCAAAAATCATACCTAAAAAACCAAGAAGCTGGGCACCCAAAAACAGGGACACTAACACTAAAACCGGCGGTATATCGGTCATTTTTTTCATAAGCAAAGGCGTAAGCAACATGCTCTCTACACCTTGAACTATTGTAACAGCCACTAAGACATACGCCGTAAGCATCCATGTCCCGGAAGAAACTGTTACAAAGAAAAATAATAATATCGCCATAACTAGGGGCCCTATGTACGGAATAAAATTTAAAAAAGCTGAAAGCAACGCTAAAACAAATGCGTATTTTACGCCAAATATATAGAATACAATATAAGAAGCTATTCCAACGAAAAGGCAAGCTAGTATCCTTGCGCCAAACCATCCGGCAACCTTGCTCTGTACTCTTTCAAAAGTAGTCTTAACTTGCTCTTCATATTTTTGGGGAAAAAGCAACAACAAAACCTTTTCGGTAGCTCTCTGCTCTAAGGACAGAAAAAAAGCCATTGTTAAAATAGATACAGTAGACGCCAATCCGCCGAAAAATAGCATCAAGGCCCTAATGATTCCTTGAGAGTTCTGCTGTAAATTATCAGCTAAAGTGTTGGAAAAAGAACCGAAATTTTGCGCAGCATCGACGCCAAATTGCCTTAATATCGGACTAATTTGATTAAAATATTCCGGCAGATTTTTTGAAAATTGACGCATCTCTGAAATAAAAATTGGAGCTGAAACATAAATTAAGAACCCCAAAACCCCAAAAATAGAAAGGTATACAATGACTATCGCTATGACCTTTGGCACATGCGCCTTTCTCAAAAAAATAATTGCTGGTTCCAACAAAATTGAGATGGCAAGCGCGAAGAAAAACCAAAGAACAATTTCCCTGGCAAGATAAAAAAGTATAGAAATCAAAATTCCTATAAAAATTTTTATTATGGCTCCCCACGAAATGTCTAAAATCTGCGACTGGCTCATACCCCTATAATTTTAATAACCTTTTAAGCTCCTCTTTTTTGTTTTCTTCTATCGGACCGATAACTGCCAAGTTAAGTTTTTCCGTAAGAAAAATATCTCCTGCTATCTTCTTTATATCATTTACAGTAACCTTATCAACTATTTTCAGTTTTTGCTCGGGTGTCAAAATCTTCTGGCCCATAACTTCCTGCATAGCATAAAAAGAAGCTTGGGCATCGGTGGCATCTAGAGACAGTGCCATTTTCCCCCTCAAAAAATCCTTCGCCTTTTTAAGCTCTTTTGGGGTTATTTTTTTATCTTTAAGATTCTTATATTCTTTTAATATCAAACTTACTGCTTTTTCCAGGCTGTCATTTTTGATACCAGCCTGCGTAACTAGGTAGCCTGCGTCGGTTGTGTCCTCAAAAGAAGTGTGCACATAGTAAGCCAAGCCGTTTCTTTCCCTTACAGAAATAAAAAGCCTTGAACTCATATTGCCCCCCAAAATAATGGACATCAAATTTAAAGCATATCTTCTCGGGTCAAACATATTGTAGGCGCGCACACCAAGGCAAAAATGCGTCTGGTCGGTTTTTTTATTATGTATCAAAACCTCGGGTTCTGACTGTTTTTCTGCAACCGGCTCTTTTGAGGGCAAATCTCTTTTTTCAAGCTTACCAAAATATTTGGACACTTTTTCTTGGATTTGCCTTACTGGCACGTCTCCCGCTACGCAAATAACTGTGTTCTTGTCAGAATAGTGGCTTTTAAAATAATCCACAATTTTCTGGCGATCAAAACTCATAATATTTTCTCTTTCTCCCACTATGCGCCAGCCGGCTGGCTGGTCTTTATAGAGTAAATCCTCAAAGAGCTCAGAAACATATGCCATAGGAGTATCTAGATACATGTTCAACTCTTCCACAATTACTCCTTTTTCCCTCTGGATTTCCTCTTCCTCAAATTTGGAATTTAAAAACATATCGGAAATCCAGTCCAGCGCTATGTCTGTGTGTTTTTTATCTACCTTTGCCCAAAAACCTGTTACCTCCTTTGAAGTAAAGGCATTATACTCTCCTCCAATCTGGTCTAGTGTTTCAGAAATATTTAAAGTGTCGGGTCTTTTTTTAGTACCCTTAAAAAACATATGCTCTAAAAAATGAGAGATTCCGTTTATATCCTTTGTTTCATACTTTGAGCCCGTACCTACTAGAATCAACACCGTAACGCTTTTTGAATTTTTAACAGGAACCGTAATTACTCTTAACCCATTTTTTAATTGTGTTTTTTTGTACATAATTTTAATTAATTATATCGTAATTTTTATTAATTAGCCATTAACATAACAGCAACAGCCAGTATGAGTAGCAGGATAAGCCCTGCCACTCTCAAGTATTTGGCGCTTATTGTTATTTTTTTAAAAAATATTAAATATTGTATGAGGATAGGAGGTATAAATAAGATTAAAAACCATAAGAAACGAAGGGGCAAAGACCTTTCAAAACACATTATCATAAACATAAGTATAGAAAAACAGAAAAAAATAACAGATGAAAGCAATATGCTCTTGGTAGAAAAAAATGTTATTGTGTTTCTTACCCCAGATCGCATCAAAAACGGCCTGTCATATTCCTTATAAAGCATATATCCTCCACTCTTCAAAAAAGCCAAAGCAAACAACGGCAACAGGGGTGGAAATGAAATTTTAAAAATAAACCAGGAAGCCACAAATCTAAACGAAAAGGTAAGTATGGCTCCAAACAACACATCCAAATATACCCTTTCTTTAAACCGCACGTATGGCGAGGAATAAAAAAATCCTGTTAGCAAAATTAAGGCCGAGACCGAAAAAAAATAAATGTTAATACTAACGCCTATGGCAAGCCCAAAAAAAGCTAAAAGGATGACTATTAAAATAGCCTTTTTTCTTCCAAAATACACAACGGACTCAGAATAATGCCTTTTATTTCTATTGGACCTGTCTATACCAGCGTCGCACACGGTATTATACGCATAAGTGCTGGAAAAAACCAAAGAGAGGGCCAAAACCCCCAAAAAAAATAAAACCAAGTTAAGTTTCCCCCCAGATAAATAAAAAGCCAAAACGACCACAGCAATATTTTTTGCATTGCTCATGGGCCTAGTAAGCCGGGAAAGATTCAAAAAAAAATCAAGCATTTAGTTTGTCTCTAAGGAACGCTGAAAGCTCTTTAATTTTTACTCTTTCTTGCTTCATTGTATCGCGATCTCTTACGGTGACATCATTATTATCCAGGCTCTCAAAGTCTACTGTTACGCAGAAAGGCGTTCCAATTTCGTCTTGCCTGCGATACATTTTGCCTATATTACCAGCGTCATCAAACTCACACATAAATTTCGTTTTAAGTTCATCAAATATTTCTTTGGCTTTTTTTACAATCTCTGGCTTATTTTTCAACAGTGGAAATATTGCTAATTTTATGGGGGCTAATTTGGCTGGTAATTTTAATACCACCCTTTCTGCTTCACCATCAATTTTTTCTTCTGTATAGGCCTCTGCGAGAACGGCTAAAAAAATTCTTGCCACCCCCACTGAAGACTCAATAATATGAGGGATATATTTTTCTTTTGATTCTTGGTCGGTATAAGACAAGTCCGTTTTTGAAAACTTTGAATGCTGGGTTAAGTCGTAATTTCCTCTAGCGTGTATGCCTTCCAACTCTTTAAAACCAAAAGGAAAATTATATTCTATGTCGTAGGCTTCTTTGGCGTAGAAAACCAAATTCTCATGCTTATGCCACTTTAGATTTTCTTTTTTAATGCCCAAATAATCAGTAAAATATTTCCATCTGTACTCTTTAAGTTTTTCATATTCTTCCATTTCATTTTCCGGATGCACAAAATACTGCATTTCCATTTGCTCGAATTCTCGGGTTCTGAATATAAACTGGCGGGCCGTTATTTCATTACGAAAAGCCTTTCCAATTTGTGCTATTCCAAAAGGAATCTTAACACGACTAGAATCTAAAACATTTTTATAGTTTACATAAATTCCCTGGCAAGTTTCGCCTCTTAAATAAACAGGATCTTTATCCCAGTCGCCCGTGAAATTGCCCAAGTTGGACTTTACCAGCAGATTAAACTTTCTGGCCTCTGTAAAATCAGACTTTCCGCAATTAGGGCACTTTACCTGCCTGCCGGCAGGCAGGTTTTTCTTAGTGTATTTTAAAAATATTTCATTAATCTCACCTTCAGACATTTTTTCATCAGCTGTGACGCCCGCGGCCTCCAAAAGGTGATCCACTCTAGATCTTGTATGGCAATTTTTACACTCTGTTAAAGGGTCAGAAAATCCTGCTACGTGGCCTGAAGCCTCCCAAATTTTAGGATGCATAAATATGGCAGAATCCAGCCCTACGATGTCAGGCCTAAATTGCACCATATATTTCCACCAAGATTCTTTGATATTGTTTCCTAATTCCACACCTAAAGGGCCGTAGTCATAAATAGCGGGAAATCCTCCGTAAATTTCAGAAGATTGAAAAACAAACCCCCTCCTTTTTGCAAAAGAAACTATAGTATCCAGCGAATTATTTTCTGATTTTTTTACCATATAGTTTGTAAATTAAATTAGTTTATCTTACTCCCTTATTGAACAACTCCTCCTCCGGAATTGGCAAAGTCGTCTGGCAGGCTGGTATTTATGCCAGAATCCTGCGAAGTAATTATGGTATTAGTAAACTGGTTTTCTCCAGAAATTTGAGCAGCACCTATTAAAGGCAAAACCGAACCCTTGTCAGAATTTTTGGGAGTAAGGGAAACCTGAAATGAAATAGTATAGGGATCCCCGTTTACACCCGTGCCGGCTAAAATATCCCCTGCAGACCAAACTATTTCACGGCTTTGAGAATCAAACGAGAAATTAGACGATTCATTTGGCGGCATAATCTTGCCTGTTAGATCTACATTCTCTGGCAGAACAGCTTTTACTTTAACGTTTTTTGTATCGCTCAAATAATTTCTGATATCCCAGGTTATTGTATAGGATGTTGCCTGCCCTGTTCTTGGTGGAGTTGGCCCTGTATTTTCAATGTCATAACTCTTATAGAAGGCTGATTGGGAAACCACCAGGCCAGAATTTACTTTCACAGCAAACTTCTGGACTGTTTGCGAAATATTAACCTCGTCTGTGATCGTAGCGTTGCTTTCATCAGAACTTGTAGGATTCCAATCTTTTTTTACGTTTACATAAAAATCCACTTCGCCTTCTTCCTGAGCGTCCAAATGGCTAAGTTGAGGCACCTGCCTGTAATCCCATACTATCATATTATCATTAAGCTGGACTTGCGCCCCTTGCGTCTGTATAGATGACATATCCAAAGCCTGGCCATTAAGCTTTACAACCATAAATAAATTCTCGAAAGGCGTAGAACCTATATTTCTGAAGAAAATTTGATACTTTAAGGTTTCTCCCGGGGAAGCAACATACGAACTTGAACCATTAACCTGCTGGGATATGAATAGGAGAGGTTGGATTACCTGCACGTCTTTTGTGGCTTCCTTTATCGTAATAAACTTTCCATTCTGCCACATTCCGAGCTGGGCAAAAAAGGTTAGTGTTTTATTAGTATTAGCTGTGACAGCTCCCTTAATATTTATCCTCCCACCCTGGGCCTTACCTAAAGTATCTAGCGGCCACTCAGATCCATCCACTGACGAAGGATTTGAAGACTTAAATTCAAATCCCTCTACTGGGGTTATTTTTAATCCCAAGTTCTCGAGAGGATAATCAACGTTAGAAAAATAGTTAACCGAATACTGCAAGTCTTTTCCCGCTTCGGTTTTGGTTGGCAGATCAAAATCTAAAGTAATTGAAGCTGTATCAATTTTTGTGGTGAAACTCGTATCTGATTCATATGGCACAGTTAAATTTTTTGGGGTATAAGAAAGCGATGCCCTAGCTGTTTTTATATCTCCCTCTCTACCTAAAAGCCTGGCCCCTATCTTGACCACCTCCTCGTCCCCAGGATATATATCTTCTAGGTCTTTGATTATCCTGGTTCTGCCGTCTTCGGTCAGAGAATTCTCCGGTAAATCAAAAATGAGCCTTGCTCCCTGTAAAGCAAAATTGCCATTGTTCTTATACCTTACGGTGTACTCTATTTCCTGACCCATTTGAGCTGTTTCTGGACCTAAAACCTCTAGCCGTAGGGTTTCTTGGGAAAAAATATTTCCCATATAGGTCCAAAGAAGAAACCCTCCTCCCACTATTACGATAAACACCGTTATTAAAATAAATATTTTTTTATTCATATTTGTTAGCCTGAATTTTTATTTTTATTTTTTAGTTATGGGCTGGAGAAAAGGCGTAAACTGATTTTTCCAGGGCGCCTTGCAATATTTTTTCAGACTGCTGCCCCATCCTAAGGCGACGTAATGTTTTTATATCTTTCTTTAATATAATACGCAAGATTTTAACCACGTCTGAATTTATTTTATCGCCCTTCTTCAAACGATAAAAACAGGCTTGGCAAATAATTCCTCCGTCTGTAGCTGAAAAATAAATATTGTAAGGTTTAATTTCCCCTTGGCATGTTGCACATTTATTAACCTCTAGCCTGTATCCCTGCGAAGACATAAAATTCCAAAAAAAATAATGGAAAAAAAATAAATGGTTTTTTATTTCATTGCCGTTGCCGGCCAAAACAGTAAAAACTTCATTGATTAAAGCAAATGTTCTCTCGTCTTTTTCTTGACCCTTTATAAAACTATCCAAGGTATCTGAAATTCTATGGGCCGTCTTTAATTTTTTAAAATCAACCTTTTCGCTGTTAAGTCTACTTATTCTAACCGCATCCGTAAGGGTTTTATTGTTTCTGCCCTGAATAAATTCTATTTCAGAAAGATAAAAAAGATCTATGTTTGCACGTAATTTCGAGGTTATTTTTCTTATAGATTTTGCTTTAAGCTCCACCCTGCCAAAATCTTCTGTAAAAACCGAAAAAACCCGGTCAGACTCGTTTTGATCTTCTTTTTTAAAAACAAAACCCCTTGTTCGATACTGTACTGTCATGCTTCAATCCTATAGCCCTCCAATTTTTTTAAAAAACTTAATTTCTTTTCTAAGCTTTGCATGCTCTGCTGGATCAGTTGTGCTACGCAGTTTTTTAGACAATTTGTGGACACTGTACTTCAAATCTTTTTCAGAAATATTCCTTCCTAAAACGCTTTGAAAAACCTCCTTTTCAAGCTTTCCACTTTCAGATCTGCTCATCCTCAATCCTGATTTTTTTTCGGCTTTTCTTAGGTCTGCATCCTTTTTGAGCCTGCGCCTAAGCTCTCTTCTTGAAATTTCTTCCTTGTCTCCAAAAAGCAAAGACTCTCCCCCCGAATCTTCAGCAGTAGATGGAGAGGCTCCTTTTGCCAGTTTCTCTTCTAATATGCCCGGCTTTTTCAAAAGACGGCTTATTGGGGAACCTCCGCCAAAAGAACTTTCTCCCCCGGGTTTAATCGGCGAAGATCCGGCATTGTTTTTTAATATATCCAGCCTATTGTTCTTCATGGGCGATTCGCGCCCAGGAAAGGGTGAATCTTTTGCCATATTATAAGATTTCTACCTTAAATAATATTTTTTTCCCGTCTATCTCCATTTCCCTGTCAAAAGAAGTTTCCGGAACGCCTCCTATTTGAAATTTATTCGCCCTTATTCCCTTTAAAATAAAATCTTTGTTTTTTTCCAAAATATAATCTAGATCGTTTTTCAAAACCCGCGCCGTAATTCTATTTTCGGGTTTTAACCCCATATTCTTTCTGGCGTCCTGAATGTTACGTATAAATTCCCTTACTATCCGCTCTTCTTTCAGCTCTTCGGTTATTTTTGTATCTAGCTCTACATCTTTTTCTATTTTATCATCAAAAATTATATTTTTCACATTTACCTCATCTTTCAACAACTCCAACAGCTCTTCTTCTCCTTTTATTTTTGATTTTTCATCTTTGATTTTTAGAGAGGCAAGGGGTTGTTTAACTTTTACTCCCTTTACAATTCTTTCAGCCAGAGCCAATGTTACAAGCTTCCTTACCTCATCCATTTTTTCTTCTAAGTCTTCATTAATAAATTTTTTATCAGCTTTTGGCCAGCTACAAAGATGCACAGATTCCGAACCGCCTTCTTTTTTTATCTTTTTAAAAATATATTCTGCTGTAAAAGGTAAAACTGGCGCTATTGCCTTTGAAAAATTTTCTAAAACGAACCTCAATATATAGCAAGCCTCTTGCATGTCATCCCCTTCTTTTTCTGAATATTTATATGTGCCCCCCGAAAAACCTTCAGGAGGAGAAAATCTTTTTCGGGACCTTCTTAAATACCACAATGATAATCCTTCAATAAAATCTCTAATTATCCTGCAAGATTTTACTGTATCATAAGTATCCATAGAAACGTTTAATTCACTAATCGCTTTGTTCAATCTGCTTAAAACCCACCTGTCTAGGGCATTGTTAAAACTTTTTGGTTTAAATTCAGAAATAGAAAAACTTGCGTACATTGAATAAAATTCTGCTACGTTGCACAAGGTATTTATAACCTTATTATATCCCTCCCTAACATCCTTATCGTTAAAAAATAAATCCTCTGATTTCATCACAGAGCTAGACATCAAATAAAACCTTAAGGCGTCCGCGCCGTATTGGTCAATTATCTTCCAGGGGTCTGTATAGTTCATTTTTGACTTGGAAAGTTTCTCCCCTTTCTCGTTTAGTATAGTACCGGTGCTTACGACATTTTCAAATGAAATTTTATCGAACAACAAAACAGATAGAACATGCAAGTAATAAAACCATGTTCTTGTCTGAGCAATATATTCTGCAATATATTGAGCCGGAAGACGCTTTTTAAACTGGCTCTCATTCTCAAATGGATAATGAAGTTCCGCAAAAGGCATACTGGCTGATTCAACCCAGCAGTCAATAACCTCTGGAATTCTTCTTATCGTTTTACTACACTTTTCACACTTTAATTCTATCTTATCCATTTTATCCTTATGCAAATCCATATCCTCAATTTTGTCAGAGCCATAAACCTGATCAAAATTAATTGCCTTCCTTTTAAGCTCCTTTACAGAACCTATACACTCAGTCTCTCCACACTCGCATTTAAAAAATGGTAAAGGTGTCGCCCAATATCTATTTCTTGATATATTCCAATCTGGGGCATCTTCTAAAATATTTAAGAATCTTCCATGTTTTAAGTGGTCCGGATACCAATTTATTTTTTCATTTAGTTTTATAATTTTCTTTTTGTGCTTTTGTATATTTATGAACCAAGCGGAAAGTGCCCTATAAAACAATTTTGTATTACATCTCCAGCAATGAGGATAGCTGTGCTCATACATATCAGCTCTCAGCAATAAGTTTCTTTGCTTTAATTCTTCTGTAATAAGTTCGTTTGATAACTGAGCTTTTTTTCCTGCAAACTTAGTGACGCTATTTTCAAATTTACCGGAAGAACTAACATCTACTATCACTGGCAATTTAAACTGCTTTCCGGCTTCAAAATCTATCTCTCCATATGCTGGATTTACAGTTACAATGCCTGTTCCCTCTGTCAACTCAACATAATCAACGCCCAAAGTTGTATAAGCATTTTTGCTCTGTCGGACTTCGTTATTGTCTTTATAAAAGTCGTAAAGATGCTCATATCTTACTCCTTCAATATTTTTCCCTTTGAACTCGTCTACTATTTTATACTCCCCCAAGTCTTTCATTATATCCTCAGCCCTATTTTTAGCTAAAATATAATAGTTGTTTTGATTAAAAATTTTAACATAATCAGCATGGACATCTATGGCAAGGCCCATGGTACTCATTAGACTCCATGGAGTTGTTGTCCAAGCTAAGAAGTAAGTATTCTCTTTATCGAGTAACTTAAACTTTACAACAACGGACAAGTCTTTTTCTTGCTCATAACTATTATCCATTGCCACCTCGGCTTTTGAAACAGGGGTTTCACAATGCGGGCAATACATTAGAACCTTCTTTCCCTCATATATTAATCCTTTATCCCACAAAGTTTTTAATGCCCACCATACAGACTCCATGTATGTAGAGTCCATTGTTTTATAAGAATTATCAAAATCAACAAACCTTCCAACCCTGTCCACCATTTTTTTCCATTCTTTGGTATAAGTTAAAACTTTTGACCTACAGGCTTGGTTAAACTTTTCTACACCAATTTTTTCTTCAATAATTTTTTTGCCCGAGACTTTAAGCTCTTTTTCAACAATGTTTTCGATAGGTAATCCATGGCAATCCCAGCCCCATCTCCTTGCCACAAAAAAATCTTGCATTGTTTTGTATCTTGGGAAGACATCCTTTGCTACAGAACTTAAAATATGGCCGTAATGAGGCAAACCTGTCGCAAAAGGGGGGCCGTCGTAGAAAACAAAAGCCGGCTTGTTTTTATTCTGTTCAAGCGATTTTTCAAAAATTTTGTTGTCTTCCCAAAACTTCAGTATTCTTTTTTCTTCTTCAGGAAAATTATACGGCATATTTTTAAACTTTTATTAGTTGGCCTACGCGTGGGTAGCAGTGCTCTCGGTCTTTTCTGGCTTCCATAAACTCTTCTTCTGTTTTATATCCTTTCAAATATCCTGCCAAAAGCCAAATAGGATCTGCGTGGCTGACCACCAATAT
>Ga0172380_10006336_pt1 | contig 13801 bp, 16 predicted proteins | sample Leawe162metaG_FD_119747 | JGI IMG/M metagenome (GOLD analysis project Ga0172380, IMG submission 119747) | Leachate microbial communities from a municipal landfill in Southern Ontario, Canada - Leachate well 162 metaG | ecosystem: Engineered > Solid waste > Landfill > Unclassified | place... | reverse complement strand
GCGGGTCGGCATCGCCCAGGCAATCGTCCATGTGCCCGCAGTGATCATTCTGGATGAGCCCACGGCAGGGCTGGACCCGCTGCAAATTCGTGAAATTCGCGCTTTGATTGCCGAGCTGGGCCGTTCCCATGGCGTGATTTTATCCACTCACTTTCTGCCTGAAGCCGAAGCGCTCTGCAGCCGGGTGCTGATCCTGCGGCAGGGCAGAGCTGTTTTCAGCGGGCAACTGGAAGACTTGCGGCAACAGTGCGCCGGCGGCAGCCTGGAAGACTGCTTCCTCCATCTGACCAGGCCAGAGGGGCGGCATGATCGCCACCATCGCAACCAAGGAGCTCAGGGCACTGTTCGGCTCGCCGCTTGCCTGGATTACCCTTGGGGTTCTGCAAGGGGTGCTGGCATGGCTGTTTATCAATCAGGTGGATGCCTTTGCCGGGCTGCAAGCGCAACTGGCGTTGCTTGCCAACCCTCCGGGCGTGACGGAAATGGTGGCGGCTCCCCTGTTCGGGGCGGTCGCCACGCTGCTGCTGCTGGTGACGCCGGTCCTGGCCATGCGCCTGATCGCGGAAGAGCGGCGCAACCATACCCTGCCCCTGCTGCTTTCCGCGCCGCTTTCGCTCTCTGACATCGTGCTGGGCAAGTTTCTTGGCTTGTGGGGTTTTCTCTGCCTGATCATCATGCTTGCCTTGCTCATGTCACTTTCGCTTTATGCGGGAGGGCAGCTTGATATAGGCCTGCTGCTTGCCAATCTGTCCGGCCTGGTATTGCTGGCAGCCTGCCTTGCCGCGCTCGGCCTGTATTTTTCCTGCCTCACCGCGCATCCCGCCGTGGCGGCTATCGGCGGCATCGGCGCTTCTCTCGGCCTGTGGCTGCTGGATATTGCATCAAAGGATCTGGGGGCCTGGCATGCGCTGTCGCTGCTGTGGCATTTCGAGCGTATCAGCCGGGGATTCCTGAATAGCGCCGATGCGGCTTATTTTCTGCTATTCACGGCAGCCTTCCTGATGCTGGCGGTGCGCCGCCTCGATCGGGAGCGGGTGTGCGGATGAGCGCCATGAAGACTTTCCCCGGGCTTCTGTTCTGGCTGCGCCGCCATCCACGGATATATGTGCTGTTGCTGCTTAGTATCGTGAGCGTTGCGGGGGTGTTTTCCCAGCGCCATGACTGGCAATGGGATGCCACGCAGAATGGGCGCCACACACTGAGCCAGGCCAGCCGGAATGTGCTGCGCGAGATGCCGGGGAGGGTTTCCGTGACCGCTTATGCCACCTTGCAGGATGCGCGGCTTGGTGATCTGCGGAGGCCCATTCGCGATTTTGTTGCCCGTTATCAGGGGCTCAAGTCCGACCTGGAATTGAATTTCATTGATCCGGTCGCGCAACCCGAGCTGGCGCGCATGGCTGGAGTTCGGGTCAATGGCGAACTGGTGCTGAGATACGGGGAACGCAGCGAGCATCTTACGACGCTGAATGAACAGGATTTCACCAATACCCTGATGCGCCTCGTCAGGGGGCATGAACGCCTGGTTCTGGGCGTGAGCGGCCATGGCGAACGCAGACTGGATGGGGGCGCGCCGCACGAGCTGGGTGAACTCGGGCGCCAACTGGCGAACAAGGGTTTTCGTAGCTCGGTCGAAAGCCTGGCGCTGATGCAGGAAGTGCCCCTCGAAATCAATGTGCTGTTGCTCACGCAACCCGGCACGGAAATTCCGCCGGGCGAAGTGGACAAGATCCGGCGCTATCTGGCGCGTGGCGGCAATCTGCTGTGGTTGCTGGAGCCCGGTTCGCTCAAGGGTTTGCAGCCATCGCCGAAATGCTGGGGCTGGCGCTGACCCCAGGGGTGGTGATTGATCCCGCCGCGCGCGAGTCGGGTTTTGCACCTACAACGGCAATGGCGGCCCAGTACGGCCCGCATGCAATTACTGCCCGGTTCGATCTCGTCACGCTTTACCCCCATGCCCGTGCCGTGGGCATGAACGATGACCCCGGATGGCGTGTGACGCCGCTGCTTGAAACCTCGGCGCGGGCCTGGGTGGAATATGGCGTGGCGGATGCTCGGGCATCGTTCGACCAGGGCCAGGATGTTCCCGGACCGGTGGTAATTGGCTGGGCGCTGGAACGGACGCAGGACGACGTCGAACAGCGCGTGGCCGTGATCGGTAGTGGAGGCTTCCTCGCCAATGCCACCCTTGGCAATGCCGGCAATCTGGATCTCGGCATCAATCTGTTCAACTGGCTGGCAGGGGACGAGAAACTCATTACCATCCAGCCCAAGAATACGCTGGATGCCACGCTGGATATCAGCAAAACGGGGGCGATCGTGCTCACGTCGGTTTTCCTGCTGGTATTGCCCTTGTCCTTTTTCGTGATTGCCATTGTTGTCTGGCGCCGCCGGCGCAACAGCTAAGCTGTTTTTATGCCCGAACTGCCTGAAGTCGAAACCACCCGCCGCGGCCTCGAACCTCATCTGAACGGCCAGCGCATCAAGGCGGCCATCGTCCGCAATGCTCGCCTGCGTTTCCCCGTTGACCCCGAGCTGGTGCGGGTTTTGCCCGGACGGGTCATCCGCGGGGCTGCCCGGCGTGGCAAATACCTGTTGCTGGATTGCAGCCAGGGCTGGCTGATCCTGCATCTGGGCATGTCCGGCAGCTTGCGCATTCTGCCCGCTGTTACAGCGGTGGAAAAACATGACCATTTCGATCTGGTGCTGGAGAATGGTTTTTGCATGCGCCTGCGCGATCCGCGCCGTTTTGGTGCCGTGATCTGGACAGAAACTGACCCAATGCGTCACCCCTTGCTGATAAAGCTGGGGGTGGAACCGCTGACCGGCGATTTTGATGGCGCCTGGCTCTATCGCATTACACGCGGCAAAAAAACCAGCATCAAGCAAACCCTGATGGACGGCCATCTGGTCGTGGGCGTGGGCAACATTTATGCCAACGAGGCTTTGTTCCGCGCCGGCATCAACCCCGCGCTTTCGGCTTCTCGCCTGGGGCGTGAGCGTTGCAACAAGCTGGCCCGCACGGTGAAAGAGGTGCTGGAGCAGGCGATCGCCGCGGGCGGCAGCAGTCTGCGGGATTTTGTCGGCAGTAGCGGCAGGCCAGGATATTTTCAGCAACAGTACTTTGTCTATGGCCGCGCCGGAGAGCCTTGCCATGTCTGTAGCAATACCATCCGGCTGCTGCGTCAGGGGCAGCGCGCCACTTTTTATTGCCCCTGCTGTCAGAAATAATGGAAAGTGGCATGTAAATTGCCTGTGTTCGCCATATATTTCAGGCGTTCATGAGAATGCTTAGAACCCACGCGGACTACATTGTTTAATTTGAATTTTATGCTAAAGTACGATGGCATCGTCCCGGCAGGGCCGGTTTTGGGGGAATTACATGACAAATAAAAATCTGGTCGCACATTTCGAGGCTTACAGCGCCTGGCGCAGCGGGCTTTCCAATAACATCAGCGGCTACCGCAACTGGCTGAACGAGCAGGAGCTGAACGACGGCCAGACCGACCTGCGAATCCAGCACATTCTTGACCGCCTGCGCGATGACAAACTCAATGTGGCCTTTGTGGCCGAGTTTTCGCGCGGCAAATCCGAACTGATCAACGCCATCTTTTTTGCCGGCTATGGCCTGCGCCTGCTGCCATCCAGTGCCGGGCGCACCACCATGTGCCCTACCGAGCTGCTGTACGAGGAAGGCCGTGAGCCTTGCATCCAGTTATTGCCGATCGAAACCCGGGCCACCGACACCACGACCACGGAATACAAGCGCTACGTGGACGAATGGCAGGTTTTCCCGCTTGACGTCAATTCCGCCGAGGGCATGCTGGACGCTTTCCAGCAGGTAAGCCAGGTCAAGCGGGTCAGCAAGGAAGACGCAAAGCGCTTCGGGCTGTACGACGAAAATGATCCGGACAATGCGTTCACCCTGAATGCCGACGGCACTGTTGAGGTGCCCTGCTGGCGCCATGCCATCATCAACTTCCCGCACCCGCTGCTGAAACAGGGACTGGTGATCCTGGACACCCCTGGCCTGAACGCCATCGGCACCGAGCCGGAACTGACCATCAACATGCTGCCTAACGCCCATGCGGTGCTGTTCATGCTGGCCGCCGATACCGGCGTGACCAAGACGGACATCCAGGTGTGGCGCGATTATGTCGGCAATCCCCAGGGGCGGCAGAAAGGCCGCCTGGTGGTGCTGAACAAGATCGACGGCCTGTGAGACGAACTCAAGAGCAGCGAAGCGGTCGAGCGTGAAATCGCGTCGCAGCTCACCAGCAGCGCCGAGTTGCTGGGGATCAATCCCTCCCAGGTATTTCCTATCTCAGCCCAGAAGGGGCTGCTGGCCAAGATCAACAATGATCCGCTGCTGCTTGAAAAGAGCCGCCTGCTGACATTGGAAAAAGCCCTGTCCGACGAGTTAATTCCTTCCAAGCAGGAAATCGTGCGCGATAACACGCAAAGCGAAATCGAGGACATGATGGATGTCACGCATTCCATTCTCGATGCGCGCATGGGCGGCGTGAGTGAACAGCTTGATGAGCTCAAGGGCCTGCGCGGCAAAAATCAGGATGTGATCGAGCACATGATGGAAAAGGTCAAGTGCGACAAGGAAAGCTTCGAGAAAGGCTTGCAGCGTTTTCAGGCGCTACGCAGCGTGTTTTCCCAGCAGACCAACATCCTTTTTACCTACCTTGGCATGGATGCGCTCAAGATCGAAGTGACGGTCACCCGCGATGCCATGGTCAGCAGCCGGTTCAGCAAGGGCATTAGTGATGCGATGAACAAATTTTTCAGGGATGTATCGGAAAATATCAGCAAGTCGGGCAAGCAGGTTGAAGAAATCAAGCACATGATGGACAGCATGTACAAGAAGTTCAGCGAGGATCATGGCTTGTCACAGAGCTCGCCCCCGCCCTTCTCGACCCTGAAGTACCTGAAGGAAATCGCCAAGCTGGAGAAGGGCTACAACGACCATTTCAATACGACACTGAACATGCTGACAAACGAGCAGTTCACGCTGACTACCAAGTTTTTTGAAACCATCGCCAGCCGGGTGGTCCACGTTTACGAGGTGGCCAACCGCGATGTCGAGAACTGGCTCAAGGCGGTGATGGCGCCGATGGAAACCCAGGTGCGGGAGCATCAGCTGCAATTGCGCCGCCGCCTGGAAAGCATCAAGCGCATCCACAAGGCAACCGATACCCTGGAAGACAGGATTGCCGAGCTGGAGCAAATGGAGACGGTCATCACCGGGCAACTGGATGACCTCAGCAAGCTGCAACAGAGTCTGATGCGGGCGCTCGATTTCGAGAGCGGCTCGCAACAACTCGCGGCCTGACGGAGTCCCGGAAACAAAAACCCCGCACCGGGCCGGCAGGCTCCTGGTGCGGGGTTTTTTGTGTCTGCGATTTAGCCCTGAGCGCTCAGCATCTCGTACTTGGCTTGCAGTTCGTCCTTGCTTTCGGTGTGTTCCGGATTGACGATGATGCAATCCACCGGACAAACCGAGATGCATTGCGGCTCATCATAGTGGCCGACGCATTCGGTGCACAGGGCGGGATCTATAATATAGATTTCGTCGCCCTGTGAAATTGCGCCATTGGGGCACTCGGGTTCGCACACGTCGCAGTTGATGCATTCGTCGGTAATCATTAATGCCATGGCAGTTTCCTCGCTCGTTTAGTTAAGATTGATAAATCCTGTTGCTCAGCTGTTCGCCCACCACGGGTTGCACGAACTGGCTGACGTCTCCACCCAGCAGGGCGATCTCGCGCACCATGCTGGCAGAAATAAACATGTACTGTTCGGAAGGGGTGAGAAAAATCGTCTCGACATTGGGGTACAGGTTGCGATTCATCCCCGCCAGCTGAAACTCATACTCAAAATCCGATACCGCCCGCAATCCGCGTAATATGATAGCCGCTTCCTGCTGTTGCAGGAAATGAATGAGCAGGCCGGAAAAACCCGTCACCCGCACGTTGGCGCAATCGGCCAGCACCGCGGAAGCCATCGCGACCCGCTCCTGCAGGCTGAAAAAAGGCTGTTTCGTCCGGCTGTCGGCCACTGCTACGATGACTTCGTCGAACAGGCGCGCAGCACGGCGAACCAGATCTTCATGACCACGGGTAACCGGGTCGAAGGTGCCGGGATAAACGACCTTGAGCATGATATCAGCCCGCTTTCTTCAAAAGATAGTAATGCACCAGGCCCGCCCTGCCCTGGCGCCAGACCTGCCATTCCGAAGCAAACTCCAGCGGCGCATCGGCTTCGGCATACACCAGGCCATCGTCCTCAAGATGAGGCAGCAACCCGGGCAAAACAAGAGGCAGCAGATTCAGCTGATAGGGAGGATCGACAAAAATCACGTCGAAACGCCGTGTTTCCTGGCCGAGGAATTTCAGCGCATCTGCGACCACCAGCTCAAAATTATCTGCCTTCAAGGCGGCGGCGTTTTCCTTCAGCGCCCCCGCCACCTTGCTGTCACGTTCGACCATCACCACCTGCCGGGCGCCGCGTGAAAGCGCCTCGAATCCGAGTGCGCCGCTGCCGGCAAAGAGATCAAGGCAGCGCTTGCCGTCCATGACCTGGCCCAGCCAGTTGAACAGCGTTTCCCTGACCCGGTCGGGGGTGGGCCTTAATCCTATCACATCAGGAAAGGTGAGCAAGCGGCTGCGCCAGACTCCACCGCCGATGCGTACGCGGTTACTTTTCAACGGCAAGCTGCGTGTCGCGCAATGTTTCCGGGGCCGCTTGCTCTCCGGGTTGAACCGCCATGCCGCCACCAGCCCTCGCAGGGACATTCTGTTCAGGTGCTCCGCCCACAATCACCGTCACCATCCGCTCCGGATCAATACGGCGTTTGAATGCGCTCTTGACGTCCGTCAGCGTGATTTTTTCAATTCTGCCGGCAAACTCGTCAAGGTAATTCAGCGGCAGGCGGTAGAAGCCGATCAGCGCCAGGTAGCCAAGAATTTTTTTATTGCTGTCGATGCGCAGTGGAAAGCCCCCGCCGATATTCAATTTGGCGCGCCGCAGTTCATCCGCGGTCGGCCCCTCTGCCACAAACCGGCTGAGTGTTGTGCGGGCGATATCCAGTGCTTGCTGCGATTGTTCCTGCTTGGTCTGCAAGCCGATCTGGAACGGGCCCGGCTGGGCCAGCGGGAGGAAGTGGCTGTACACGCTGTAGGCCAGGCCGCGCTTCTCGCGCACCTCTTCGGTCAGCCGGGAGGCGAAGCCGCCGCCGCCCAAAATATAGTTACCGAGGTAGAGGGAAAAATAGTCCGGGTCGCTGCGGCTCATGCCCGGCATGCCGAGCAGGATATGGCTCTGGCTGGCGGGATGCGGAATGCGAAGGGTTTCTCCCCGTTGCGGAGGTGAAATTTGTGGCAGCGCCGGCAGGGTATCCGTGGCGCGTGACAGGCCAGCGGAAAGCTGCCCGGCGATGGCTTCAGCCTGAGTGCGGCTGACATCTCCGACCACAGAGATCACCGCAGATTCGGCAACATAGTGGCGGCGATAAAATTCGGCTACATCCTGCCGTTGCAGCGTAGCCAGTGTTTCTATCTTGCCTGTGCCGGGCAGCCCGTAGGGATGGGCGCCATAAAGCGCAGCGTAAAAGGCTTTTTCCCCGATTGGCCCGGGCTGGGTGCTTTCTTCCTTCAGTGCCGCAATGGTGCGAGCTTTTTCGCGCTGAATCGCCGCGTCGTGAAAGTCTGGCCGCTGCAGAATCATGCCCAGCAAGTCAAGCGACTGGTTGCGCTCACGTTCACTGCTGAGGGTGCGCAGGGTCATCCCGGCGCGATCCGGCTCGAAAGTGGCCGCAAACTGCGCGCCGACATCCGCAAAGCGGCGGGAAATGGTTTCCTCGGACAGCCCGCCTGCGCCCAGGCTCATGGTCCGCGCAGTCAGGCTCGCCAGCCCTGCCTGAGCCGGGTTGTCGCGGCGTGCGCCGGCATCGAATTCAACGCTGATATCCAGCAACGGCAGGCCTCGGCTTTCCACAAAATAAACCCGGGAACCATTGGCGGTTTGCCAGTGCTGAATGGGTAGGGCGGCTTCAACGGCGCCAGCCAGGAAAAGTGTCAGAATGCCCAGCAAAGGGCCCAAGGATCTAGTGCGCATGGCGCCCTCCCGCTGTAGTCTGAACAGGGCGCATCGCTTCCATCGGTTGCGGATCGAGCGTGGCCAGCGTAAGTCCATCATCCTGCAGATATTTATTCGCCACGGCCTTGACCTCATCTGCGGTCACTGCGTTGAGCCGCTCCAGCATGGTTTTTTCGTCACGCCAGGAAAGTCCGGCGCTTTCCATCTGGCCGATCAGCATGCCCTGGTAAAACATCGAATCGCGCTGATAAACCTGGGCAGCGACGACCTGGGCTTTGACACGCTGCAATTCTTCCGTGCTGACGCCATCACGCTGCACGCGAGCAATTTGCTGGCGAATCCCCTGCTCCACCTCGAGCACGCTTTTGCCTTCACTGGGAGTGGCTTCGATCAGGAACAGTCCCGGGCCACGCGAAATGGCGCCGTAGCCTGCGCCGACATCGGTCGCCAGACGGCTTTCACGCACCAGGGACTGGTTCAGACGCGCGGCGGCATGGCCATCCAGCACACCCGACAGGATTTCCAGTGCATATGGTTCACTGTCCCGGCCAACGTCACGAAGGACGGGCACGCGATAGGCCAGCGCAAGATAAGGCAGCTTGGCCTGCGCTTTTACCGTCACGCGCTTGATGCCGCGTTGCGGGGGTTCCTGCTGCGGTTTCCGGGCCGGCAACGGGTGCGCCTTGAGCGGGCCGAAGTGGGTCTGCGTCAGCTTGAATACCTCTTCATGGCTGACATCGCCGACCACCACCAGGGTGGCATTATTGGGCGCATACCAGCGCTGGTACCAGGCTCGGGCATCCTCCACGCGCATGTTTTCCAGATCGTCCATCCAGCCGATGATCGGGTGGTGGTAGGGGTGGGCGCTAAAGGCAGTGGCATTCAGCTGCTCGAAAACCAGACCCTGCGGCTTGTCTTCAGTGCGCATGCGGCGCTCTTCCATCACCACCTGGATTTCCTTGGCGAATTCCTGTTCGGTCAGCACCAGATTTTGCATGCGGTCTGCTTCCAGCCTGAAGGCCAGTGGCAATTTGTCTGTTTTCAACTGCTGAAAATAAGCGGTGTAATCATTTGCGGTAAAGGCATTTTCGCGCCCGCCTGCTTCCGCGATGATTTTTGAAAACTGGCCAGCCGGCACCTTGGGCGTACCCTTGAACATCATGTGTTCCAGCACATGCGCCACGCCGGTCGTGCCGTTCTGTTCGTCCATGCTGCCTGCCCGGTACCAGACCTGCGACACCACCACGGGCGCGCGCCGGTCCTCCTTGACGATCACTTTCATGCCATTGGCCAGCCGGTGTTCATACGGGTTCGCGGCAGCTCCCCAGGCCAGTCCAAGCAGGGCAGCCCCCAGCAACGCTTTTGTCAGCACGCAACCTCCTACCTTTTCAGGTTCTATTCGGGATAAAATGGCGGAGATTATAGCCCGGATATCCCATAAAGCGGCCCAGGCTACTCCCATTCACTGCAATAACTCACTGACCCGAAAACACCATGTTTAGTTTCTTCAAGAAATCCGAAGCACCTGCTGTTGAAGCAGAGAGCAAACCGGAGGGCTGGGCTGCGCGGCTGAAGCAGGGCCTGACACGAACCCGAGAGCAGTTCGGGCGCAAGTGGCCAATCTTTTTGGTAGCGGCGGCAAAATCGACGACGAGCTGTACGAAGAACTGGAAACCATTCTTCTGACTTCTGATGTGGGCGTGGCCGCCACCCAGTACCTGCTGGATGACCTTCGTCTTCGCGTCAGGCGCGAGGGGCTGGTCGAGGCAGGCCAATTGAAAGACGCGCTGCAACAGTCCCTGCTGGCATTGCTTCAGCCGCTGGAAGCGCCGCTGGAAATCGCTGGCCACCGCCCCTACATCATCATGCTGGCGGGAGTCAATGGAGCGGGAAAAACCACCACCATCGGCAAGCTGGCAAAATATTTTCAGTCGCAGGGTAAATCGGTGCTGCTAGCAGCGGGAGACACCTTCCGCGCGGCCGCACGGGAGCAGCTCATGATCTGGGGCGAGCGCAACAATGTCACAGTGATTGCGCAGGAAAGCGGCGATTCCGCCGCCGTGATTTTCGATGCCATCCAAGCCGCCACGGCGCGCGGCATTGACGTGGTGCTGGCAGATACCGCAGGGCGGCTGCCAACACAGTTGCACCTGATGGAAGAGATCAAGAAGGTCAAACGCGTTATCGCCAAGGCTGAGCCCAGTGGCCCTCATGAAGTGCTGCTGGTGCTCGACGCCAATACCGGCCAGAACGGTCTGGCGCAGGTCAAGGCTTTCGATGATGCGCTACAGGTGAGTGGCCTGGTGCTGACCAAGCTCGATGGGACGGCCAAGGGTGGCATCATTGCGGCTATTGCCCGTACCCGGCCGATTCCGGTTCGCTTTATCGGGGTGGGCGAGCAGCTCGATGATCTGCGCCCCTTCGTGGCGCAGGAGTTTGTCTCAGCCCTGTTCGAATAGGCGGCCTACAACAGCCCTAGAATAAACTGCCATTCCTTGGGATCGACCGGCGTAATCGAGAGCCGGTTGCCCGTCTGCAGAATGCGCATGTGTTGCAGTTCCGGGTGGCTGCGCAGCTCCCTGATGCTGACCAGGCGGGTTTTCTTTACCAGTTTTACGTCCACATTCATCCAGCGCGGATTTTCCGGCGTCGCCTTGGGGTCGAAGTATTTGTTGCCGGGGTCAAACTGGGTCTGATCCGGGTAAGCCAGCTGGCTTATTGTCGCCAGCCCGGCGATACCCGGTTCAGCGCAACTCGAGTGATAGAAAAACACCTGATCGCCAACCTTCATCTGATCGCGCATGAAATTGCGTGCCTGATAGTTGCGTATGCCATACCACGCCACGGTCCGGTTCGGCATGGCGGCGAGGTCGTCGACGCTGACGTCGGTTGGTTCGGATTTCATCAGCCAGTAACGCATTTAACTTCCTTTGCTATCCTGATAAGTATTTTAATCATTGTAAAATAACAGTATTTTACACTTTTTTGCTGACAGCCTGCCGCGTTGGGATTGCAGGTAGGCTATCTGCTCCAAGTTGAACGGGTAGCACAATCGAAGGGTATAATTGGTTTTTTGGGAAACAGCTATTTTATAATCGTTTTTTTAGCCTCGTAATTAAAAATTATGCCCTATGTCGGATATCAGTGGCTTTCCCACGCATTCAAAATCACGCCGGTACAGCCCTTCCCCGTACAGAGTGAAATTGGCCGTATTCGATCCACTTCAAAAGAGGGCGATGTTTGCCTTGAGTCCTACGTCGAATCTTATCGTCCAGGCGCAACGCTGAGTGAACACCTCACTTTTGCATTCAAGTACGAGGGAATTCACCTTGAGTTTCTTGCGCGGCTGTTTCGACTGCCGGGCGTCAGGCATGAGCTGGAACAGTGGATTTCCAGCGAGCCAACCGGTGCTTATGCACGCCGCGCCTGCTTCCTGTACGAATGGATCATGCCGGATCAGTTAATCTTCCCTGGGGTAATGCAAGGAAATTATGTTGATGCCTTGCCTCCAGAAGACTTCATCGTCGGCCATGCAATCCTTAACAAGCGTTGGCGTGTACGTGACAATCTTCCGGGCAATCGGGATTATTGCCCCACTATCCGGCGAGTCGATGCCGTCAAGGCAGCCGAGCAATACAACCTGGCCACCAGGCTATTGGCGCTTGAAGCTGATTACGGCATTGATCTGATAATTAGAAGTACAGTTTGGTTAACGATTAAAGAAAGCCGGGCCAGTTTTTTGATCGAACACGAGCAAGACAAGGAAGATCGCATCCACCGCTTTGCGGCTGTAATGGAAAGCGAATGCGGCAAGCACGGGAACCCATTTGCGCCGGAAACACTGGCGATGTTGCAACGCGGAATTCTTGGTGACACAGCCCTTCGCTATGGCGCGCGAAAATCCCCCGTCTATGTTGGACATTCTGCGCGCTATCAGCCGGTGGTCGATTATATTGCGCCTCACTGGGATTGCCTCGAATCCATGCTTGCCGGGTTGGCTTGCTTCCTCGAACGGACACAAGGCGGGGCTTCCATTGTAAGGGCCGCAACAGCCTCGTTTGGCTTTGTGTATGCGCATCCGATGGCCGATGGAAACGGGCGTATCTCCCGTTTTCTGATTAACGACGTGTTGCGCCGCGACGGTGTTGTCCCCCCGCCCATCATTCTGCCGGTGTCTGCCACGATAACCAATAGCACCTATAACCGGGCGGCCTATGACAAGGTGCTTGAAAGCTTCTCACGCCCCCTGATGCGTCATTACGCAGATCAATACCATTTTGGCGAACCGGTCATTGCCAAAGATGGCGTGGAATACAACCTGTATTTTCAAAGCTACGATGACGCCTTGCCTGCGTGGCGTTACCCCGATCTTACTGCCCACGTTATCTACCTGGCTGAAGTCATCGATGACACATTGACAAAAGAAATGCGGAGTGAGGCGCGCTTCCTTCAGTCGAATGACAAGGCAAGAAGCGCTATCAAAAACTTCCTGGAAGCCCCGGATAATGAGCTTGATGGGATTATTCATAGTGTTCGGGAAAATGGAAATACCATTTCGAACAGGCTTCGCAAGCGCTACCCATTGTTGGCTGACAATCCGCAATTGAGCGAACGAATTATTCAGGCAGTGGCAGAAGCATTTGCCGATTAGCATGTTTACTGCGAAGCAAGAAAGGCAAACAGCCGCCGGGCTGCCCCCGGCAATCAATTATCCGCGCGAAGCGCACGAAACCATTCTGAGCAATGCTATGAATCTAAACTCCATGCTGTGCATGCTATCCGCAGCATGCGGCTGAAATCATGGCGGGGTGCATTGCCGTCAGGCCGGGCGTGGCGAGAATTCCAGCCGGGCAGGAGGAATGCGTGGTGGGGCACAAGACGGTTTGGGAGATCGGCTGGTGAGGGCTGGGAACAGAACATCGCCCTTGATTGACAACATGAAGGCCGAGTTGATTACCCGCTTCCGCAATGTCACCGATGATGGCACGGGGATTGAAATGGTCGTCTGGCACATGCCGGAGCCAGTGCCGTCGTCAGGGCATCCGCACAAATACCGGCTGATTGATGATTTTATCGAGGAGGTTGAGCGATGGAAGCAAGAACACTGACCATTACCATGCAGCCGGATTGGCAGGGCGCATTGCGGCACGCCGCGAAGGCGGCTTTTCAGGTCAGCGCCTACCAGGGTGAAACGCTCAACTTCGATTCCCCCGACGCATTTTTTTCGCGCATGACAGAACGGCGCTGGGCACTGGTAAATGCCTTGCTGGGCGCAGGCGAGTTTTCCGTACGCGAATTGGCCCGCAGGGTCGGGCGGGATGTGAAGCGCGTTCATGAAGACGTCAGCGCTCTTGCCGAGCTTGGCCTGGTGGAGCGCAGCGCTCGCGGGGGAGTGGTCTGCCCGTTCGCTGACATTCATGTGGATATGCATTTGCGCCATGCGGCATAAAAGAGCATTGGCGATGTCTGGGTAGTCTGTATGCGCTTTGCGCATGGTTGATTGGGTGCCGGGGCCGCCCGGCGGCGGGTAACTTTCTTTTGCTTGCCCAAAAGAAAGTTACCAAAGAAAAAGGCACCCCATCCACCGCCCCCTTCGGGGGTTCCCTGCGCTGCTCGTCAAGCCGGGCGGCTGCGCAACTCGCGCTACGCGCTCAGACAGTGCTCGCCGACTGCCCCCGGCTTGCCTGTGCTGCTCGGC
>Ga0172380_10006335_pt1 | contig 13801 bp, 14 predicted proteins | sample Leawe162metaG_FD_119747 | JGI IMG/M metagenome (GOLD analysis project Ga0172380, IMG submission 119747) | Leachate microbial communities from a municipal landfill in Southern Ontario, Canada - Leachate well 162 metaG | ecosystem: Engineered > Solid waste > Landfill > Unclassified | place... | reverse complement strand
GCAGATTAGTTTTTTGAAAATTTTTATTTTCGGTTTTTTCCGGGTTGCCTAAATTTATTTTTTGGCTTATTTGGTTTTTATTTGCTTTATTTTCTAAGCTAGTGATAAATTCTAATTCACGATTCTTATTGATAAATATTTGATTTAATAATTCCAGCTTAGGTTCAATTTTATTTAAATTTTCAGTTAATTTTTTTAAGCTTTGACCTTTAATATATTTATTTTCCAAATCTTCCCTTTGGGCTTCTATTGAATCACCCATAGTTTTAATTTCTTTAATAGTTGGAATAACAATAAAATAAATTAAAGATAAAATTATTACAAAAAAACCGATCATGCTCACGGTGATTTTATTTTTTAGATTAATTTTTAAATATTTATTGCCGTTCATATTGACTATTGGATTATAAGTTTGCCAAATTTATTTTAGCATTGATTTCGAAATCAATATTTTCTTTCTCCAAAATATTTTTAATTGGGAAATCAATATTGTTAAAAATATTTGTGGCCTCCATTTTTTGTTTAAAGTCGAGTAAACTTTCGCGCAAGCCAGCTTTACCTTTAATTTTTATTGTTTGTTCTTCAAAATTTATTTTAAGATAATATAAGCCAATATCCTTTGAGGTTATGTCGGCAATAGTTTCTAGCAAATTCGAAGAAGGAATAAAACCATTTTGTATTTTTTCCACAAAATCTATTCTGCTGTTTATGTCTCTTATTTTATTATTATAACCTTGGTTATTCTTAGTTACTAGGGTAGTTTGCTCAACAATATTGTTAAAATTTATTTGCAGTATAGTTTTGGCCGCTAAAAGAGTAATAGCGATAAGAATGGTAATAATAATCAAGGCTAAGTTGATTTTTTTAATAAATAAGTAAAGATGGCGCAGTTTAATTTCTTTTTTTAATTCCCCAGAAATGAGGTTTAAAGTAAGCATAATAATTTTATAATCATTTCTTTTTATAGTTCATCTATAAAAACTCCTCTTAAAGCTAGCCCAAAAGCAGTGGTAAAGGTGGTGCTATAATTTTGTTTGATTGATAAGTTTCTTTGTTTATCGTCAGAATCAATCTTAGTTGATTTAAGACTTAAAGTATGTTTTTCCGTGAAAATTTCATCAAATTTATTTTTTGCTTCAGATAAATTAATTAGGGCATCCGCCAACTTAACTTCAACAGAAAGCTCCGCGCTGATAATTTTTTCTAAATTAGGTATATTAGCTCCGCCGCCACATAGTAAAATTTGATTTAATGATCCGTTTTGAGAAAAATAATTTTCGTAAAATAAAATCGCTTCTTTTATTTTTTCCACCAAATTTTTTAAAGTGTCGGCTAATATATCTTTAATCACCCCGTTAGCTTTATTTTCATCCAAGCCGCAAATAATTTTCGCTTTTTCGGCTTGCTCTTTTGTTAGACTTAAAGCCTGCGAAATTTTAGCAGTGACTTCTTCGCCGGATATGGGCATGCTAACGGTAAAAAGTATAGTATTACCAGAATAAAATATCATACAAGTGTGGTTGGCTCCGATATCAATTATGCCATAATTTTTGTTAGATTCCGTTTTGGTTTTAATTCCGATGGATGCCTCTTCTTTAAGTAAGCAACGACAGATGGCTATTGGTTCAATTTCAAGCGCGACAGGGGATAGTTTTGCTTCGTCAAGCATTTCCGTATATTGGTTGACTATATTTTTGGGCGCGGCGCCAATTAGGACTAAATATTTATCAGGCAGTTCTTTAACGATTTGCCAATCGTAATAAATTTCACTAAGCGCCATAGGCACATGTTTTTCAATCTCCGAGCCGATAATGTCAGCTAAACGGTTTGGTGACTTTTGGATTTCAATTAATTTAATAAAAGTTTTTGATTCTGGCAAACAAGCTACAACTTCCTCAGAATTGATTTTTCCATATAGCGGATCGGATATTATCTTTTTAATTGCTTTGATTAATTCAACCTTGTTCTTTATTTCCCCATTAACAACAATACCTTCCTGCAGATTTAATTTGCTTAAAGCTCTAATTTTTATTTTATCTCGGCGTTTGTCAAGTTGAACTAATTTTATGGATAAATCGGAAATGTCTAAGCCGATTGGGTGGGTTGATCCGTTGGTTAATATCATAAATATTTTGTAATCATTTCATTTATTATATCATATAATGCTAATAATGCCGAAATTAATATTCTTCTTCCCAATGCTCAACTGTTATAACCGGAGAAAATTCTGTTGCGCTTAATGCTTCAACCAAAATTGTATTATCATAATTCACGTTAATCGCTTGCCAAACGCTGGTAATAGTTAATTTTCTGCCAATTAAGCCGCCGGTGATATCAAAATCAAAACCAATAGGGAAACTTAACAAATTTAACTGGTCGTTTGCATAAACAATGCCAGTAACGGTAATATCTCCAGTCCAAAGTTCAAAGTTTATTTTTCTTTTAGCCATAATACCGGCCGCTTGTCCGGCAGTATGATTCACTGTAATCGAATTACTGCCACAGCGGAAAAGACCGCGGCACCAAGAATGTCCGACAATTAAATCGCGCCCGACGACTAACAGGCCGTTTACGGTTAGATGTTGCGCTCCTTTTAAATCAATATCGCCATCAACATAAGTTATTGGTCCGTTTAAAGTTAAATGCTGGTTATTCTGCATTAGCGTATCAAATTGGCTTTGAGTATATACTACCGTAGCTTTATTTTTTAATGAATTAGGGTCGGTTGAATCAAAGTCTACGGCTGGCATAGCAATAGGAGCGGCGGCTGGGGGATAGTTAGCCGAATGAATATCGCCGCCAACATTAACCGTGGAAAACCAGGATTTATTATATTGGCCTACGGCATTTAAATCTTCGTCAATGTTAACCGTGCTTAAGCCGTTAATAATAAAAACATTATTTGAGTGAGCGCTGCCGTCATGGAAATTAACTATACTAGCGGAAAGATCAATATTACCGTCGGCGTAACCGCAGTTATTACCAACACCTGACTGGCCTAGCGCTCGATAAACAAAAGTTTTAACTATGCGTTGGCTAGTTTTACCACTGCCAATATTTATCGTTCCAGTAGAGGTTATTGTGCCGTGGGCTAAACTGCTGTTGGTTATACTTACTGTATAAGAGCCGTTGCTAGCGCCAAAAGGATTGGTGCGGGTGAAACTAGTGGTCCAAGCCGGGTTAGTTTCAAAATCATTTTTATAGGTAGCGTCATTTTTTAATTTCCAAACCATTTCCTGGATACCAGCTTCGGCCAAGTAATAAGTTTTAGCTCCCCAAGATTGGCTTCTAGAAATACGGTCTTCGGTTAATGTAAAATTTAAAAGATATAAAGATAAAAATAAAATTAGAGACATTAAAAGAATAGTTAGGATTAATGCTACTCCTCGGTTTTGTATTATGGAAAAATGTTTATTCATAAGTTTAGTAGTTTCTTGAAAAGACTGAAGTTTCTATGGCAAAGATGTTTTGATTTTTTGCCAAGCTTAAAGAAATGTTAATTAAGCCGTTAACTCCCCAAAATTCTAACTCAGTAAAATATTCTCCAACCACTCGATCATCAAGTATGGTTTCTGATGGCGGGTCGCCGCCTTGGTCTAAACTATTATAAACAACATAAACCAGCGGTTCTTCGTCAAAGTAATAAGCTTTATGTTCACGCATTAAATTGGTACCGTCAAGATAATATCTTAAGTAGGTAATTTGATTTATATCATGGCCATCTTGAAAAAATATTTGATTAGTCGGCGGGTTGTTTGGGTCGTTATCAGTTTCGGGTAGAGTCGTAATAATACTTGATGATTGTCTTAATTCTCGAGAAATTCTGTCTAGAGATACTCTGGCATTTTGCGTTAGTTCCGCTAAATTAGAATTTTTATTATAGGTATTTTGCGTTACTAAATATATGTTGCTTACTAAAATAATAATAATAGTAAACAAAGAGATGCTGACAATAATTTCAAAAAGAGTAAAGCCAGCCATCTTAGTTTTTAAATTATTTTTGATTATTTTTTTTATGAGTTTATTCATTATTTAGTTTGCCTTGTTAAATTTATTATTCAACCGAAGTGAATTTAAATGTTGCTAAGGCTTTATTAACTTGGCTAGTAAATTCCGGTGATTCTTCGCTATATTTAATAATATAATTTAAATTTGATTTTTTTAATAAAATGTTAATAGTTTTTGTTTTTGCTAAAAGATTTTCCATAATAATTTTATTGCCGCTAACACCGGCTAAAGTAATAGGTTCTGCGGTTATTGAGACTACGCCCGGATATTTTTTAGCTTCAGCTTCAGCTTGATTAATCTCATTGCTTTCACCTTTAGTTATTTCAATAGTTATAGCGCCTTGGCCGTTTTTTGGCGGTACCGTGCCTAAAGAAACATTATCTTCTGATCGCACTTTTATCGGCCAATTTTCAGGAAAACTAATTTGATAGAAATAAGTATTATTTTGGTAAAAACCTTTTTTAGCGATTGGCGTAATTATTTTTTCCGCTTCTAAGGTTTGAGTTTTTTGAGCCGTAGTTTGTTACGGAGTCGTTTGATCTTTAATTAATGAATTAGTTGAAGTGGCTGATTCGGTATTTATTAAAGTTGCATGTTTTAACGAATAATCAGAATTTTTTAAAGTTTGTTCTATCTTATTATCTAAATATTGCGTATAGCCTAAATAGGCCAGCGCAATTAAGCCTATAATTATTATTATGTTTATAATTGAGAAGCCTGACTTCATATTTTTACCATTGGCTTATTAAAGTGACCGTAGAATAATTTTTCTCAGTTTTTGACAAAGCGTTGGTGTAATAAATTGTTACGGAAATTTTTTTTAAACCGGTGTCGGAAACGCTATCTTGTAAATTGCCGTCAACGTAATTAACTAAGGTTTGTCTTTGAAAATAGTATAAATAATTATTTTGGGCGCTAGATAAGCGATGTTTAGTTTCTATTGTGCCAACGGCGATGTTGCCATAGCCCAGTGAGTTAAGTTCCTCAAGTTTTTCTTGGGCTAGATAAGATGCTTTAGTGGCGTTTTCTGAAGTTTTATTAATAGATAGGGTTAAGGGAAAAGATTGCATTAAAGCAATAAAAGTAACTGCTAAAATAGATAGAGATACCATTATTTCTAAAAGGCTCATACCGGTCTGGTTGGTAAATGTTTTCGGTTTTCTAAATTTCATATTTATTGTTCAAGTTGAACATAGCCGGACGGTTTTATATTGATAACGGCGTCAACATTATTAGTATTTGTTAGAATTATTTGTCCGGACTGGCTTACTCCGCCGTAATAATTAAAAACCACCTTATTATCAGTTAAGCTGGTAATTTGCTTGATGCTAACTTCTGATTCAAAAGCTACAGTTTTTATGGTGGTCGTCGCCGTGTCTATTCTTTGAATCTGATAAGCATCATTATCCAAATCAAAAACAACTTGATAAATTTTCTGCTCAGTAATGGTTAATTGTTGAGCATATCTTAGATCAGTGGTTAAATTACGGGCGGTGGCGTTAAGTTTTAAATTTGGTTGGTATTTTCTTAAATAAGGTATGGTTACAGTTGATAATAAAGCGATTATGCTGAGAGTAACCATTAAGTCTATCAGCATGCCACCTTTTTTATTGCGGTGTAATTGCATAATATGATTTTTAAATTACATGGCTGACGACAAAGAATACATTGGCATGATTATTGCCACGGCCATACCGCCGACAACCAAGCCAAGAGATAAAATTAAAACAGGTTCAATTATTGATGGTAAATTATTCATAGTTTCATTAACTTCTCCTTCATAAAATTCAGCCAGTTCTTCAAGTATGAAATCAAGTTCGCCGGTTTCTTCACCTACGGCAATCATTTGCGTGACTATTGGCGGAAACAATTTTGGGTAGTTGGCAATAACTTCATTGATGGTGCCGCCCTTTTTAATTTTAACGCTCATTTCGTTTAAGGCATCGCGATAATAGACATTGCCTAAAACATTGGCTGTAATTTGCAAACTTTTTATAAGCATGATGTCAGTTTTTAAAAGTGAACTAATAGTGCGCGCAAAACGAGCCAGGTTTATTTTTTTTATGATAGTTGAAAAAATTGGCAATTTTAAAAGTAGACCGTGAAAAAAATATTTTCCTTTTATTGTTTTGTTTGCTTGAACTATTATTAATATAAAAACAATTAGGCCAATAAGATAAAGCAGGCCATGCGCGACTAAGCTATCGGAAACTTGAATTAATACTCTAGTAGCGAGCGGTAATTCAGCATTAAACTCTTTAAACATAGCGGTCATTTGGGGGATTACTTTAATCATCATAAAAATACCGATGCCGCCCATGGCGAATAAAATAACCGCCGGGTAAGTAAGGGCGCCTTTAACTTTTGCAACCAGTTCATGATTTTTTTTAAATTGAATGTATAGTCTTTTTAAAACTTCCTCGAGCTTGCCGGATATTTCGCCGGATTCAATCATATTAACAAAAAGTTGGCCAAAGATTTTTTCATGCGGCTTTAAGCTTTCGGTAAAACTTACGCCTTTTTCTACGTTTCCTGAAATGTCACTTATTATTCTAGAGAATCTTTTATTACTGGTTTGCTTGGCTAAAGTTTTTAAAGCTACGGATAAAGAAATTCCAGCTTTAAGCATGATGCCTAAATTTTGGACAAAAAATAATTTTTCAGAAATTGGGATAGAAGAAAATTTTTCTAAAAAACGCTTGGTTGTGCCTATTATATCATTGTTCGGGCTAGCCGGTTCGGTGGTCTCGGCGTTTTTTTCAAATTGATTTTCCGACTCGTTTTGCGATGGTAAAGTTACTGTCATAAATTATGATAATTTTATAATTTATTTTATTCCTTAGTTACTCTCATAATTTCTTCAATCGTGGTGATGCCATTTTTAGCTTTAATAAAACCGTCTTCAACAATAGTAAGCATGTTTTGTTTTTCTGCCTGCTTTTTAAGTTCGGTCGGTGTGGCCTTTTTTAAAATTAATTCGGATATTTCGTCTGTAACTTCTAAAACTTCATAAATACCCAGTCTGCCTTTATAACCGGTATTAGAGCATTGTTTACAGCCCTTACCCCGATAAAATAACAAAGATTCTATGCCTTGCTTGGCGTTAATTATAATCTTTTTTTCTTCAAGCGTTTTCATAATATTTTCAAGATCAAGCTGCTGCTTTAATTCGTTAATCGTTTGTTTATCTAATTTATAGCTTTGAATACAGTTAGCGCAAATTTTTCTAACTAATCTTTGAGCGATTATAATATTAGTTGTTGAAGCTACTAAAAAGGCCGGTACGCCCATGTCAGAAAGGCGGGGTAAAGTAGTTACGGCATCGTTAGTATGTAAAGTTGATAATACTAAATGACCGGTCATAGCGGCATGGATGGCAATTTCCGCAGTTTCCTGATCTCTAATTTCTCCTACCATAATAATATTCGGATCTTGCCTTAAAAAAGCTCTTAAGCCAGCGGCAAAAGTATAACCTATTTTCGGGTTAACCTGGGATTGGTTAACGCGCGGCATGCGGTATTCAATCGGATCTTCAATAGTCATAATATTAACTTCCGGCGTGTTTAAAATATTCATAACTGTATAAAGCGTAGTAGTTTTTCCCGAGCCGGTAGGTCCGGTTACTAAAATCATGCCGTGCGGTTTAGAAATATTTCTTTTGACAGATTCCAAAGCTGAAGGCTGCAAACCGAGTTGTTCTAGACTTAAAACTTGCGCTTTTTCGCTTAATAAGCGCATAACAATTTTTTCTCCGTCAAAAGTCGGAATAATAGAAACTCTGAAAGAAACTTTATATTCTTTGGTGCTTATTTTAAAACGGCCATCTTGTGGTAAGCGATGTTCGTCAACTTTTAGATTGGCTAATATTTTTATACGAGCGGTAATTCCTGGCTGGACATTTTTAGGCAAGGTCATAACCGTTCTTAAAATACCGTCAACGCGGTAGCGCGCTAAAACATCTTTTTCTTCCGGTTCAATATGAATATCCGAGGCGCCTTCAAAAATTGCGTATTCTAAAAGCGTGTCAACAATTCTAACGATTGGTAAATTTTCCGCCAATTTTTTTAGGTTTTCGTCGCCGTTATTTGTATTTTCTTCAGCTAAGTCTTTAAATTCCGCTTTTAGACTTTTATGATATTGTTTTATGGTTTCATTAAGGCTTTCCGGGGTAGTTAAATAAATAACCGGTTTTAGGTTAGTTTTTTTTCTAATAAATTCAAAAATTTCTATATTTTCTGGATCTAAAGTGGCAATCTTTATTTCCTTGTCATCGGCGGCAAAAGCGATTACTTGATGGGTTGAGGCGATTGGTTCCGGGATGTTAAATAAGACATCTTTTCTTATAATTTGATCTTTTAAATTAACAAAAGGCACTTTAAAATAGTTGGCCGCGTTTTCGTATAGAGAATTTGAGGTGGTTATTTTTTTTTCAATTAAATAATTTTCTAGAGTTTTGCCATATTTTTCCGCTTCTTTGGAAAATTTTTCAAATTCTCCTGACGGCATGATGTCTGATTTTTCGGATATTTTTTTTAGTTGTTGATTTGATAGCATGTAGTTAATTAAAGAAGATTTAATTTAGTTATATTATAACATAAAATTATAAATTATGTAAATTTGTTTTTACTAGAAGGTATTTATCCCCACACTTAGCTAAAAGCCAAAGGATTTTAGCTAAGTGTGGGGATTTATTTTTAAACAAAAGTATGTTAAATTAAGTATGTGGCAACTATAGACCATAAAATGTTGAATTATTTATATCTTAGCCGCGAAAAGCTGACTCAAGCCGTTTTGTATTTGGTTAGTTTTATGTTTGTTAGAATATATCTGGTGTTTTTATTTTCTTTAAATATTATTAATTGGTTATTAGCTCTTTATGTTAATAATAATGTCAGCCAAAATCTTGTAGTTTTGCATTATAATGTTAATTTGGGCGTAAATTTAATTGGTGATGCGCATGATATTTATATTATTCCAACTTTAGGTCTAGCTTTTATTTTAATAAATTTTATTTTACTATTAAATATTTTTAGAAAAAATAAATTTTTAATTCATTTACTTTTAGGCTTTTCTTTACTAATTAATTTATTTTTAATTGCCGGCACGCTGGCAATATATCTAGTTAATTTTAGATAATATTATGTTTGATTTTTACATCATCAAAATTTTGTTTTTGACTGCTTTAGCTTTTATTTTTGCTATCGCCTGGACGCCTTTGTTAACCCATTATTTGTACAAGTATAATTTTGGCAAGAAAATAAGATCGAACGGCTCAACGCCAATTTTTACTAAACTGCATGCCCATAAAGATGGTACGCCGACCATGGGCGGAATTTTAATTTGGTTAACGGTTTTAATTCTGGCGGTTGTATTTTTTTATTTGCCGAAGATTTTTTCTTCTGATTTTTTAGATTATTTTAATTTTTTATCCAGAAAAGAAACACTTTTGCCGCTAGGCGTTTTAGTGGCTACGGCTTTAGTTGGTTTAGTAGACGATTGGCTAGATGTTAGAGGTAAAGGCATTTTAGGCGGCGGCGGTTTGCGTGTTAAACATCGTTTACTAATCTATACTATTATCGCTTGCTTTGGCGCTTGGTGGTTTTATTTTAAATTAGGCTGGGATGTTTTTCATGTTCCATTTTTAGGCGATTATCAAATGGGCTGGCCGTATATGTTAATTTTTATTTTTGTTTTAGTGGCTACGGCTTTTTCAGTTAATGAAACTGACGGTTTGGACGGTTTGGCTGGCGGAGTTTTACTTTTTTGTTTTGCTTCTTTTGGAGTTATCGCTTTTTCTACCGGTAAATATGATTTAGCAACTTTTTGCGGCGTGATTGTCGGCGCCTTATTAGCATTTCTCTGGTTTAATATTAATCCGGCCAGATTTTATATGGGGGATACTGGCGCTATGAGTTTAGGCATTACTTTGGGCGTCATCGCTATGCTTACTAATTCAGCTTTAATTTTACCTATCATCGGCTTGGTTTTTGTTATAGAGTCTCTTTCGGTAATAATCCAACAAATATCAAAAAAAATTAGAGGAAAAAAAATATTTATTTCTTCACCAATTCATCATCATCTTGAAGCTATTGGTTGGAGCGAGCCTAAAATCGTTATGCGTTTTTGGGTTATTGCCGGCGTTAGCGCAGCCATGGGATTGGTCGTGTTTCTATTAGATAAAACCATGTAAAAGATAAATTTTCAATTTTCAATTTTCAATTTTCAAACAATTATTATTTTTTTAATGTTTAAAAATTAAGGCATTAAAGCATTGTTTAGAAATTAGAAATTAGAAATTGAAAATTATTTGCATGTCTTCATTGATAAATTGGATAAACAAACTAATAAATTACAAAGGTGAGCATGAATCAGATAGGCCGCTTATTTTTATAGTTGGCGCTATAATTGTTTTTGGCATGGTTATGCTTTCCAGCGCTTCGTCGGTTATTGCTTATAATACTTATCATGACAGTTATTATTTTTTTAAACATCAAATTTTCGGCTTGGTTTTAGGTTTGGCGGCGGCTTGGTTTTTTTCGCGTATTGATTATCAGGTTTGGCGTAAATATGCTTTGTGGATGTTAATTGCTTCCATCGGTTTGTTACTTTTAGTTTTTATACCAGGTCTAGCCGGTACCTGGGGGACATCTCGCAGTTGGATTAATATTTTTGGTTATTCTCTGCAGCCATCAGAATTCGTAAAAATTACTTTTTTAATATATTTAGCGGCTTGGCTTGAGGGTAGAAAAAAACAACTAGCTGAAGTATCACGCGGTATCGGACCGTTCATTGCAATTTTAGGAGTGATTGCTTTGCTTATGATACTGCAACCAGATATGGGCACTTTAACTATTATCGCTTTGGCGTCGCTAGTAGTTTATTTTATTGGCGGCGGCAGCATTAAACATTTAGTAGGCTTAGTTTTGCTTGGGCTAGTGGCTTTAATTATTATGGTAAATATTTATCCTTATCAGGCGAATAGATTTAAGTGCATGATGGATCCATCATATGCGCCGCAAAAAGAATGTTACCAGATTAATCAATCTTTAATTGCCGTTGGTTCTGGCGGTTTCTTCGGCCGCGGACTTGGCGCTTCTCGGCAAAAATTTTTATATTTACCCCAAGCGCAAAATGACGCTATTTTTCCGATAATCAGTGAAGAAACAGGATTTATTTTTTCTGCTGGTTTAATTTTATTATATTTGGCTTTATTCTATCGAGGTTTTTATATCGCTAAGCGCGCGCCAGATGATTTTGGAAAAATTTTAGCTATTGGCATAGTCAGTTGGATTGTTTTACAAGCTTTGATAAATATTGGCGGTATGGTTAATATTATGCCTATGACTGGCGTGCCATTACCCATGATAAGTTATGGCGGTTCGGCCATGTTAGTAGCTTTAGCTTCTATTGGCATATTAATTAATATTAGTAAGCAGACAAGAGGCAATTAAAAATTACGAATTAAACTTTATTTTTATAAAAAAAGTGGCGTCTTTTAAAAAGAATCACCACTGTTTGTTCATTTGTTGAACGATGTTTAACTTTTATTTAGCTTATCGGCTAGCTCACAGGCTAAATCCCGAAGCCAATTGGTTAAATGACTAGCGCTTTTGTTGGGATCATTTAATGAGCTACGATTGTTGTAAGGCTGGCAACGTTTTGTTAATGTCTCATAAATAATAACCAGCAGAGTATCCCTTGTAGCCGCCGGACTTTCTTTAAATAAGCGAATAATTTTTTCTTTAGATTTTTCCCCATCATCTTCTTTGTCACGGCTTGAATAGAATCCAGCGATTATTGCATCCCTGTAGCATTGAACCGCTTTTCCAAATTTATTTTTTTGTTGTACTAAAGACATCTTTTTTATTTTTGCCATTAGCTAACCCCCTTGATTTATTCAGTAAAATTTGTGATTATTACATGACTTAATAGTAAAGCATGGTTTAAATAAAAAATCAATAGTAATAATTTATGAATTACGATAAAAAATATAAAATACTCTTAACCGGTGGCGGAACTGGTGGATCGGTGACGCCGTTGTTAGCGGTGGCGGAGGAATTGAACAACCCCCCTTGTCAGGGGGATAATCGCCCCCTTGATAAAGGGGGATGGGGGGATTTTGAATTTTTATGGTTAGGTACAAAATTCGGACCGGAAAAAGGAATGGTAGAAAAAGCTGGAATAGAATTTAAAGCGATTAGCGGAGGAAAATGGCGACGTTATTTTTCTTTAGAAAATTTAATTGATCTTATAAAAATTAAGATAGGTTTTTGGCAAGCTTTATTTGTAATGATAAAATCGCGCCCCGATTTAGTTATTAGCGCCGGCAGCTTCATCAGCGTGCCTGTCGTTTGGGCGGCTTGGGTTTTACGCGTGCCGGTTTTAATTCATCAACAGGATATTATAGCCGGTCTAGCTAATAAATTAATGGCGCCGTTTGCTAAAGTTATTACTGTGACATTTGAAAGTTCCTTAAAAGATTATGGTAAAAGAGCGGTTTGGATAGGAAATCCGATTAGAAATCAATTAAAAATTACGAATTACGAATTACAAATTAAAAAGCAAGAGGGATTACTACCTATAGTATTAATTATCGGTGGCGGAACAGGGGCGACGGCAATAAATAAATTAGTGGAAGATAGTCTAACGGAGTTGACTAAATTTTGTCAGATTATTCATATAACGGGAAAGGAAAAAAGCATATCAAATAATGAAATTACGAATTATAAAAAATACGAATTTCTTAATGTAGAAAAAATGGTTGAGGTTTTGCATAAAGCAGATTTAGTAATAACTCGCGCAGGGTTAGGATTTTTGTCTGAATTATCATATTTAGGTAAGCCGACCATAATAATTCCTATACCAGATTCGCATCAGGAAGCTAACGCGGCATTCTTTAGAAATAAAAAAGCCGCTATTACTGCTAAACAAAAATATTTAACCAAGGAAAATTTTACGCATATGGTAAAAGATTTATTGGCTGACGAGAAGATGCTAACTAATTTATCCGTAAATATGGCGCAGGCCATGAAAAAAGGAGCTAATCAAGAGATGGTTAAAATTATAAAAAGTTTATTAAAATAAAAAATTAATTGTTATTGCGGGCCAACGCCCTCCTTCTAAAGGAGGGGTAGGGGAGGTTTAAAAGAATTAAACCCCCTTTCCGCCCGAACGACTGACGCTGTTCAGTCGGGCGGGAATCCACCTTTATAAGGGGGACAAATTTAGAGCTCCTCGCAATGACAGAAGTTTATGCAATGTGATTTAATTGTAAAAGGAAAATATATTTTGCCCATGGATAATGAATTGTCTATTATTAAAGACGGTTTTGTTGCTATATCTGAAAATAAAATTTTAGCTTTGGGCGAGGCGAATGAAATTAAAAAATATCAGGCCAAAGAAATAATTGACGCAGGAAATTCGATTGTTATGCCGGGTTTAATAAATACGCATACGCACGCAGCCATGACATATTTTCGTGGTTTAGCAGATGATTTACCTTTGGACATTTGGTTAAATAAACATATTTGGCCGGCTGAAGCTGAATATGTTAATGCTGAATTTGTTAAGCAAGCCAGCGAGTTAGCCTGTTTAGAAATGATTAAGGCTGGTGTTACTAGTTATAATGATATGTATTTTTTCGGCGAAGCCATGGCCGAACCGGCGATTAAAAGTAATTTACGAGCTTTAATTGGTATTACCGGAATAGATTTTAAAGATCCAGATTTAGCTTTAAAAGAAGCGGTTGAGTTATCAAAAAAATATAAAAATAATGAATTTATAAAAATTGTTT
>Ga0172380_10006334_pt1 | contig 13805 bp, 13 predicted proteins | sample Leawe162metaG_FD_119747 | JGI IMG/M metagenome (GOLD analysis project Ga0172380, IMG submission 119747) | Leachate microbial communities from a municipal landfill in Southern Ontario, Canada - Leachate well 162 metaG | ecosystem: Engineered > Solid waste > Landfill > Unclassified | place... | reverse complement strand
GTTATAAAATACCTAAAAGGTGAAAAACAGGACTTTAGCCTAGCGAATATTGATCCACTTTTAAGCGACCCGAAAAAAATAGTCGTCTCTCAAGATTTAGAGTTCCTATATATACTCGATCCGAGCAACAAACGTCTAGCAGTCTTTAATAAAACCGGCGAATTCTTGAGTCAATACTGGTTTGAAAAGCTTGATAATTTAAAAGATTTCGCGATTAACGAAAAAACAAAAAAAATTTATCTCCTAAATAATAACTCAGTTTACGAAATCGAGGCATCTCATATTACCAAATAAAAAAGCAGACTCAAAGACTTTAACCTTGTACGGAATACCCTGCAAGCAATTTTCTAATTCCCATGACGCTTCGCTAGGAGTTACTTTCTTATAACTAAGAAAGTAACCAAAGAAGTTTCGGGGGCCTTTATTCGCTATCACGTTGATTTATCGTTAGAGCGTTCGCCAGGGCGCTCAGGACGGCCCCCGAACCCCAGGTGATTTTAATAACTCAGTTAGAACGACGGATATAAAAAAATCCGCTCAGGCGTAAAGCCCGAGCGGATTTTTTGTATTTGATTATTTTAAGGTTACTTTCGCACCAGCTTCTTCAAGTTGCTTCTTGATAGATTCGGCCTCTTCTTTCTTTACACCTTCTTTAATCATTTTAGGAGCGCCATCAACTAAATCTTTGGCATCCTTCAAGCCCATATCGGTGACTACGCGTACGGCTTTGATAACGGCAATCTTGTTACCGCCAGCTTCTGTTAATTCAACATTGAAGCTTGTTTTCTCTTCAGCTGGAGCAGCGGCTGCAGCTGGGCCGGCCATCATCATGGCTGGAGCAGCGGCAGAAACACCAAATTTTTCTTCCAAGATTTTTACCAATTCGGCTAAATCTAGGACCGACATTTTTTCGATCTCCCCTACTAAAGATTTGAACTTTTCAGGGACGACTACTTCCTTTTTTTCCTCGTTTGTTTCTTCTGGCATAGTGTTATAGAATTTTAAATTTGTAATTTAAAATTTATGTTTATAATTAAATAAATAATTTTTATTAAGCTTTCTTTTCCTCTATGGCTTTCAAAACTCGGACTAATCCTCTTAAATTTCCGGCTAAGACGTTGACGAATCCACTGACCGGAGCCATCATCGAGCCGACCATCTTAGCATAAAGCTCTTGCTTGCCCGGTAAATCCGCTAAAGTTTTAACAGTTTCCGAAGAGATGAACTTGTTTTCCAAGATACCGCCAGCAAAGTCAACTTTATCGGGGATTTCTTTTTTAAATTTTCCTAAAATTCTCGCTGGGGCGACTTCGTCTCCGTAGCCAAATATAGCCGCGACTTTACCGGAAAGCTCTCTGATCTTCAGGCCTTCAACTTTACTGTCTTTAAAGGCGATGTCTAGCAAAGTTTTTTTGGCGACAAAATATTCGCCGTTTTCCGCGCGAAGGCGGTTTCTCAAGTCTTCGTTTTCTTTAACGCCTAAGCTGTTAAACTCCGCGAAAACAACAGATTTAGCCTTCTTGATTTTTTCTCCTAAATCCCTAAGGATTACTTCTTTTTGTATTTTAGTTTTTGGCATATTGCGAATTTGTCCTAAAACAGATTAAAACTCTGCCTTAGAATAAAAAATAAATTGCTGTAAATAAAAAAATCTGTGTTGACCACAGACATAAAAAAACCAATACGGTTATTTATACCTCGGCGGGTCTTATTTGTTTGCCTGCTGTCTGTGGTAAATATTTATTTGATTAACTACATAATAGCATAATTAAAAAATTTGTCAAATGCCGTAATATGAGTAGAAATTTCCCACGTTTTCATTGACAACCAATTTTAATAAAATTATAATTAACTTAGATTTATTCTTAACCTGTTTATCTCCTTTTTTCAAAGGGGAAAATGTATGACCTCAAGCGATTCGTATTCCGGTAAAACTATTCTCGTAGTTAATACCGGATCATTAAAAAAGAAGTACATCCTTAAAAAACTCCGAAAACTTGGTCTGACGATTATAATTCTAAATAAAGAGAAAAATTGGGCAGCGAGTTATACTGATCACTGGATTCTCGCTGACACTAACGATCACGGCCGCAGCCTTGAAGCCGTTGAATCTTTTTTGGCCTCTCGTCCAACAATTAAAATTGATGGCGTTATCACTTTTTGGGAAGATGACGTTTTGCTCACTTCAAAAATAACCGATAAGCTCGGCCTGATCGGCATACCCTTTAAAATTGCCAAGAAAGCTAGAAACAAATTTTTATTCCGTGAATTCTGCCGAGAAAATAAAATCAAAACTCCACAGTTTGCTTTACTTAAATCCTACAAAGATCTTGAACATGTCAGCGAAAAATTCAATTTTCCGCTGGTTATAAAACCCGTCCATGGCTCTTCTAGCGCTTTCGTCGTTAAAGTCGAAAATAAAGACGACCTGGCTAACACCTATAATTATGTAAAGAAGAATATTTCTTCGGCCGCTGAGTCGGCCTTAAGCGACGGCTTAGAAATTTTAGTTGAAGAATATATTGATGGTGAAGAAGTTGATGTTAATATAATCCTCCAAAACGGAAAAATAAAATTTGCTTCCATTGTTGATAACTATAAAACCGAAGAGCCGTTTTTTGTCGAAACGCAATGGGCTATCCCTTCGAGCTTGCCGAATAAAGACCAGCAAGCTCTCCTCGAAATGGCGGAAATGGCTTTAGAAAAATTAGGGGTCCAAAACGGTTGCATTCACTTTGAAGCCAAAGTAACCAAAGACGGCCCGGTACCGATTGAGGCCAACCTAAGAATGGGCGGAGACGAAACCTATTCTTTCACCAAAGAGGCCTGGGATATGGATCTAATCGAGGGCGTGGTAAAAATCGCTCTAGGTATCTATATAAAGAAAATTAAGAACCCAGAAATCCCGCGTCGCTATCTTATCAGCCACGACTTTATCCCGGAGTTTTCCGGTATTTTGGCTAAACTCGATATTGATGAAAATGTAAAAAAGAATGAACACTTAGAAGAATTGCATATCTTCAAAAAAATTGGTGATCCGATCTTGGTTCCGCCCGAAGGTTATGAATACCTGGGTTGGGTCAGCGTCTCCGGTAATAATCCTCTAGACGCCGAAGATAACTTAAAAAATGTTTTGCGCTCAATTAAATATGAAGTGGTAAAATTCGACCCCGCTTCTTCCATGGGAAAAACTTCCCGACCGAATCGTTTTTCTTTAGCCGCCATGAACAAAGATCTTTTGAAGGGCGCGGCAAAAATCGAAAAAATAAAAAGAGTCTCCCCTAACGAGGAAAGAAAACTGCACATCGGCGTGGCTTGTAATATCTACCAAGACGACCAAATGGCCGTTGAGTCCGATTTAACTACTATTGGCAAAGACATAGAAAAACATTTAAAAGAGAGGGGTTATAAAATAACTTTTTTTGATTTTAATAACCTTCCCAAAGCTTTTAATGAGTTAGCCAAAAGCAATGTCGATTTAGTTTTTAATGTCTGCGAGCGCATCAACAATTCGAGTCTGCTAGAACCGCATGCCGCCTCAATCTTAGATACTTTGCAAATCCCCTACACCGGTTCAAATCCTTTCACTCTTAGTTTATGTATCGATAAAATTAGAGTCAAGAAATTATTGACTTATCACAATATCCCGACGCCAAAATGGGACTACGCTTATAGTCTTGAAGATAAAATTGACGAGAATTTGAAATATCCATTAATCGTAAAACCAGCCAACTCTGATAATTCAATTGGTATAACCAATGATTCTGTCGTAACCAACCAAAAAGAATTGGAACGGCAGATAAAAAAAGTTACCGAGGAATTAAACCAACCGGCCTTAATCGAAGAATACATCGACGGCGACGAGTATGACGTTTCGATTATGGGTAGCGAGGAAGATGATTTGCGTGTTCTGCCTCTTTCCCGCTCGGTTTTTGATAAAATGCCTGAAGGCTATTGGCATATTTATCCTTTTGACGCTAAGTGGACAGATAACCCAGCCTACAAAAGCGGAGTCGGTATTATCGTCCAAAGACCGCCTAAGAATATCAGCAAAAATTTGGAGTCATTAATCACAGAAATCGCTTTGGACACCTATAACATTTTAGACTGCCATGACTATGGCCGAGTCGAGATAAGAGTTGATAAAAATAACAACCCCTACGTTTTAGAATTAAATCCTAACCCTTCCATCGGTATCAACGACTGTGTCCCCGCTTCCGCCGAATTTATCGGTTTAAACTACGGCGACTTTTTGGAGGAAATTATTAGGATGACGATTAGAAGATATAAAAATCGACCGCCTTACTATCATCTGCAAAAAAGCATTATTTAAAGAAAATAAAAAAAAGTAGAGGCGAACAGTCGTTCGCCTCTACTTTTTTTTATTTGGCTAAATTAAACTCGATGATAATCGTCGTCTTTAAAATTTTTCATCCAACTCTTAATTGATTCAAAAACTTCATCACGGTCGCCGTTGTCCTTAAGTGAACCTTTCTTCTCCTCAATAATCTTTCGGATAGCCAGCAAGGCCTGACTATAAATCGCGGCGATATCGGGCTGATTCACTTTTTTAGCAAAAGCTTTAAAAGCGGAAAATTGAAGCTCCATCTCTTCCAAGATTTGAAACTGAACGGGGTGACTGGCTAAAGCCTTATTGTCTTTTTCCAACCAAAGTTCAGCCAGTTCGGTCACAGTCTTGCCTGAAGCGCCAATGACAATTCTCGGCAAACGGCTAAGCTCGCCGCGAAATTTCATATGATCTGATTTAAAATATTTAACTCGACTCAGCTTGCCCGCCCTGATCTCGTCCATTATTCTTTCAAACTTTTTATCCAGATCGATACCCGAAGTTACATCAATCGCGACACCAAAATGAGAAGCGGCTCCGCCCTCATGGCGCGTTTCAATAATCGTATCCACGCCGTTTTTTATATCATCATAGCGCGAGGGCATAATCGTAATGGCGTCTGGACCAAGCCAATCGCTCATTTCCGCCTGATCATAAAATATGCCTTCAAAAACCGTCGCCACCTTATGAGCTTCTCTAGATTCTTGAGTCTCTGACCTTCTAAATCTTTCTTCCATATCTGCCACATAGGCCAAATCCCGATCAACCGCCTCTTCGCCGTAAAGATCGCGAAACTTATCCGGCTTAATGCCAGCCGACGCAATCTCTCTTTGCGCTCTCTCATGAGCGCGGTCTAATAATAAGCGGGTTTCCATCCGCTCTTGTTGTTTTTCGAAGTTAAACATACCTCTTTTAGATTAAAAGCCCTTATTATACCTATATTATATAAAAAAATTAGCAAAATATCAATATAAAAAAAGAAAAAAGCCCGTTTCTAATCCGCCGGCTGGCAGATAGAAACGGGCTTTGTTTAATTATCGCGAGGTAGTTGCGGATTCCGTCGGCGTATTCACCACGAAGACCCACAACTCCTTGATCCGGTCAGGGTGATTGCCCCTGCGTCTGGCGGGGTTAATCAGGGCGTACACCGCAGCCTTGTGGTTCGAAACGCACGCGAACCGCTGACGTGGGAAATAATCGTCCGTCCCAAAATGGAAGGAGACTTCGCCGAAGTCATCTCGGAGGTGGATGATTGTGCTGTCATCCACCATGGCGGCCATGCGTACATTCCCGCTGTCGTGTCCATTCCAGAGAGGCAGAATGTCATCATCTGCCCAGCTACGCGGACTCCTGGTGGAAATCATGAAAAGCGCAACGCGGGGGGTACCCTGAGATGGATACCAGCGAGCAGCGACTCCTCGCTCGATAAACTCAACCAACACGGAATCGTAATGTTGGAGGGTGATTATGCCCGATGCTCCGGCATCGACGACGGTCGTGTCCTCGACCGCATCGAAATTGGGGAAACAGGCACCCGCTTCTGCCATCGTTACCGCCCCGACCAAAATGGTCAGGATGAGCACGAGCATTCTCGACGTGTTCTTCATCTTCTTACCTCCCTGAGGGTGTGAAGTGCGCACTAGCTACCCAGTAAATTGTCAACGATCATGATTTAATATTATATCATATTATATAAAACTTGTCAATACTATATCAATTATTATGGCTAATAATAAACAAAAAAGCCCACTCCAATTATGGAGTGGGCTATATTTTTATATGGGTTCTTGCGGTAAAACATAAATCCAAACTTCCCGGGCGTAATCGTGGCGCTCGTGCTCCGGACGCCACATTTTAGCGTGCAAAACCACTCGCCGACGGTTTAGAGAGTTCAAATTTCTAAAAGCAACATCAGCATTAACGACATGAATTATCGTCTTATCGTCAATAACTCCCCCAACAATTCCCCGCGTGATCGGCACGCCCTCGGAATCATGTTCAGTCTCTCCCCACAAAACAAATAAACGTACTTCCTTCCCCAATGAATCGCAGGTAGTAAACCACGGGTAAGATAACACACCCTGGCCGAAATTTTCGTAGGAGCCAGCGGAAGCTGTGGCTGGTTCAGACGCCCAAGAATTACTGGAAGAAAAAATCGCTAATACCGTCGCTAGCGCAATCATCGTTTTCTTTAGCATCTTTCACCTGCCTTTCTTTATTGGATTTATTTTACCGATACAATGAGCAATTTGATTCTCCTCATACTAGCAAAACAAGAAAGCGCTGTCAAAGTCAGGAATATTTTTAACCACTCATGCCGACACTAAGTTTAGTAAACTCAAAAAAAAGAAAACTAAAAAATATCACCATAATTATCGGCGCCATGATGGATAAATAATTTACCTTTCGCGGTCGGAAATATTTAAGCGACAAAGAATTAGCCACGACGGAAATCGAGCTTAAAGCCATAGCGAGTCCAGCTAATTCCGGTTTTAAGATTAGACCAAAGCCCATAAAAACTCGGGCAGCGATCGGAATGCCAATGACATTATAAAACAAAGCAAAAAACATATTCTGCTTAATTTTAGACATTGTTTCTTTCGAGAGCTCAATCGCCGTAATAACATCATTTAGATCATTTTTAACAATTACAATGCCGCCGGTTTCCATAGCCACGTCTGTGCCATTGCCCATGGCAATCCCCAAATCGGCTTGGGCTAAAGCCGGCGCGTCGTTAATCCCATCTCCCACCATCGCGACTTTTTTTCCACTCGCTTGCAACTTCTTAACTTCGCCAGCCTTATCTTCCGGCAAGACTTCCGCAAGGACATTTGAAATACCAACTTGGGAAGCAATTGCCCGAGCTGTGCTTTCGTTATCGCCGGTTATCATATAGACTTCTAAACCCCTTTTAAGTAATTTCTCCACTGCCTCTTTCGAAGTTTGCTTAACCGTATCGGCCACGGCCACCGCGCCAATAATTTCCTGGCCGTTTGCCAGAATCATAGCGGTCTTCCCCTGCTCTTCTAACTTCTTCAGTTTTCGGCTGATCTTTTCAATATTCAGATTCGCCACTTCAGAAATCATTTTCCGATTGCCAAAAAAATATTTTTCGCCATTAATTTCTCCGACGACACCGTGGCCGGGAACCGCCCGAAAATTTTTAACCTCTTCAATTTTGATATTTTCTTCTTGGCTGTAGGCGTAGATCGCTTCGGCCAAAGGATGTTCGGAAAGTTTTTCCAGCCCAGCTGCGATGGCGACTGCTTCCTCCTCATCGGTTTCGGCAAAAGTTAAAACATCTGTCACCTCCGGTTTGCCTTTAGTTAAAGTCCCGGTCTTATCAAAAACAATGGCGTTAACTTTGCAAGCAGCCTCGAGCGGTTCCCCGCCTTTAACTAAAATACCATGCTCCGCGCCCTTGCCCGTTCCCACCATAATCGCGGTCGGCGTCGCCAGACCCAAGGCGCAAGGGCAAGCGATAACAATCACGGCGGTAAAAGCCATTAAAGCAAAGGCAAAACTTTCACCCATTAGGAAAAACCAAACAACAAAAGTTAAGATGGCTAGACCAATTACAATTGGAACAAAACGAGCGGAAATTTTATCGGCAAAAGCCTGAATCGGTGCTTTTGAGCCTTGCGCTTCTTCAATCAAGCGAATAATTTGCGCCAAAGCCGTTTCCGAGCCAACCCTAGTCGCTTCAAATTCGAAACTACCAACTTTGTTTATAGTCGCGCCGATAACCATATCACCTGTGTGCTTTTCTACCGGCAAACTTTCGCCCGTAATCATAGATTCGTCCACCGAAGAATCGCCCTTAGTAACTTTACCGTCAACCGGAATCTTTTCTCCCGGTCGAACAATAATAATATCGCCCTTAACAACTTCCTCAATCGGCAAATCTTTAACAACATTATTTCTTATAACGCGCGCTGTTTTCGGCTGAAGACCCATTAACTTCTTGATCGATTCGGAAGTTTTGCCTTTAGCTCTAGTTTCCAACCATTTTCCCAAGATAACAAAAGTAATCAAAAAAGCCGCAGTCTCGAAATAAAGCTCGGGTATTTTTTCTCCTCCTTGTCCGATTATCGATCCCGTCCTAATAAGGTAGATAATATAATAAGCCAAGCTATAAAAATATGCGGTTGAAGTGCCAATGGCGATCAGACTATCCATATTGAAGGTCTTCATCTTCAAGCTTGACCACATGCCTTTATAAAAGCCGTAACCGATAATAAACTGGACCGGGGTGGCAAGAATTAAAGAGACGATACCGAAATAGGGAGGTAAACTAGACGCCCCAGGGAGCCACTTGAAGAAATCCAGCAACATAAAATAAAGCATGGGCAGGCCTAAGATCATGCTGATAAAAAATTTCTTAAAATAACTTTTTATCTCCAGGCTTCTTTTTTTTGATTCAAATTCGGTATCCTTAGCGTCAACTAAACCGGCCTTATAGCCGGCAACTTTCACAGCTGCGATTAAGTCGGCCGAACTGGCTTGACCTTCGCTAAAAAGCACCAAAGCTTTTTCCGCGGCAAAGTTTACGTTGGCTTCTTTCACACCCGGAACTTTTTTTAAAGACCGTTCAATAATATTGGCGCAGGAGGCGCAATGCATGCCGGATAAAGACAGCTGTATTTTTTTATCCTTATTTTCCGCTTTTAGTTTTTCCATATATTAATATATTAACATTTTAAATTTTTATTATACGAGACAAAAATCATACTGCTCTACAATAAATTACTCCACTATTATCGTGCCGTAAGTTATCATCTGCATGCCGCAGGTAATATTAAAACTGCCCGGGCTTAAAGGCGTGAACTCCATAGTGATGGGCTGGCCGGCCTGAAGGGGAACCGCCTTGTTATATAGGCCGGGAATCATAATGGCGTAACCGCAACCTCGACCATCGTCCTTAACGTCAATATTTAATTTTACGCTAGTACCGGCTTTAACTTTAAAGGAATTGGGCTGTAAATAGTTGCCAGCGGTATAAGAGGCATTAATTACTTGCGCCCCGCCCACAACTTTAGCGACAGTATCCGTAGCGTCTTTTTTTATTTGCTTTCCGCCACCGCAACCACAACCTGATGTTCCGCTGGTTTGACTAGATCCGCAACTGCCGCCGGAAATAGCGGTGGCTTTATTGGCTCCGCATCCCCCGCCAGTAGTAACGCCTTTCACTTGCCCGCTTGCGGAATTAGCCGAAGAGTTTGCGGGACTATTTTTATCAACAACATTAAAACTACCGGTATACATACCCATTGAACAAGAAAAATTAAGGCGGCCGGTTTCTTTTGGTGTGAATTCGATAATATTTTCGCCTTTAACTAGATTTTTTCTAATATTATATTTTGGCAAGATAAGACTGCTGGCGCAAGAATAAGGCGCTTGCGCGTCAATCACCCACTTAACCGGAATTCCCTTTTGGATAGTAAACTTATTCGGCTTGTAACCATTGTTGTACTCAACCATTTTCACGACCTGAACCCCGTTTTCTAAAGTAACATTCGGATCATTAAGGATAATATTTTTTTCCGTACTTTCCTGCCCGTAGGCGAAATTCCATCCGGTTAGACCAAAGCCATTAGAGATGTTAAAAATCGCAAAAACTAAAACCACCAGGCCGGCGAACTTAAAGAACTTTCTGGAAAAAGCCCCTTTCACAATCGAGGCCAAACCTCCTACCCCTAATAGCCCCGGAACTGTTCCGAGGGCAAACAAACCCATAATAGTCGCACCCGAAAGCGGGCTACCTGTGCTGATGGCAAAAACCTGCATCGCTTGGGTAAAACCGCAAGGCAAAAAGAAAGTTAGCCCGCCTAAAATCATAGAACTAACATGGCTGTATTCTTTTTGGTGACCGCCGATTTTTAAAACTCGGCTCACGCTTTTGGGTAAGGTTAACTTAAGTTTATTAGCCCAAGGAAATATTTCTATTAGTTGTAAACCCATAACCAGCATCACCACTCCAACCAAAATCGTCATGATCCCCAAGGCTAAGCTGGAAAGCTGGAAAGCTGAGCCCAGTAATCCTAAGATACCGCCCAAAAAACTATAACCGATTACTCTCCCCAGGTTAAAAAATAAATGGGGCCGGAATTTTTGGCGGGCGGTGGCTTCGGGATGAGTTTCGTTGTGCTTAGCGGAAAGACCAAGGACTAATCCGCCGACTAAAGCCATGCAAGTGGAAACACCAGCAGTTAGTCCAACTAAAAAGACGATCGGTAAGGTTAGGCTGCCTGAGCCGGGATTAATATCAAGACTGGTAACGCCAAGGCCTTTAAGAAAATAATAGCCGCCAATCAGAAAAAGCAAAGCGAGGCCTAATTCCTTATAATCATTTTTATTTTTGCTAATTAGTCCTTTAGCGTCTTCCTCGCCCACGCTATAGCCGGCTTTTTCTATGGCAGAAGTGATTTGATTTAAATCCGGCTTTTCTCCGCTATAATGTATCTCGGCCGAATCCCGGCGATGGTTTACGTTCGCTTTAGCGACGCCTCTTACTTCTTTGAGTTCACCTTCGACCAATATTTCGCAAGACTTGCAATGCATGCCTTTTATCGGCACTGTAAATTTTTTTATGCTTGTCATATTAAGAGTGAATAATTAGTTTAATTAAAAACCAGCGGATATTTTACACATCCTTCTAGAAAATAATTAATTAAACTTCACTCTCTTCTTACGACCGAAGTTACCGCCGATAAGTCGGGCGGGGGGTAAAAAAGTGAGAAATTATGATAAGAAAATTTGTTATCTAAAATTATCCGATCGTCAGTGTAAAGGGGTACTGACAGCAAATTAGACAACCCATCTTGGTCATCCGAAACTACGATTACCTCGTAATAATGGTCGCGGTCAAGGCAACAAACGGGAATTTTTTTTTCAACCGGTGCTGAGGCATGGCTCACTTTTGCCTGGGGCTGGCAGTTGTCTTCAACTTCAACTTTTTCCGGAATGGCTAACACCGATGCCTTAACCTGAGAAGAAAAAAAACACAAATTAAACAAGCCTGTTATTAAAATAACTAAAAGCGTAGGAGCAATAATTTTGTTTGATTTATATATTATCATCTCGAAATTTAGATTTTTTAAACCAAATCTTTCTTCTTAACCTCGAACTCCTTTTGATTAATCTCGCCCTTCGCGTATCTTTCCTTTAATATCTCCAGAGGCGTTTTTTTGTCCATGTGGTTAGTTCGGCCGGCGTTCGTGTTCATAAGCCAGGCAACAAAAACCGCGCCAGCGACAACAATAATAACCCAAACCGCTATCATGTACAAAGGCATGCCGCCGCCAAAAAATGGAAAATTATAGTACATCATCTGATTGCTATTTATTAAATAACTTTGTGACTTTTAAAATTTCGGTTGTCATTTCCTGTTTAGAAAAATCATTTTTAGACTTTAAAGCGGTCTTAAAACAAGTATTAAGGTGATTTTCCATTAACATTTGATGGGCCGACTTCAAAAGGCCGATAACCGCCAAGTTCTGTTGCATAATATTCATGCAATACTCATCACTCTCAACCATTTTAATAATCTTAGCGATTAAGCTTTGGGCTTTTTTAAAATTAATTAAGGTTTTTTCTTTGCCAGGATTCATAATAAAAATCACAATAAAGGTTTATCTTAGATACCTCCACCATAGGTGCGGGTATAATATTAATATACTTTAAGTAAAGCTAGCTGTCAATTTATTAGTTAGAGACTTGAAAAAACTTATCGCTTCCGTTCCACCCCTTGTTAGGCGAAACGAATACGCCCTTTCCCCCGCCCGGAGTTGGAGCCGATATGGCGGTTAAAGTTACCTCGCGATTAGCGTCTTCCAAGTTAGCATAGAGAACGCACTTATTATCGCTTTCGATAATATATTTATAGTTAGAAACTAACTCCGTCCCACTCTTGGGATCACTTATGTCTTTGGGGATAATATTATTATATTGCGGATATTTACTTTTGTATTCAGCCAGCAATTCGTTTAAATCATATTCGCCTGGGCCAGTCTCGGGCATAACACAGCCAAAATTTAAAAAACGACCAATTTGGTTAAGGTCATTTAGACGTTTGGCGTCACGCGCTTTACCTCGAACTCCGCCAAAAGCGGTGAAGGCTAAGGCGCCTAGAATACCGATAATTCCAATTACCACTAAAATCTCTATCAAAGAAAATCCGGCCAAAAAATTATTCTTTTTCATACCCTATTGAGCCTCGCTAAAAATCAGCTCGTAATCTTTCTTAAAAAATCTTCGGCTAATATGAAATATGCCGTAAGTTATAAAAAAAGCGGAAAAAACATCAATGGAATAATGCAGATGTCCCAAAAGGACGCTAACGCCGAAAACTCCGGAAACAGCCAGGGACACATATCTAATTAAACGGTCCTTCCAAAAAATCAAAGCGACTAAAAATGGTAAGCCCGTGTGCCCGGAAAAAAAGAAGTCATCGCCGCTATTTAAGGACTGAAGCCAATCCGTCGGATCAATAAACGTTCTCTCTGGAAATGGACCAAGATGGGTGAGAGTTACAAAAATTGAGCGGATAAAAATAAATAGAGCCATGCTCTTTAAAGTAAAAGGAATCCGGCGCGGTTCGACTAAAAAAATTGCCAAGACAAATATGATAAATAGCAGTACGCCCTCGTTAACAATAAAACTTACATTAAAAACCGGCAAACGACTAACAATTAAGTCTTCTACATAATTACTCGCGCTTTTGGTGGCATAGGCGGTTGATAAAAAATTAGCCGCCAAGCTGAGGGCAAAAAGAGCTAACCCAAAAAAAGCAGAAGTCATAAATGATCTGTTTGACCAAAAAGCTTTATGTTTTTTAAGGGTATTATCCATATAAAAAATCTTATTTTTTTAGTATAGCACAAATTTCTTGCCAAAAAAACGAAATAATTTTTTTCAATAAAAAAAGACCGCTTTACCGGCCTTTTAATATTCTTATTTTACTTAATGCCAACGATTTTATAACTTATAACTTTACTGCCAACCTCAACCTTAACCACTTCTCCTAAGCGACGGCCGATTAAGGCGGAACCGACCGCGGAATTATGAGAAATTATTCCCCGGGAAGGATCGGTTTCTGATGACCCTAAAATTTTATATTCCTTGCTTTTTCCATTGGCTTCAAGCACGACCGTGTTGCCCAGTTGAACGCTGCCGCTTGAAACTTGGCGTCTAATAATAACGGCATTTTTTAACTGATCCTCGATATCAAGAATTCTTTGATTGATCCCGCGTAATCTCCCCTTGGCCATCTGATACCCAGCGTTTTCCGAGTAGTCTCCTGTTGTTGATAAAATTTTAACTTCTTCCGCCACACGCAAACGCGATTTTTTCAACCGCTCTAAATTATTTTTTAAGTCCTCAAACTTATCCTGCGTAATATGGACATCAGGTTTACTATTTGTATATTTTCCGGGTTTGCGTATTGGTACTCGCATAT
>Ga0172380_10006333_pt1 | contig 13806 bp, 21 predicted proteins | sample Leawe162metaG_FD_119747 | JGI IMG/M metagenome (GOLD analysis project Ga0172380, IMG submission 119747) | Leachate microbial communities from a municipal landfill in Southern Ontario, Canada - Leachate well 162 metaG | ecosystem: Engineered > Solid waste > Landfill > Unclassified | place... | reverse complement strand
TATGCTGTGTTGCCCTGGACCGCTATGCAGCCATTTCTTCGTGTGATATAGAACCCTGTGGAAGTAGTGAAACAGTACACCTTGCCGGTATAATGTTCATATTTTGGAGTGGTGATCTGGCGCGTGATTTTCTTGAGGAGTAGGACACGGTGACAGGTAACGCGATTCCCTTTCCCGAGATAATGAACGCCTCTCTTTGTTGCATATCCGAGTTTGAATGCAAGTTCTTGGAAATCATCAGCTAACTGTGCACTGGTTGTAGAGTAGTAACCAGAGGTTCGGTTTTTCCTGCTGTCCCAGCTACCATCTCCGGCCATAAGTGCAGTAAAGAGTTTTTGTAACTTTTCTTTAGGGAGATTGAGATATTTTCTAGGAATCTTTTTCTCTGTGCAGTATGCTCCTATCTCGTCAAATAATGGACCAATCAGAGATTTGCTGTTGATGTTCCAGCGTGTCGTGTTATCAACCGTGTTTTGGTATCCTTCATGTTTCAAACCAAGGGATTTCAAAACACGCTTTATTTCCTCAACATTTTGGGGTTTTTTGTTACTCTGTGTTAGGGTCATAAAATACTGACTCTTTGAACGTGTGGATGAGGACAAGCCACCTTCGCTTATTGCCCATCCAAGGAACGAAAGATAGTCGTCAGATACTTCTTTTTCATCCCCAATCCATGATTCAACCGCGCCTTTTACAGCTATGGATTTTCCGACTTCGTCTTTAGCTTTCGTTACTTTCCATAATGAGTTCTTGTAGCAGGGAGAACCGCGTCTTAAGATGGTGTGTTCTTTTGTAACAAAGAAATCCTGTGCATTTGATTTGAATCTTACAAGATCTTCATCAACGTCATAGGAACTTAATTCAGAGGGGTTTTCAAGTTTACATTCGTTTTTGTCTTTGTCATAAACAGCAATGCGCTCATCTGGCTTGATGTCTTTGTGCAGTTTCCATCCATTCTCTGTAAGGACTTCCGTATCTTCGGTGTAACAAGCGCGGTTGGTATCCCCGCCAACGAATTCATCAGGAGTGAACCCGAAATATCCCCAGATCAGCTGAGCGACAAACTTCTGGCCTTCCACCCATTCCATATCGTGAAGGTGCTGGGCTACCGTGGTGGCCTGCTCGCCATTGACCAGGTGCACGACATTCCCCATGCGGGTCGGTCCGGTATTGTCCACCCGGATCTGCATGATCCGCTGCTGGATCTGTTCGATGGCGTGGATGGTCGGATGCGTGATGATCATGCTCGGGACCATGCCGTTCTGGAAACTCTTCCCAGCTGCTACCGTGCTGTCAATGAGATACTGGACCCAGTATTTCAGGAATTTCAGGTAATCCGTGCCGTAAATGTTGTCGCTGCGCTTGTACCGGACGAAATAACAGATCTCGCTCGGCGTGTAGGGGATGTAGACACCGGTCTGGGACCGCTGCCAGTACCGCCATGCAAACCCGCGGCTCCACCAGCCCTGCATCATGACTTCTTTCCCGGGCGTCTTCTCGCTGGTGAATTCAGTGGCCCGGATCCCGAGGTTATCATTTGTCGGCACGCTGATGATCTGGGGCACACGGTCCATCTCGATCCAGAACTCTGTGCCGAGATACGATTTCAGTTCAATGAGTTCTTTCCTCCGATTGAACGTTTTGACCCAGACACCGGCATCGTACCGGAACAAGTCGCGGATCATCGGCACGGTGATGTCGGCAAAACATTCCTGCGGGTTCGGCTGATACATGAAGTCGTAAGGTCGGTCTGCCCGGTCGCCCGTATCCATGTCCGTGATGTCCCAGTCCAGCGACCCGAAATAGTCAAGGAACGCTTTCTCCACCATGGCCACGTACGCGTTCCGGGCCATCTTATCGTTGTCGTTCTTGATGAAATCCGACCGGAAGACCCCCAGGCTGTTCCACGCAGTCGATATGGACGAGATCGCCCTGCGGAACTCTTCCTGGTCGTTCAGTGCGGCTTTATCCTCATTCCGCAACTCGGAGTTCAGGTTATCGTAAGCATCGGAGACCGGATCAGAAGAGAGGGATTTAAACAGAATATCGTTCATTAACTGCTGGCTGTATAGGTACTGGGCATCTTCAGTTGCCCGGTCAATGGGCGGGATTGTCAGAAGGTTATGACCGGATTTGATAAGATCCAGCGCAGTATCCCTTACCGGCCGCACACCTTTCCTGATAAACTGAATCTGTTCAGACTGTTTAGGCTGTCCAGATTGTGCTGAAATTCTATCGTCGATGGTTGCGAAATCATCCAGCGTGTAAGAGGTTTTCGATTTTCTGATCTGGTCCATAAGAAACTCCTTGTAGAGGAATCCCGTCCGGACGTAATAAAGTTTATCTGTGTTAAAACAAGTGAAATGGTTTATTGATTTTTCTCATCATAGTCCGCAACAATGTTCTGCTCATCAGCTTCGTACCCGAACCCGGCAATCTGCCGGCTTTCCATGCCGCGGATGATCTGGTCAACATCGATCTGGCAGGTAGGATCCACGGCTTTCTTGGGGTTCTTGGCCTGCTCAAGGTTGTCCTGTGTCAGCGGTCCGATGATGGTGGCGCCCGGGTAGATCTTGCCCATGCCCCAGGCCATCAGCGCGGCTGCCGTGACAGTATCATCGTTCCGGTTGGGGGGCGCTGAGTACCGGACGTATCCCGAAGGCATGAGCTCGCATTCAAATGATTCGTGCTCGTATTTGGTCACCGGATCGTTCAACAGCCAGATCAGGTTATTCTCCTGCATCAGGATGTATTGTTTGTAAAGTTCGGGTTTTGAGACGGCCGAGAACATGATTGGGACGACCGTAAGGTATCCCTGCGGCTGTGCGCCGACATATGCCCGGTCCATCTTCTGCAGGTCCTCAACAACAGCCTCACCGACACCGGTCTTATCGACAATGACTGTGGCGTTGTTATACCGTTTGGCCTGCATGTAGATTGACGATTTCTGGAACGACCAGTCCAGCCGGTTGTCACGTTTGCTGAAAACTTCGGTGTTGCTGCCGGTATCCCCGATCTTGATAACATTGAAATCGTTCATCTTGGCCAGGTCTACCCCCATGACGTAGGTATGGCCGGGGATCGGCTCCTGGATGGTGGCGGTCATCATCCGGGCGAGGTTCCGGAACACCAGACCGCCTTCAATGAACTCCGCCATGATTTCCTGCCGGAACATGAGTTCGGGCAGACTTTTGGCCATCCGGTCGATCTCCGCCCGGTCGATGGTCGGGTTGTCATAGGTGGTGTAATGATAATACTTGTAATTCACCGGATCGATCTTTTCCAGCTGGCACGCCTCATAGAACCAGTTCTTGCCGCGGGGGGATGAAACGACCCAGGCTTCCGATTTCGGGTTATCCATCAGTGACGGCTGAAGGACGTGCCAGACTTCTTCCTTGCACAGGGCAGCCTCATCGATCGCCAGCCAGTCCAGCCCTTCACCGGGAAGACTCTCGGGATTCTCACCGCTCATGCACCAGACGGTTGCGCCGTTGTTCAGCTCGAAGTTCATCCATTTCTCGCTGACGTTGGCGATATGCTCTTTCGGGATAAGTTTGAGGATCTGCCGGTACAGCCGCATGGCTCGTTTTGCGAACGGTGCCACGACATACCCGGTCGATTCCGGCCAATCCAACGATTTCAGAGCGCCGACGTTCCGGCAGAACTTGGTCTTCCCGAACCGCCGGCCGCAGTTCAGGAACTTGAACCGGTGCGGATCCCGGTAAATTGGCAACTGGTTTTTGTGGAACGTGATCTCGAGGGGTTTCATGTGTACCCCGTTTCCCAGAAACTTTTAGGATCTACCTGATATTCCTGGCAGTTCTCTGGGGGATCATGTGCTCGCGGGCACCATCTCCGTTTTTCGCATCGGTAACATTCGGCCATTATCTTGCCTCCATGTACCCGTGATCGATGACCACGGTATAATCTGCCGGGAAAAAGGTCTGGTTGACCGTTTCCGGTTCTCCCATCGGGCCGGGTATGGCTTTCGGCGGGTCAACGGGAAGCACGTAAAAGATCCGGCTGTTGAACCTCCGGATACCGAGGACCGCGCAATCTTTCCCCTTGACCGCATCAAGAAGGGTCAGGCCGACAACCCGCTGCTGTGTTGACTCGCCGTTCCAGAACGGGTCTTTCTCGTACAGGTCCAGCGCATCTTCACGCACATGGACTTTTTTCAGTCTGAACTGGTTGATATGGTGGATTTCCATGATTCACATCCCGTTACAGGTACCGTCAGGTGCCCTGAAATCTTCAATCTCGCCAGGTTCCGGGAACACCAGCGGTTTCAGCGGACCCGGGCCGTCCCGCTCAAGTTCTTTTCGTTTCAGGATGGCGTCACCCTGGTCTTTCGCCCGATGCTCTTTGATCCGGCCAAGGCAGCCAGAACAGAACTCAATCGGTTTTTCATCGTCGATATATTCCGTCTCGCGGTTGGCGTAATCGACCAGCCGGCCGGCCACGAACGCGCCCGCAACCTCTTCCTTCTTGAGCGCAATACCGCAGTCACAACATTTATGCGTAAGGCCGAGGGTAAGGGCAACAGACATGATCACTCCTTTTCCGAATCCCCTAAAAAGTGAAGTCCGAAATACCGCACCCATTTCCAGAAATTCTCTTTGCTCAGCTCCCTCTCTCCATGCTCATCATCCACAAAGAAATGAAAAAGCCCGTCACGGTATTCCCCACTGAAGAGGTATGAGAAGATAGTAGGGGCTGTCATGATCACTCCGGGAAAAACTGTTTCAGCAGCGGATGGTCCTGCGGTTTGCCGGCTTCGGCAGGTTTCTCCGTCGATACCTCGGGTTTCAAAACGGCCATACTCGGCAGGATCTCGTCCCGCACGCGCTCGCTGAACACCAGACTTTCGGGATCCGGCGTCATGTCGTCCATCTTCCGCTCCTCGAGAACTTCAAAACGGGCGAGTTCCGTCTTTGACAGGGGGCTGGTGTCCTTGATAGCCCGGACCTCCTGGCCATCCGCCCCGATCTCCACCAGTTTGATTTTCTGGACTTTTTCTTCCCCTTTATGCCCTTTATTCTGGCCGAACCGGATATCATGGACTTTGATCAGCATCGCCATCATCTTTTCCCGGTGGACCAGGAGCCGGTCATGGTCTTTCAGGGTGAGTTTCTGCGCGGATTTCTTCTTGAATTCCTTCTCGATATCCTCCGTCTCTTTCAGATACGAGATGAAACACCGCTGGATCTCGTCTACCAGCCCCGACTGTTCCCCAAGAAACAGATTGACGTAAGCCATCCGCAAGTCCCGGCTGCCGAGGTTGACAAGGCAATGCCGGTCTTTCGCCACGCTCGGTTTAATGGCCAGCGGCATCAGCAGACATTCATCAAACACCGGACACTGGCTACTGCAGACCCGCATCGACCGGACCTTCTTGGTCAATGCCGCATTCTCTACACCCGACCGGACAGGATCAATCTCGCCGCTCATTCCGGTTCGACCTCATCCAGCACGAATTCAACCGCCCGCAGTTCATCAACGGTCGGCCGGGCCGGCCATTGCGGATTCCTGAAATCAATCAGGTAATAGAGTCCAGCATCCTGGATCATGGCGGGTCACCGTTCCGATCCGGCATGATCGGCTGGATACTCTTGACATGCGCCATCACTTCGCCGTCAACCGTCATCTTGCCCCAGCCGGTTCCTCGTGACCCTTTCGGAAACTTCTTATCCAGTTTCCGCCGTTCACTCCGGTTCATGTTTTTCACCGCCGATACAGAGGATCACGTCTCCCTGTTGCCGGAGACAGGCGCCGCAGGCAGGACATTCAATCTCTGATGAAACTGCGTCATTCTTCCTCGGGCATACAACGATGTTGCCCGACCAGATCTTGACTTCCTGAAGGTCAGGCCGTTTCTCTTTTTTCGGGAACCCGCATTCAATGAAATCGTCATCGTTGCAGTCCTGGCCGACGTAGTGATGATACTCACACCGTTTGCACCGCTCTAAGGGATACTGCTTGAATTCCATCGGACAGTAATTTACCATCCTCACGACACGGATATTTTCCGTCATCCCCCATCAAACTCCTTCTTCATGCCTGCCAGCAGGCTGGCCGTCAGGTCACGGAAAAACTCTTTCTGCTTCTCATGCAGCATCACACCTTCAACATGCGCCACTTTTCGGAACGCATCTTCCAGCTGGACCGTCAGGTCCCGCGTCTCCGTCTTCCGTTTCAGTTCTCCTGCCTGCCAGATGATCACGTCCGCCGGCTCCATCCCCAACTGGTTGCAGACATCAATCGCCCCCTGGTTGATATGATAGGCCCGCGGCCGCAGTTCCACCCGTAATGGGGCGCCGGGATCCTTTGGCCGCTCCTGGTTCGTTTCTTCCATGGAAATACCCTATTTCATTATAAGTTATTATACCTTTGCCCCTTCAGGCGAGGTTGGCTGGCATTATATTCTCATAATAAAGTAGGGGTCGGGCAATCGGCGCAAAATCTCTCGGACAAAACGCCAATCCGGCTCTGGAAATCGCTTTTCCCCACTTTTTTGTCGGGGGGACCCGGCTTATATCCAGGACGAAAATCCGGTTGTGAACCGAGCACCCCTGCCATTGCGCCTTAATGCGTGCCCTGTTTGCCCAATGCTCTATGATATGAGTGATTGCGTAGAATAACTGTTCTGCGACAGTGCACATTATAGAATCATTATAGAGACCGTGGCGCAACCCGGCCGGGTACAGGGTGCCGGGTCCTCCCATCATAGCGGGCCGTGTGCATGGATGCTGCGAAGGGAGTGATAATAAGAGCGTTGCGGGTGGCCCTGCATGGCATGATGATAGGTGATGAGTGAGGGGATCCCGGCGCGTGCTTTGATGGTGGCTAACCTGGTTAGGCTACCTTTGATACAGTGCCCCGGGTGCCTCATTGCTTTCTCTATCATTATGATAGGTATGATCTTTACTTGTGATGCAGGGTGTTATTCCCCGAAGGGGGGCGCTGCCCCCCTCTCGAATCGCCGACCCCCCGGGGCCGTCCGGGTGCGCCGCATGTGGTAGGGGTGCCGCATTGGTGGCGGGTGATTGCGGTTCGTTATGGGCTTTGATAGTATTTACTCATGATAATTTGCGCATGTTTTACGCCTGAATAGATACCTTTATTATCCTTTAATCACTTGTAGAGTAATCAGAGCATAGGAAGCTCTTGAGAGATGATAAGAAATGCAGAAGACTCAAACACCCTTAAAAATTCGGGATGTCCGGTATGCCCGGCTGGTCCCTGAAATTGTCCTGCGCTTTGAGAATGCCCCCGGTATCTACCGCGTACCGCTCCGGAGCGTGTAATCATGAAGGACGAGTACGGATTCGACAGCGGCGATGGCTTCGGGACAACGGCCCCGGGGCTTGACTGGTCAAACTTCGGATACTATGACAGTGCACGGGAGGCAAAAAGCGCGCTCTCTATGGTGTGCGCTCCCGGCGTGTCTTATCGGATTCACCCCCGCAACACCTCATGCGTTCAGTGGAGGCTGATTTAATCATGTCACTGATTGAGCGCGGTACCTGTGCACTGTGCGGGGCCATCATATATGAGGATGACTCCGGCGCTGTGGTTGTTGATGGGGCCCTGTTCTGCACGCAGTCATGCGCTGATGAAGCACAGGAGGTCTGATCATGGCCTACATCAGCACAGAGCAGGTAAAGAGTATCAGGGACCAGATCAAGGCAGCATACCCGCGCTATAAGTGGTCAGTGTCCCGCCGGCACTCGTCCACCGTGGTCATTATCCTTCAGGAGTCCGATCTTCCGGTTACTGGCAATGTGCAGGTAAACCAGTATTACCTTAAAGAGACCGAGAAGCTGACAACAAAGGGCAAACTGGTATTCCAGCATATCATGGAGATCTGCAATTCTGTTGAGCGATGTTACGATCGGAACGCGGGGGATGTTGGCGCGGACTATGGCGACTCCACCTACTTTATTGATCTGGATGTTGGCCAATGGGATATGCCTCATAAAATCATCCCCGCAGTAGGTCCACGGCACCCCCGGGCCCTGGTTGGGCATGTCCTGACCATGGCAGAGATTGATGCAGGACAGAAAGAATGTGAGCGCGTCCGGGCTGCATTACCGACTGGCTGGATCCCGCATCTGAAATTATCAATCGTTGAGGAGCCGATCCCATCATGACCCCCGAGGACCTGATAAGATACGGGTATGCCTGGAATGGCCAGATCCCGCAACCCTGCCGAGTAGCTGAGCGCCGGGATCCATCAGATCCCTATTGTCCGATCTGGTGCCCTAACCAGTGTACCGGCTCATGGAAAAAAGCCCAGTGCCCGATCAGACTGCCGGCAGCTACAAAAGCTCTGGCTGATGAATACCAGAAAAACCGGGGGTGTGCTGTCCATGCCTGAACATGTCAAAAGCCTTGACGATTGCGCCCGGTGCCCGGAGCTTACCCGGTGCAATGCTCATATCACTGATGGCACGCACCGGCACCGATCCGGATCGAATCCCTGTAAGGTGATCTTATGGACCTGAATGACTGCTGGTTTTTTCTGGGTGCCGGTCTGATAGGTTTTTCGATCCTGTTTCTGGAGCTGGGGGGATATTATATCTGGCTGAAATGGAGCGCGTTATAATGTGGCAGCATTACGACCGGAAACAAATCCAAGAAGTACCGATCGAACCCAACCGGCCGGAAACCTGCCGGGAATGTGGCGGGACCTGCGGCCGGCTCGAGCGGGATATCTGTTTAAGGGAGCTGGACTCATGAACCTGTCTTTCCCCTGTCTTAAACGGGATATGGACCGGGTAAAACAGATCTGGATCCACCGGAAAAAAATCTATGTTCAGGCCGATCTTAACCGGTTCGGAATGGATAAAACCTGCCGGCGGGCTGGATCATGAGCACAACCGGCCATTATACCCGGTATATCAATAAATTTCCCGGCTGGTCTGATAACTGTGATACAATGCACCGGTCTATCCGATCACCCCTTGCAGGGTCAATGGGATATTATCAGGTGGAACATTTCATAGGGAATAATCATGCTTGGTGTACCTACGATTCGTTTGACTATTCCGGGAACAAGGCGCCGGGATCCCGGTTCACTATGCTGGTTTATTCATATAACGGGAACAAGGCGATCCAACAGGTCCTTAATTACATCGAAAAATTCCCGGTTGAAACATTGATCGAAATGATCCTGAAATACCGGTTTAACAATCGGTCTTATATGGATTATTTCCAGTATTTCCTGGATGTGATGAAATGACTTTCATGAATGGTGACCCGTCAGACGAATGTTACGGCGATAACTGCAAAGTTTGTGAGTACTATGATCGGTGCGGGTATATCCGGATCTCAAATCCATTCAAAGATAAGGAAAAGGAGGATCCATGATCGAGGACCTGATCAAGCTGGCCGGCCTGATTGCGGCCGGGTTCGCTGCCGTGCTGGTGTTGCTCCTGGTGGCGCTGGTCATTCTGGCCGGTGCGTTGATGTGCTGGGGCGCGTATGAATCGATCGAACATCCGATCACACCGGATCAAATGAATCAATCATATCTGGATCTGGATCAAAACATCACGGCAGCGCAAAATGAATTGAACCGGATCAAGTATATACCTTCAATCAATGAGTAAAAGCAATGACTACAAGCGATGAACCCGGGGAATGGGAAACTTTGCACCTCATCAGGAAGCAGGTCTCAATCTTTCATCTCTCAAGAGCGGACACTGGCATAATTCCCCTGGCGGATCAAAAGCCCAACGGATCCTTAATGAGCGGGCACTTAAACCATGAGTGGACAGCTGGTACGAGCTTTCCAAAAAACGGGGCCGGACTTCCTTATCCGGCCTCTTTCTTTTAGACCGGGAAAAATTAAAAGAGAGATTGCGCAATAGATAATGGACTTCTTTAATTATGAAAGTTACTCTGGTAATTAATCCATAGTGGATTAATCGGTTATTTAAATACTCAACGCCCTGAAAAAAGGTAATTAATCCATGATGGATGGATTAATTCAAATCTGGATCCCTCCTCCATTTGTCACTCAAAAATGATTATCATACCAATTTTGATTACTATAATTATATATACTATTACTTTCATCATATGTAAATGGCTTTTTTTAAATGAGAAATTAATAAGAAATTTCATTTCTTCTTTTTTTCTGGGAGGTGCGTCGATCAATTAATACATCCATTATGGATTAATTCAACCTTTTCACGTCAGTAGGTATATAAACGACGGATTAATCCACGATGGATCAATAGAGAAAAAGAAAGAAATAAATAAAACCCCGTCCTAATTGGTATCTATGGAACAAAAAACGAGAAAGGCAAAATGTCCTTGTGGGTTGAGCTCTGGATATCTCCGCGTGAATAACATCTGGCATTGTACAAGATGCGGTCGGGATACTCCTCAAGAACCATTATCCGGTGATGCCAATGCCGCCGGGTCCAAAGAATAAAGGGGGATGTCCTCCGGATCTTCACCTGAAATTACCCGAGGATGTACGGCAACATATTGACAGATGCGGCCCCGGTCGATATCAGGATAAAATCGTTGACATTATCCGGGCACATTCAAAGAAACGGTCAAAACCCTCTTTGATAGAACTTCAGGCCGATCTTGTCCGGTTGAAACGCCAGCTTAATTTTATCAGGCGTAATTATGCAGACCTGATAAAAACGCTGCAAAATGAATATGGAATATCAAAAGAAGAGAGTGCGCAAATTGTCGAACAGATTGAAATTGATGCTGAAAATTATCCGGACTGATCTCCATGGGTAATCCAGATCCGGTCAATCCGGTACAGGACTGGTCGGACTTCCTGAAACAGAAATGCAAGAAACAGCTGGGTGAGATCGGCCGGCTCTATCCGGGTAAACGGTCCGTGGTGGTGGATTACCGGGACGTTGAGCGGTTCGGGAAAGCCGGGTTGGCCATGGCTGACGATATCCTTGACAATCCCGGCAAGGTTCTTGAAGATGCCTGGGACGCTATCAGCGCCAACCAGCTGATCAAAACTCATGACGGGAAGGTCCCCCGGGTCCATGTCCGGTTTGTCAACCTGCCGCGGAAAATCCGGATCAAGGATATCAGGGCGGAAGATGTCAACCGGTTCGCTACCATTGAAGGGATGATCGTCCGGGCGTCCGAAGTCCGGCCCCGTATGATTGAAAGTGCGTTCCGTTGTCCGGCTGGCCATTTCACCATGCGGCAGCAGAAGGTCGGGAAGTTCACAGAACCCGAGAAATGCGGGACGGACGGGTGCAAGTACCGAAAACTGGATCTCATGCCGAAACGGTCCAAGTTCGTTGACAGCCAGACCGGCCGGATCCAGGAGACGCTTGAAGGCCAGCGGGCGGGCGAACAACCGCAGAACCTACCGATCGATATTGAAGATGACCTGTGCGGCCAGATCATACCGGGTGAACGGGTGGTCCTCAACGGTATTCTCCGGTCAACCCAGCGGGTAGTCCGGGGCGAGAAATCATCAGTCTTTGACATATTCCTGCAGGTCAACAGCATTGAACGGGACCAACGGAACTATGGCGAGATCACCATTACTCCTGAGGAAGAGACCGAGATCGTCCGGATCTCAAAACTGCCGGACGTTCTTACCCAGATCTCAAAAAGTATCCTGCCGGCAATTTCCGGGTTTGAGGAAGAGAAGAAAGGGATATCGCTGTTCATGTTCTCCCCGCACCAGGAACTATCGAACGGGAAACGGTTACGCGGTTCTATCCACCTGATGCTGGGCGGCGACCCGGGCGTATCGAAATCAACCCTGTTACTGATGCTGCACGGTATTACCCCCAGGTCAATCTACATCTCTGGAAAGTCTACCAGCGCGGCCGGCCTGACGTTCACCATGCGGCAGGATGAACATGATAAACGCTGGGTAGCTGATGCCGGGGCCGCGGTAATGGCGGACGATTCCAACCTGTATGTCGATGAACTGGCACAGATGGAAAAGCCGGATATCATGGCACTTAACGAGTTCATGGAAACCCAGATCATTGCCATTGCCAAGGCCGGCATCAATGCGATCCTTCAGGCCCGCTGCAGCGTCATGGTCGCCATGAATCCCCGATATGGCCGGTTCGATATGGCCGGGGCACCGCTGGCTGACCAGCTGGACCCGAAGATCCCGGCTCAACTGCTGTCACGGTTCGATCTCATTTACCTGATCCCGGACGTGCCGGAAGAGATGCGGGACCGGGCGGAGGCGGAAGCCATTCTCGGGTTATGGCAGGGCAAGTCCATGATCAAGGAGGACCAGGTTGTCGTGCCGCTGCCGCTGGTCCAGAAATATATCGCGCTGGCCCGTGGTCGCAAGAATCCGAAACTCACTGACGCGGCCATGCGGTTGATTGCTGACAAGTATACCACGATCCGGAAAAGTTCCAATGGCGGCAGTATCACCGTCACCAAACGGGCACTTGAAAGCCTGGCACGGCTGGCAACTGCCCATGCAATCATGCGGCTGGCTGATGAGGTTACGGTCAGGGACGCTGAAGTTGCCATCAAGGTCTTTGAATATTCCCTGAAACAGTATGCCGTTGACCCGAACACCCATCAGTACGATGCTGACCGAGCAGGTGGAAAGACTAAAGACCGGCGGGCACTTATGGACGATATTATCAGCACCATCAAGGAGCAGGGCGGGAAGTGCGGGCAGGACGTTATCTGCCGGGAACTCATGACCAAGAATCCCGGACTGATTGAAAATAAGATCCGGTCGGCCATTGAAGGGATGTATCGTGAAGGGATCCTTATGGAAGCCGGCCTCGGGAAATACCGGGTGGTCTGATGCAAACCATTGTTATCACAGTCATCAATGCTGATGTCCTGAAAGCCTTGAAAAGCCTGCCGGACGGTTGCGTGCAGACTGTTATCACCAGCCCCCCCTATTACCTCCTTCGTAACTATCACGTTGAAGGACAACTCGGCCTTGAAAAAACACCAGCGGAATATATTCAGAATCTCGTGATTGTTTTCCGTGAATTGAAACGGGTACTCAGGGATGACGGTACTTGTTGGTGTAATATGGGAGATTCCTATGCCGGGAGTGGCCGGGGTCCGACCGGGAAAACCGGGATCCAGAACGCAGAGAAACGGCAAGGATTCACGAACAATGAAGACCCTGCCGGGAAACGCAGGAACCATACTGATGCCCCGGCGGGATTCAAGGCAAAAGATCTGATGGGGATGCCTTGGGCGCTTGCTTTTGCTCTTCGGGACGATGGCTGGTATCTGCGTACCGATATCGTATGGGAAAAACCCAATCCGATGCCAGAAAGCGTGAAGGACCGACCTACCAGAAGCCACGAATTTATATTCCTGCTGACCAAGAGCCAGAAATATTTCTATGATGCCGAGGCCATCAGGGAACCTGTATCCGGGGGTACTCACGCTCGAGGAAATTACAAGGGAGATCTCCCGAAAACGGCTGCACCCGGGAAAGGAATAAAGCAGAACTCTTCTTTCGTGAAAGCAACATGGGGGCAACCACCGAAACCGAATAAACAGGATACTCTTGGGAAAGCCACCTATACCGGGTTCAATAAACGTTGGAAAGAACGCAAAAATTATGATAATCTTTGTTCGGGCATTTGCGGAACTGCCCGAACACACTCCGGAAATTCTATGGGGAATTTCGCACCAACCCGGAATAAAAGAGATGTGTGGAAGATCGCCACGCAGTCAAGACCCGAAGCCCATTTCGCAAGCTTTCCGGATGAACTGGCGAGGATCTGCATCAAGGCCGGTACCAGTGAATATGGTTGTTGCCCTGCCTGCGGTGCCCCGTATGCCCGGGTGCTG
>Ga0172380_10006332_pt1 | contig 13806 bp, 11 predicted proteins | sample Leawe162metaG_FD_119747 | JGI IMG/M metagenome (GOLD analysis project Ga0172380, IMG submission 119747) | Leachate microbial communities from a municipal landfill in Southern Ontario, Canada - Leachate well 162 metaG | ecosystem: Engineered > Solid waste > Landfill > Unclassified | place... | reverse complement strand
GAAGCACAGCGCGAGGCGGATTCGGCGAAGGAGGCGGGGCACCGGCCGAACTGAGTGCCGACGAGCAAAGGCCGCCACTTGATCCGGTCATGGATCGCGAGGGCGGCGCATTGCGAGCATTGACAGTGCTCTCTTGATCGCAGGGTTTGGCCCACCTCACGGGCTGGGGCGATTTCATCCGAATTGCAGGCCCCGCCATCCCGGCGAACTGCTAAAGAGGAGATGCATCATGTTGGTTCAAGTTTGGTCCGGCCATCCGGGCTCCGTTGCAATGCAGGGGGTGACCCATGGCTAGGGCCACCAAAGCAAGTGTTGTCGTGCTCGCCGACGAGGCAAAGGCACGGGTTGCGGAGGCGCCTTCGACGGCGCTAGCCAGCCCGTTCAAGCGGCTGGGGTTGCAGGGGCTCGAAGGCATCGCACCGGTCCTCGTGGCGGCGCTGGCCACAGAGGAACCGCTGCTCCTGATCGGGCCGCACGGCACCGCCAAGAGTCTGCTCCTCACCCGCGTCGCCACGGCGCTCGCGCTGGAGTTCCGGCACTACAACGCGAGCCTGCTCAACTTCGACGACCTTGTCGGTTTTCCCTTGCCGGGCAGGGACGGGCGCCTGGAGTACGTCAAGACGCCGGCCGCGGTGTGGGGTGCGGGCGCGGTGATCTTCGACGAGATCAGCCGCTGCCGGCCCGACATCCAGAACAAGCTCTTTCCCATCATCCACGAACGGAAAGTGCAGGGCATCGCGCTCGAAACGCTGCGCTATCGCTGGGCGGCGATGAACCCGCCCTCGACCGAGGACGACGACAACGGCTACCTCGGCTCCGAGCCCCTCGATGCCGCGCTCGCCGACCGGTTCGCCTTCGTGGTCGAGATGCCGGCGTGGGCGGGGCTGACCGAGGACGAGCAGCTGGCGATCATCAGGGCAGAGGACACGCCGGTCGCCCCAGCCGACGCGCAGTGCCTGGCGGACGTGCTCGCGCGCACGCGGGCGAGCTTGCCGCTGATCCGCCTAGAACTCGCCGAGGGCGTGGCCACCTACGTGCGCACGCTCGTTGCGCTGCTTGCCCAAGCCGGCATCGCACTCAGCCCGCGCCGCGCAGGCATGCTGTTTCGCTCGGTTCTGGCGGTGAACGCCGGCGCGCTTGCGCTCGACCCTGCGATCACGCCCTCCGACGCGGCGCTGCTGGCCGTCAGGAACGCGCTGCCGCAACGGGCGCAGGGCATTCCGGTGCCCGAGGTGAAGCTCCTCGCCGCCCACCGCGACGCGTGGCGATTCGCCAACATCAGCCCCGGCGACCCGCTCAAGGCGATCCTTTGCGCGGCCGACCCGGTGGAACGCTTCCGGCTCGCCGTTGGTTCGGCTTCGTTGGCAAAGGGGGAGTTCTCCCGGGTGGTCGCCGACGCCCTGGCGCAACTGCGACCTGGGGCGCGCGAGGCGGCCATCGTGCATCTCTTCGAGACCGGCGCGGTCGGGCGCCTGAACGCAGCCATCGCCGGTCAGGCCGCGGAGGTCTACCGGGATGTCGCAACACCGCCGAATTTCTCGGAAACCCTTCACGCCTCGCACGCGCGCTACCAGACCTGGTCGAGGGTGAAGGATCTGCTGTCGCGGCTCGATCCCGCGGAACCGCGCGCGCACCTTCGCGCCAATGCGCTGGCGGCCGCGTTTTCCCGCAAGGAACTCGCCACGCCTGCCGACGCGGAGGAGGCCTTTCGCGCCTTCGAGAAAACCGAAATCCAGTTGAGGGTGGCGTGACCATGCGCGACTCGGGCGCACTCCTGCACAACATGTCGGCTCCGCCCAAGTCGGTGGTGAAGTATTCGGGCCTTGCCGATCTGGCGACCGTTCGCAGCCCGGGAGGCTCAGGGGTCACCGGCATCGGTTTCAAGGGCAACGGTGTCTTTGGCACCCTGGTTCGTTTTGCGCTTCCGGCGGACCTCGCCGGGAAAACGCCCGCCGATGTCCTGCGCCATCTCGGGGCCGATGCACAGCCCGACCCTGAGCGGCAGCTCTGCGCCCTGATCAATGCCCGCGCAAACGAATTGCCCCTGCCCGAGGGCTGCGCGGTCATCGCAGCCCTCGAAAGTCATCGGCTCATCTGGGCGGACGCGCTGTCGGCGCTGGCGATTCTCGCCAAAAGTTCCGATGCCATCTGGCTGCGCGCCAAGACCCCGGCGCTCAACGCCGCCTTGGCACGCACGCAGGTCACGCTGCTCGTCCCGCCGTTATTCGCCGACCGTCTTCCGAAGGAGTCCGCATGAATACCGCGCTTGCACCCTCGCTTTCTTTCGTTTTGCCGCAGGAGGCTCTGGCCGAACGCATCCTCGATGCGTTTCCAAGCGGCTCCTACGCGCTGTCCGCGCTGTTGCGGCTGATGGATATCGTCGAAAGCACTGAAGTGCCCACCGCCGCCGTCGAGTGCCGGGTTCAGCCGCGGCTTCTGGTGAACCCCGGGTTCGTGGCGAAACACGCGCAGACCCCGGAGGCGCTGCTCATGCTCATCATGCACGAGCTGCACCACGTGCTCCTCGGGCACACGACCCTTTTTCCGCGCGTGACCAAGGTTCAGAACTTCGTCTTCGACGCGGTCATCAACGGCCTCGTCTGCCGGATGTTCCCTGGGAAGGACCACACCGCCTTCTTCACCGACTACTACGACGCGGGGTCGTTTCCGCAGTGCCTGCTGCGCCCGCCCCCGGGCTGGCCGGGTGACGCGGTCATTTCCGGCGGCATTGTGGCGCTTCCGGACCCGCAACGGCGGCTGGTGGGCGAGGTCCACGCGGCGCTCTACTCGTCGGCCGGTGCCACCTATCAGGAAGTGTTCGACGCGCTGCCCAAACTCCTCGCCGAGCAGGCGATAGAAGGTATTCCTCTGCTGGGCGGGCACGGCGAGGGCGATGAAGCGGGGACGCTGCTCGAGAGTCGCACGCCGGTGCTCTTTGACATCGTGCGCGGCATCGTCGAGCAGTGGCCCCAGCCGCCGGACCCGATCCGGGGACGCTCGCTCGCCGACGTGCTCAACCCGACCAGCATAGAGGCGCGCCGGCCCCCGTCGTCCCGGAGCGCTCTTCGCGGCCTGATCCGCAAGGTGGCCGGGTTCAGCGGCGCGGGCGCCATACGCCGCCTTCGCACCGAGCAGATGGAGGCACCAACGCCGATCCCGGGTCTGGCCCGCCGGTCCATGGTGCTGCGGGCTCTCGGGCAGGAGCCGCTCCTTCACGCCGGCCGGGTCGAGTGGCGCCGCACCGTTCCATCGGGTGAGCGCGTGCACGTCTACCTCGACGTGTCCGGGAGCATGGATGCGGTGAAGGGCCCGCTCTACGGCGCCGTGCTCGACTGCGAGACGCTCGTTCACCCCGTGGTGCATCTGTTCTCGACCAGGGTTGCCGACATCAGCCTGACCGAACTTCGCCGCGGGGTCTGCAAATCGACGGGGGGCACGGACATCGCCTGCGTCGCAGAACACATGAACGCGAACCGCGTGCGCCGTGCGCTGCTCGTCACCGACGGCTGGGTCGGAAAACCCCGCGGCCAGCATCTGGGCACGCTCGCCGCGGCGAAGCTCGCCGTCGCCTTCCTGGGCGCGAACCTCAACCAGACGGACCTCAAGGACGTCGCCAACTACACCGCAACGCTTTTCATTGGAGCATGACCATGAGCAGACTCTATGCAGCCGAATTCGTCTTCCCCGGCCACCCCGACAAACTCTGCGACGCCATCGCCGATTCGCTGGTGCAGGAGGCAGGCCGCCGCGAGCGCCGCGCGCTGGTGGGGGTGGAGGTCGCCGTGCACCGCAATCGCGTGTTCGTCACCGGGCGCATCGCCTGCAAGGACGCGGCGACCATCGACGTCGCGCAAATCGTGCGCGATGTCTACCGCTCGGCAGGTTACGGCGACGGTTGGTACCCGTCGGCCGAAGAGGTGGTCGTCGAAGCCGACCTGTGCCTGGGGCCGCTGCACGACGGCGAGGCCGAATTCCGCGACCTGTCGGACGACCAGGCGATCTGCGTGGGCTACGCCAACAACCTGCCGCAGACCAACCACCTGCCGGTGGAGCACTGGCTCGCCGGCCGGTTCGCGAGAAGGCTTCACGCGCTCAGAAGCCAGGTTCCCGCACTGGGCCTCGGCCCGGACGGCAAGGTCCTGGTGCTGGTGCGCGAGGACGGAGCGTCCTGGTCCATCGAGGCTTTCAGTTGTTCCCTGCAACAACGCGTAAAGGCCGACGAAGTGGCGCTGCATCGCGCCGTGCGCCTCGCCATCGGGGAGGAACTGCAACAGTTATCGGCGCACCTTCCGGGGCTCTCCGAGGCGCTGCCGGAGCAGTTGACCGTGAACGGTGCGGGCGCGTTCGAAGTCGGGGGGCCGGAAGGGGATAACGGACTCTCCGGCAAAAAGCTGGTGATGGACGCCTACGGGCCGCGCGTTCCCATCGGCGGCGGCGCGTGGTCAGGGAAGGATTTCTTCAAGGCCGATCGAGCCGGCGGACTGCACGCGCGCCGGCTTGCGAAGCTGGTCGTGCAACTTGGTCTCGCAACCGAAGCGATCGTCACCCTGAACTGGTTTCCTGGCGATCGCGAGGCGCGCGTGCTCGACATCGCAACGCCACCGGGGCAGGGAGTTCCAGCGCATCAGGTTGTACTTTGTATGGACATGACACTTTCCCGCAGCGGCGAGCATTTCTTAGGCGAGGATTTACTCGATGTAGCGCGTTGGGGGCATTTCCAAATGGCGGACCGTCCGTGGGAGCAGATTGGACGGATTTAATACACCGCCCGACCCCAGAAATTGATTGTGTTGATTGCCTTGCCTTATTGGCATAGCCTCGGAAGCACAATGGCATAGCAAACAACACCAGAATTTCTGGCAGGTGGCTCACCGGGTGAGCCGGTTCCTGCTGCAAACTAAAAGATTTGACGTGATCAACACGGCAGTGACCGTGCTTGATACCGCTACGGCACGATACGACCAGATCGAAGGGGAATTTATGAAAACTCGATTCATGCACACGAGTGACTGGCAGCTCGGCGTTACGCGCCAGTTCCTAAACGATGATTCGCAGGCGCGATGGGCGGAGGCGAGATTCGAAGGGGTTCGCAATCTGGGTCGGATTGCCAAAGAAGAGGGATGCGAGTTCATCGTCGTCGCCGGCGACATCTTTGAGTCGAACCAGGTTGATCGGAAAACGGTTCTCAAGGCATGCGAGGCAATGGCCGGCATTCCGGTACCCGTCTACCTACTTCCCGCAAACCATGACCCTCTGGACGCAGGCAGCGTATTCCATAGCAAACCATGGAAGGATCGCCGGCCCGCGAATGTGCATGTTTTGGACACCGCTGGGCAACCCCGGGAAGTTCGCCAAGGCATCGAGGTAGTCGGAGCACCCTGGACATCCAAGAGGCCGCTAAACGATCTCGTGGCTGCCTCGGCATCAACCCTCCCTCTGGAGCCCGGCGTTCTTCGTGTCATGGTCGGTCATGGCGCTGTCGATCAACTCTCCCCCGACAGGGACAACCCGGCAGTGATTCATGTCGCCGATGCGGAGAAATCTTTGCAGGAGGGTCGCTACCACTATCTCGCGTTGGGTGACCGCCACTCTTTGACGTCCATAGGAACCACCGGTCGCATTCACTATTCGGGAACGCATGAAGCGTATGACTTTGATGAAGTCGATCCGGGCAAGGTGCTGATCGTCGATTTAAGCACCGACGGCATAAGCGTTTCCCCGCGGCAGAACGGGGCATGGCGATTCCTCGTGCACGAAGCTCAGGTTTCTAATGCGGAGGATGTCGAGGCGCTCTCGCGGCACCTTGACGCCATTCCGGACAAGGAGCGGACGATACTCAAGCTCGGTCTGGTGGGGACTCTTGGGATTCAAGCCCACGCCCGCCTGGAAGAGGTCGAGGAACATGCCAAGGAACTCTTCGCGGCGATCGTCCGTTCAGGCAGTCGCTCGGAACTGGTAGTGATGCCCGATGGCGCCGACTTTGAAGACCTGACGTTGGCTGGGTTCGCTGCCTCCGCAGTCGAAAAACTTCGCGCACAAACGCGAGCGGAGGGAGCGGAGCGAGAGCAAGCTGCCGACGCGCTTGCTCTCCTGGTGCGTCTTGTCGGGAGGGCAGCATGAGAATAGACCGCATACGTTTGAAGAACTTCTGCGGTGTCGCTGAGACAGAGGTCAGGTTCGCGGCGTCTGGCGTCACCCTCATTCACGGGCCCAACGAGACCGGGAAATCAACGCTGATGACGGGAATCGACGTCCTGTTCGACCACCGCGATGACAGCAAAAAGGAGGAAGTTCGGCAAACAAAGCCCGTCAATCGCGATGTCGGTTCCGAAGTTGAAGCGGATGTGCAAATCGGTGATTACCATTTCACCTATTTCAAGCGCTTCCACAAAGACAAGGAGACCGTGCTCACCATCCACGCCCCCAAGGCCGAAAGCCTGGTCGGCCGCGAAGCTCACGAACGAGTCCAGCAGATCCTAGCAGGCAGTGTTGATACCGCCCTGTGGCAGGCATTGCGGATCATGCAGGGTGGAAGTCTTGAATTGCCTACACTACACGATCAACGAGCCCTGTCAGAGGCGCTGGACCGGGCGGCTGGTCAAGCAAAATCGGGAGAAAAGGAAAACGCGCTGTTTGAGGCTGCCTATACAGAGTACAGCCAGTACTTCACGGATACCGGTAAAGAGAGGGAGGTTCCAGTTGGTCAGGCCCGCAAGCGAGCAACCGAGGCTGCGGAGAACGAGCGCAATCTACAAGCAGAACTCAATAAGCTTGAGGAGGACATAGGTCGCTTCGCGACACTGGAAAAGTCGGTTGCGACGTTAAAGCGCGGGCTTGCCGGGCTGGATGCCGCACAGGCCAAAGCGCAGGCCATATGGGATGCGGTTTCAAAATTGGCTGAAAACGTAGAGCGCACAAAATCGGCCAAACAACTGGCCGACCAAGCGCTGCAGGCTGCGAAGGCTGCGCAACAGCAGAGAACCGAGATGATTAGCCTGGTCACGGCCACTTCCGACAAAGTCGGGACTGCCAAGGCCCAAAGTGCCAAAACATCCGCTGCTCTCGAGTCCGCGACAACGACACTGAGTACGGCGCGGATCGCAAGAGATGCTGCCATCGCCACAGCCAGCCAATGCGAAGTCGAGGAACGGCTACGCCGTGCCGATCAGGAACTTCGCGACGAGGAGTTCGAGCTCCTTCGAATGGAGGAGCGACTTCAACATGTCACGTCGGCGGATACCGCGGCGGCGGCGGCAAGCGCAGTTCTATCGGCGACGAAGATCACGGAGCAACGACGGACAAAAATCAGGAATGCAGAAGTCAAACTGAAAACCGAACAGGGAATTCTCAACTCCGCATCGCCGCAATTCACTATTACCGCACTCGATTCCGTCGACGTAAGCATTGACGGCGAGCCGCTCACTCTCAGCGCTGGCCAGGTTCGGACGGTCGCGGTTAGCGAGCCTGTGTCGGCAAGAATTGGCAGCATGGTGGAGTTACGCGTGGAGCCGGGCACCAATGCTGAGACCCTGAACCAGGCAGTCACCAATGCGGAGAGCGCTTTAGCCAAGGCGTGTGCAGAGGCGGGCGTCTCAAGCCCCGAAGAGGCCGAAACAGTATGGACTGCTCTTTTGGATGCGAAACGCACCGTCGCCGATCGAGATCGGATTGCAAAAGAACACCTGCGCGATTTGACTCGCGAGGAACTTGGCGAACGCATTAAAGCCGCGAGAGCAAAGGTTGATGCATATTTGGGGAGGAGGAGCTCGGAGGTGGTTCTGCCGGCAACATCCGTAGAGTGCAAGGCATTGCTTCAGGTGGCGACAAAAGCCGCATCAGAGGCAAAAACAGCACAAAAAAATGCCGAAGCGGTTTTTGCGAAGGTTCAGGAACACCACACCAAGTGCCGTGAAGATCATGCCGGAAGTGCGGCAACCCTCATAAGGGAGCAACAGGACTACGACAACGCGGTTGCGCGCCTTGAAGGAGATCGAAAGCGTTGCAGCGACGAAGACCTGGGAAACGCGCTGGCCTTGGCAGAGAGCAACGCGAAAACGGCTTCGGAGAACTTCAAGCTCGCGGAAGACGGTTTGAAGAGTGCTGATCCTGAGTCGGCAAAGGCAATGTTTGAAAGTTCGGCGTTGGCGTCAAAGAAAGCCCGAGAGCAGTGCGATGCCGAGGATCGCGCGCTGCTTGTCCTCCGGACGAGGCTCGACTTGGCTGGCGACGCGGGCCTTGCCGAAGCGCTGGCCGAAGCCAAACGTGTGACGTTTGAGGCCGATGATTTCCTGGGCCGTTTGATGCGTCGGGTCGGTGCCGCGAAGCTGCTCTATGAGACGCTGCGAGCGGAGAGAGAAACCATGCGGCAGGCTTACGTGGCCCCCCTTCGCGATGGCATTGAGCGACTGGGCCGTCACGTATTCGGGCCCACGCTGCGTGTGGATGTCGACGAAAAGCTTCAGGTTGTGAGCCGCACGGTGGACGGCATAACCGTCTCCATCAAGCAACTGAGTACTGGTGCGCAGGAACAGATCGGGCTTCTTGTGCGTCTTGCGGCAGCGTCGATGGTGTCCAAGGATGGCGGGGTTCCACTAGTTCTGGACGACGCGTTGGGCTCTACCGATGAAGGGCGGCTTGAGGCCATGGGGGCCGTTCTTCGCGTCGCAAGCCAGGATTCACAAACGATTATTCTGACGTGCGCTCCCGAACGGTACGTTCATGTCGGCGCCCAGGTTTCAGCGGCAATGGGGAGATAAATGTTCAAACTCTCTGGAAGATCTCGTTCATGAGCACTCGTTCATCGGGCCCCAAGCCGCGCTACGACACGCCATCCCGGGAGGACTACTTCGATTTTCTGGTTCGTTGCTACTTTGGAGAAGGAAAAGACCGCCTCCGGCTGTGCGTCCAGCGGGCCTATCTTGATCTCAATCGAACGCTTCACGGGTTCGCTGGGCATAAAGGTGCGGAGGAACTTCGCGAAAAAGCACGCCAGCTCGTCGCCGCCCTTGTAGGCGCGTTGACAAAGAGGGCGCCCTCTCAGCGGGGGTTTGATGCGTGGCATCGGGACGCTTGCACGGCATTGCGGGCGCTTTATCGGCAGCATGGATTTAATCGCTTCACCTTTGGGCAAGCTCAGAAGTGGCTCAACATGACGCTCAAGTATGTCTTCACGATGGGCGAGGCACGATTGCCGGGATTCCTGTGCCACTACCCATTCGCACATCTCCCCATCGATAACGTTTTCGTCCAGGCGGCCAGAGATCACGGAGGGCCTGAACTTCCCATGGCCTGGAGCCGCCTCGACGACTACGCCGTCTACCTCGATTTGCAGCGCCGATATCGGGCCATCTTTGCGGGCTCTGAGCCATTAGCCGCCGAGTTTCGCCTCTGGATAGATGGTGAAAAAGAACATTAAAACAATGAGTAACACTACTTGCGTTAAATACTGGTACAGTATGTAACACCATGTCGTGATCTGGCGTGAGATATGCCCCTAACAATTGAAGGCGTTTGTTTCTATACCAACACGGAAGTAGCGCAGTCGCTCGGCGTTTCGCGACAGACCCTCTGGCGTTGGAGAGCAGAGGGCGGTGTCCCGCAGGGCAGGCGCTATCGCCGTAAGTCAGTGGTGTTCACAAAGGATGAGGTCGCTCAAATTGCTGCCTTCGCAAATCGGATCGAGCCGATCCAGTCAGACGCGCGCGCGCAGGGAACCCTTTTCTCTACCGTCACGGAGGAACCAGTCAGATGAATGAGCGGCGTGCGGTAGTTCTGCTAAGCGGAGGCCTCGACTCCACCACGGTGCTGGCCATCGCCAAAAGCCAGGGGTTCGTATGCAACGCCTTGAGCTTTCGCTACGGCCAGCGGCATAAGGTTGAACTGGACCGGGCGCGCGAAGTGGCTGAGCGCATGGGTGTGGCGAGGCACGTCATTGTCGATTTTGATCTGCGGCAGTTTGGCGGGTCGGCCTTGACCAGTGACATTGAGGTGCCGAAGGAGCGCTCTGCCGCAGACATGTCCCACGGCATACCCATCACCTACGTGCCTGCGCGAAACACGATCTTCCTGAGTTTTGGGCTTGCGTGGGCCGAGACGCTTGGTTCGAGTGACATCTTCATCGGAGTGAACGCGCTCGACTACTCCGGCTATCCGGACTGCCGGCCCGAATACATCGAGGCCTACGAGCGGATGGCAAACCTGGCTACCAAGGCTGGGGTCGAAGGCACGCAAAAGCTGAAGATTCATTCTCCCTTGGTGCATATGACCAAGGCGCAAATTGTTCAAAAGGGCAGGGAACTGGGCGTCGACTATTCGATCACCAGCAGTTGCTACGATCCGGCGCCTGATGGAGCACCTTGCGGAAAGTGCGACTCATGCGTGTTGCGCGCCAAGGGCTTTGCCGAGGCGGGAGTCGCCGATCCGCTTCTCGTGAAGTTCGGGAGTGCGTGACGCGATGGCAGAACAACTTCTCTTCGCTGCTGCAACGCCTTTCGAGTCCGCCCGCAAGGTAACGCTCCTTCCGGAAGGGCACCGTTCGCGCCGCCTCCATGGCCACAGTTTCCTGGCCAAGGTCAGGATGGCAATTCCACCAGGCTGGGCGAGCTTCCCTGGCGGCGAGGTCGACCAACTGCGGGATCGCTTGACGCGGTGTATCGCGCCGCTCGACTACCAGTTGCTCAACGATGAGTTGGAGCAACCGACCGACGAGAACCTCGCTCGCTGGGTACGAAGCCATCTCGACATTCCAGGCATCGAACAGGTCGGTATCCAGAGCACCCTCCACGAGGGAGCCGACATCGATCGCAATGAGCATGCCCATATCTGGCGGCGCTATGTTTTCGAGTCGGCGCATCGCCTGCCCAACGTCCCGCCCGGTCATAAGTGCGGGCGCATGCATGGTCACGGGTTCGAGGTCATCCTGCACGCCAATGTCGCCCTCAATAAGCGAGATATTGGGATTGACTACGACCATCTGGACGCCTGCTGGGCGCCGATTCACGCCGAATTTCACCAGGCGTGCCTGAACGACATACGAGGCCTTGAGAACCCGACCAGTGAACTGATCGGTAGCTACGTCTGGCATCGGCTCAAGCCGACTTTGCCGGAGTTGTCGTGGGTGACCGTCTATGAGACGGCCACATGCGGAGCGCACTTCGACGGTGAACGCTATCGCATCTGGAAGGAACTCACCTTAGATAGCTCCCTGCGCCTGACGCGAGCCCCGCACGGTGATCCGCGTCGTCGCATCCACGGACACACCTACACGCTGAGACTGCATTTGAATGCGCCCCTTGATGAAGTGAGGGGCTGGACCATCGACTTTGGAGATGTGAAGGAGATTTTCAGCCCGATTTTCCTCAAGCTTGATCACCAGCCGTTGTATGAGTTGCCCGGGGTTGAAGACAACGACACGGCGAGCCTGGTGCGTTGGATCAAGGCGCAGACGTCGGCGGATCTCCCGCAACTCGACCGCATCGATCTTTTTGAGACGCGCGGTTGCGGCACCATTCTCGCGTGGGGCGCCGACGACCCGGCGCTCCCGATCTGACGCGATGACTTACAGTGTCAAAGAGATCTTCTACACGCTTCAGGGCGAGGGCATTCAGGCCGGCCGTCCAGCCGTCTTTTGTCGCTTCGCGGGCTGTAATCTTTGGTCGGGTTTGGAGCGTGATCGGGCCACTGCGGTTTGTACGTTTTGCGACACCGACTTTGTGGGTACGGATGGTGAGGGTGGCGGCAAGTTTTCGACGGCCATCGCACTCGCCAAGGCAATCGCCGCGTGCTGGCCCAAAGATGACAGCTCGGGCAGGCGCTTCGTTGTTTGCACAGGAGGGGAACCGTTACTTCAGCTCGACGAACCCCTGATCGAGGCATTGCACGTCGAAGATTTCGAGGTGGCGGTAGAAACAAATGGGACTCAACCCGCTCCAGCACAGCTAGATTGGATTTGCGTGAGCCCAAAGGCCAATGCGCCTGTCGTGCTCACTCGGGGGCATGAACTGAAGCTTGTATTTCCACAGGAAGCGGCACGGCCGGAACGTTTCGAGAACATGGAGTTTAAGCATTTTCTTCTGCAACCGATGGATGGACCGGACCGGGTAAGAAACACACAACTTGCTGTCGCCTATTGCAAGGCTCATCCGAAATGGCGACTCAGCACCCAGACTCACAAAGTGCTGGGAATTCCGTAGGCGGTGAAGGGTAGCTATGGCAATTAACTGGAATTCAGTAAAACCGGAGCACGTAAGGCAAGCCTGCGAGTCGATGTTGTCATCGAGTGGGCACTCAAAAATGAGACCAAAAGGGTTAGCTGTGCAGTACAAAGATCAACAATTGCCTGTCAAACAGGTACTCAAGCTTGCATACCAAATCGCAAATGGTCCGGGCTCGGGAATTGGTTTGGATTTCGCCAGCGGCGGGGGAAGTATTCGTACGCTAAAGGCACTGGGATTCATTGCGGGCCGCATCACGCCAGATGGATTGGGAATCGAGTGAGTAGAGCGACCAAATTATTCGTCCTAACCTCCTGCACGGGAGAGAAGGCCGTCGAGGATGTGAAGGGCCTCACATTGGCCGATTTTCGAAAAGGATCCGCGCACGTCCGCGAACGAGAGCGGTTGCTCAAGGACAAGTTGACCCCTGCCGAGAACCTGTACTCCGGCATGCAGCATGTAAGGCTGATGCGTGGGATTACGGTCGCTCGCACTGCTCCGATGGGCGTCGATTTGAAAATTGTCTCTGCCGGCTACGGCGTCGTCGAACCTGACAGGAAGATCGCTCCATACGAAGCGACCTTCATAGGCATGGGTAAGGCTGCGGTGCACGATTGGGCGCGCCAACTCGACATTCCCAAAGCTGTCCGCACTGCCCTTGCGGTGCCGAACGACTTGGCATTGGTACTCCTCGGTGACGACTATCTGACCGCCTGTGAACTTGATGACAAGATCAAACTGGGCGGACCCACGTTGGTTTTTTGCGGCAAGGCGTCGGCCGCAAGACTTCCCAAGCTACCGAATTTGCACCCAGTATTGCTCTCGAACGCTGATGCGAAGCGCTTTTCCTGCGGTCTGGTGGGACTGAAAGGCGAGGTCGCGGCACGCCTTCTCGAAGCCATTGCCGAAGATCCAAAGCGGCTGGCGGATTTTGTGTCGAGCCCGCAAGAATCGGTGAGCCAACTGGCAAAGCCAAACGGAATTTCGAGTGCTAAGGCATCAAGAGCCCCGACACGTGCGAATGCCCGCGTGGACCGGGTTATCGAAATTCCGCAGGCTTGGTGGGATAAGCCGCACCGCCAGAAGCTCCGCTATTTCATTCCGGAATGGGACGATTACGTCGACCCGGACTACGATTTCGAGACCGACACTCACTCTGGCGGGACGGGTGACTGGTCGAATGAGGTATACGCCCACCAGATGTATCCGGAGCCCAACTACGACGGGATTCTGGTTTCACGGGCTGTGGCAGAAAAAAGCAAGAAGAAAGACGAGCGTATCAATGCGATGGGAGTGCACCGGTTTCTGCGAGTGCCGCGTACCTTCCCCATCATGGGCGACTGTGGTGCATTCGATTACATCGAACAGAAAGAGCCCCCTTATACGACCGACAACGTAATCGACTATTACACTCGGCTAGATTTTGACTATGGCGCGTCAGTCGACCACCTGATCGTCCCTGCGTTCTACGCTGACAAGCAGTTCCGGTATGACCTGACCATGCAGAACGCCGCAGACTTCCTCAAGGAGCATCACAAACGAGGCCTGAATTGGGAACCGATTGGTTCGGTGCAGGGGTGGGACCCAAAAAGTT
>Ga0172380_10006331_pt1 | contig 13806 bp, 11 predicted proteins | sample Leawe162metaG_FD_119747 | JGI IMG/M metagenome (GOLD analysis project Ga0172380, IMG submission 119747) | Leachate microbial communities from a municipal landfill in Southern Ontario, Canada - Leachate well 162 metaG | ecosystem: Engineered > Solid waste > Landfill > Unclassified | place... | reverse complement strand
ATCCCGTCGCATGACCCACGCCGCCGGCAGCACCAGCAGCACGACGACACCGAGGATCTGCCATGCGGCCCGCCACCCCCACTCCTGGATCGCGATCGTGATCAGGGGAGGGAACACAGCTCCGGCTCCCGACACACCCATCGAGGCGATACCGAACATCTGGCTTCGCTTCTCCACCCACCATCGCGACATGGTCACGTTGACCACCAGCCCGCCCATCAGGGCCGATCCGGCAGTCGTCAGCACACCTCGCAACACCATCCACTGCCACAGCTCCGTGATGCTTCCCATGAGCATCAGCGAAACCGCGACGATCGTGATGCCCACCACCATCAGCGGGCGGCTTCCATGGCGGTCTACGCGCACACCGATAAAGAACCCGGCGAACGCGGACAGGAAGCGCATCAGCGTGATGGCGTAGGTGAAGTCCGCCCGCGTCCAGCCCAGCTCCTCGGTCATCGGGCTCATGAACGCGCCGGAGACGACGTTCACGCCAGCCGCCATGAACTGGGCGGCGAACGCGCCCGCGACGATCCAGTAGCCCCAGTAGACCTGCCGGGCCGGACGTTCGCGCGGCGGATCAGGGCGCTTTGGCGTCTGTAGCTGACTGCGTTCCATGGACCGGGGCCCTTCGGACGCGGGACGGAGGCCGCCGGACTGTACACCCACCGTCCAGACAGTCCGCGGCGTCCGAGCACCGGGACCGCAGACACCGAAAGGGCGCCCCCGGTGGGCGCCCTTTCTCGTGCTCATGACCGTCTGAGCGAGCTAGATCGCTTGATCCTTGCTCGTCCCCTGCGTGTGGCCGCCCGGCGCGTCCGCGTTGCTGATCTCGCCGCGCCAGCCGCCCGTCTCCACACCGCGCTCCTCGATGAATGTCTTGAAGCGCTCCAGGTCGCCCTGCACTTCCCGCTCGACGAAGCCCAGCGCGTCGCCGACGTTCTCCACAAACCCCTGCGGGTCATAGGAGATCTCGAGCGCGACGCAGGTACGGTCGACGCCCTCCGGCCGGAACGTCACCTGCCCCGCGTTCGTGTCGCCATCGATCGAGCGCCAGATGATCCGCTGGTCCGGGACTTGCTCGCGGATTTCCGCGTCCCACTCCAGGTCGCGTCCACCGATTGCGGCCTTCCAGTGCAGGCGACGGTCGTCCAACTGACGCACCTCCTGCACCGCGTCCATGAAGCGGGGGTACTCCTCGAACTGGGTCCACTGGTTGTAGACGGCCCGCAGCGGGGCGTCGACGACGATCTCTTTGCTTGCTCGTGCCATCTGATCCTCCGTTGCTGTCCTTGATGAGCCGCACCTGGGCGGCATCTGGAGGTTGCACGGTCAGCCGTACCCGACGGGCGACACGCAGGCTCCTTCTCTCGCATTTCCATCCCACCGCATCAGGCGTGCGTATACTCAGGAGGTACACGATCCGTACACCACTCGCTGCGGGTGACTGCTATGCCAGACAACGACCGCCTTGAACGTGAGATCGAAGAGATCCTCGGGAAGATCGAGCAGTTCCCGGGTCCGGAGTCTCGCGCCCAGCGCGCCCGCAAGCGGAGCGTCGGCCGCGCGTCGGCTCGCGTCTCGGGCTGGCGGCACAGCATCGCTCACCGTGTCAGCAACGTGGACGTCTCGCAGCTCATGCTGCTCTCGTTCGTGATGATCCTCGCCGCGTTCTTCCTGCGCGGGCGGATGCTCCCCCCGCTCGTCGCCACCTGGATCCTCTACGGCGGCGTGATCCTCTTCGTCTCCACCTTCGCGGTCATGGTCTTCGGACGCGGCCGCCGAGGTGGTACTCCCACCGTGCAACAGACGTGGCGCGGACGCACCATCCAGTACCGGCAGGGCCCATCGGTCACAGACCGACTCCGCCGCCTGCTGGGAGGGCGTACCCGCCGCTGACCAGCTCCCACCACTGGCTGGAGCGTCCGTGACTCAACGCATCTGGCGCCGGCGCGTCCGCATCATCGTGCGCCCCGCCCTCGCTGGCACACTCCTCTTCGTTGCTGCCTGCAGCGGCTCTTCCGCACCCGCCACCATGGCCGCCACCGCCACGCTCACCGCGAGTCCGGGCGCGCCGACCGCCACGGCGACGTCGGCGGCCCCCGTCTCCACGGAAGCACCGGACGCTGCGCGGATCATGGAGCACGTGGAAGTGCTCGCCGTGCAGATCGGTGCCCGCGCCGCCGGGACGCGCGCGGAGGATCAGGCTGCGGATTACATCGCGAAAGTCCTGCGCGACGCCGGCTACGAGGTCGAGATCCAGGACTTCACCTTCGACACAGAGATCGACGCCTCGGAGGTCAACATCCCGGACGGCGTGCGCATGACGGCGATCGCCATGGAGGGCGCCCCCAACGCGGAGGTCACCGGCCCCGTCGTCTACGGTGGGCTCGGCCGCGACGAGGACCTGGATGGCGTGGACCTCGACGATCGCATCGTCATCTTCGACCGTGGCACGGTCATGTTCCTGGACATGGCCCGGGCAGCCGAGGAACGCGGCGCGATCGCCGTCATCGTCGTGAATGACGAGGAGGGCCCATTCCGCGGTACCTTCGGCAGCGAGTCGGCATCGATCCCGGTCGTCTCTGTGGAGCTCCGGCACCGCCAGGCGCTGCTGGATGCCGCCGGCCCCATCACGGTCGTCGCGGACAGCGGCATGCGCATCACGGAATCACAGAACGTCGTCGCGACCTCCGGGGAGCAGTGCCAGGGCTACCTGGGCGCGCACTATGACAGCGTCGCGCAGGGCCCCGGCGCAAACGACAACGCCAGCGGCACCGCCGTGATCATGGAGGTCGCTCGAGTGAACCGCAGGGACGGCCTCTGCATCATCGCCTTTGGGTCGGAGGAGATCGACCTGTACGGCTCCCGCGCCTACGTGGACGACCACCTGTCGGGGATGCCCGCATTCATGCTCAACGTCGACATGGCGGGTCACCTGGATGGCCCCATCATCGTCGGCAACGAGGACCTCACGAACGCGATCCTCGATGCGGTCAGCGCCGCCGGGCTGGACAGCCCCCTGCGCCGCGGTGCATTCCCGCCCTTCGCGTCCTCGGACCACGTCTCCTTCGAGGCCGTCGGCATCCCGTCCGTGACCTTCAACTCCGGCAATGACGAGTTCATCCATACTGCCGAAGACACGATCGACCGTGTAGACCTCGCCTCCCTGGCGATCTTCGCGGACGCCGTGGATGCGGCGCTGGATGTGCTCCTGCCTCACCCGGCCTCAAGCGGCACGCGGTAGCCTGTCCGGGAAGGTTGTTCGCACACCACCGCGCGGAGTACCCTCAACACGTAGCCGAATAGGTCACTCGCTTGCGCAGATTCGCCATTCCGCTCCTCGCCAGTGCCCTGCTCCTTGCCGCCTGCAACGGCGACGAGGAAACCCCCACGCCAACAGCGCTGCCTGGCCAGACCAACGTGCCGGTTGCGACCGCAACCCCGCTCGCACAGCTCCCCGAACCGATCATCGTCACCGGCGACGGCGCCCCCTCCGGCGGACAGGGCGGCGAGGATGCCGTCACGTACGTCGTCGAATCAGGCGACACCGTGGGCGCGATCGCTGCCCGCTTCGGCGTCAGCGAGGACGTCATCCGCGAGGCGAACGACCTGGTGGACGACAACATCTTCATCGGCCAGACGCTCACCATCCCCCGCGATGGTGGCAGCGGCGGCACTGACGGCGACCCGGAGCCCACCGCTACCCCCGGCGCCCCGATCCCGGGCGACGGCACCTACACCGTCCAGGAAGGCGATACAGCGTTTGGCATCGCCCTCCAGTTCGACATCACGGTGGAAGACCTGGAGGCCGCGAACAACGTCGGCCCCGGTGGCCTGGATGACCTCCAGATCGGCCAGGTCATCGCCCTCCCGTAGCGCCGGCACGGAGGGAACCGGAGCGAGCCTGACGATGTAGTAGCTAGGTGGTACGACCCGCGCGCCGCTGCATTCAGCTCGTGTGCGGCCGCACTGCGGACACAGGTAGCAACAGCCCCACGGAGCACGGATACTAGCCGGGCCCCGCACGAACGACAGATGTGCGCGAGACGCGGTCTCCGCGCCCCACCACGGAGGACTGGCCCATGCCGATCGAGCAGAGCCTCGAGCAGTTGAAGGCGCTGAAAGAGCGCGCGCGTCTGGGCGGCGGCGAAGATCGCATCGTGGCTCAGCACGAACGCGGCAAGCTCACCGCCCGCGAGCGCATCGAGGCCCTGGTTGACCCCGGCTCCTACGAGGAGATCGACGCCCTCGCCCATGACTGGGACGAAGATGGCGTGACGTACTACGGCGACGCCGTGGTCACCGGCTGGGGCAAGATCGGTGGCCGCCCCGTCTGCGTCTTCGCGCAGGACTTCACCGTCTACGGCGGCTCCCTGGGCGAGGTCGTCGGCACCAAGATCACCAAGCTCATGGATGTCGCCATGAAGACCGGCATCCCTGTCATCGGCCTCAACGACTCCGGCGGAGCACGCATCCAGGAGGGTGTCGCCGCGCTCGCAGGCTATGGCGAGATCTTCCACCGCAACGTGCAGGCGTCCGGCGTGATCCCCCAGATCAGCGTCATCATGGGGCCGTGCGCCGGCGGCGCCGTCTACTCTCCCGCCCTCACAGACTTCATCTTCATGGTGGAGAAGACCTCCCAGATGTTCCTGACCGGTCCGGACGTCATCGCGTCCGTCACCGGCGAGATCACCACCATGGAGGAGCTGGGCGGCGCCACGTCGCACGTCTCCAAGTCCGGTGTCGCGCACTTCTCCGTCGCCAACGAGCAGGACTGCCTGGACGAGGTCAAGCGCCTCATCTCCTACTTCCCGTCCAACAACATGGATGACCCGCCCTTCGAGGAGACCGGTGACCCCATCGACCGCCGGCTGGACGACATCCTCACCGTCGTCCCCTCCGAGGCGGACATGCAGTACGACGTCCGCGACGTCATCGAGCGCGTCGTCGACAACGGCGAGTTCATGGAAGTCCACGAGTACTTCGCACCCAACATCGTCGTCGGCTTCGGCCGCATCGGTGGCCACCCCATCGGCGTCGTCGCCAACCAGCCGCTCTACCTCGCCGGCGTGCTGGACATCGACTCGTCCCGCAAGGCCGCGCGCTTCGTCCGCTTCTGTGACTCGTTCAACATCCCGATCGTCACGCTCGTAGACGTGCCGGGCTTCCTCCCCGGCGTCTCCCAGGAGTACGGCGGGATCATCGCCCACGGCGCGAAGCTCGTGTACGCCTACGCCGCCGCGACCGTTCCGAAGATCACGGTCATCCTCCGCAAGGCCTTCGGCGGCGCCTACGACGCCATGGGCGCCAAGCACCTGGGCGCGGACGTGAACTACGCCTGGCCCAGCGCCGCTATCGCCGTCATGGCCGGCTCGCAGGCGATCAACATCATCAGCCGCCGCGAGATCCAGTCCGCGGACGACCCCGACGCGGAGCGAAAGCGCCTGGTGGACGACTACCGCGAGCGCCTGGAGCACCCGTACATCGCCGCCGCGAAGGGCTACATCGATGACGTCATCGACCCGCGCGACACGCGCGTGAAGATCGCTCATGCGCTGGAGCTGCTGCGGACCAAGTCCGTCGCCGTCGCCCCCAAGAAGCACGGGAACATGCCCCTCTAACGCTCCTGCGCGAGGTCTCACGACCGAGAGTGCTCCACTAACAGGAACGTCGTCCCACGACGGTAGGCCTTGCCTGCGCCTCTCCCGCGTTCGGGCTATACTCGCGCGGCTCGCCGGGAACCACGCCCCAAACCCGGGCCCAACGGGCCCTCGCTGTGCGCAACACGCACCTCGAGGGCGTCGCGGGACGGGGCCCCGGAGATGCCCATCGCGGGCGACTAAAGGGCCACGTCCATCCGGCTACTCCCAGCATGTGGGCCGCCGGAACCGCCTGCTAGGAGCGTGCGTTGGCGAAGATCCCGGTCAAGAACCCTGTCGTCGAACTCGATGGCGACGAGATGACGAGGATCATGTGGGGGTTCATCAAGGACCGCCTGATCCTCCCCTACGTCGATGTAAAGCTCGAGTATTACGACCTCGGCGTCGAGTACCGCGACCAGACCAACGATCAGGTCACCATCGACGCCGCAAAGGCCATCCAGCGCCACGGCGTGGGCGTGAAGTGCGCCACCATCACCCCGGACGAGGAACGCGTCACCGAGTTCAACCTCAAGCAGATGTGGAAGTCCCCCAACGGGACCATCCGCAACATCCTCGGCGGCACCGTCTTCCGTGAGCCGATCATCTGCAAGAACATCCCGCGGCTTATCCCCGGCTGGGAAGAGCCCATCGTCATCGGCCGTCACGCCTTCGGCGACCAGTACCGCGCTACCGACTTTAAGGTGCCCGGCCCCGGCAAGCTCACCATCACCTTCACCCCGGAGGATGGCAGCGCCCCCGACGTGCGCGAGGTTACAACGTTCGAAGGCCCCGGCATCGCCATGGGCATGTTCAACACGGACGAGTCGATCCGGGGCTTCGCACAGTCCTGCTTCAACTACGCGCTGGCCCGCAAGTACCCGCTCTACCTCTCCACGAAGAACACGATCCTGAAGGCCTACGACGGCCGCTTCAAGGACATCTTCGAGGAGGTCTACCAGGCCGACTTCAAGCCCCAGTTCGACGCCGCCGGCCTCGTCTACGAGCACCGGCTCATCGATGACCTCGTGGCACAGGTCCTGAAGTGGAAGGGCGGCATCGTCTGGGCCGCCAAGAACTACGACGGTGACGTGCAGTCGGACACGGTCGCGCAGGGCTTCGGCTCGCTCGGCCTCATGTCCTCCGTGCTCCTCACCCCCGACGGGTCGATCGTGGAGGCGGAGGCCGCCCACGGCACCGTCACGCGCCACTACCGTCAGCACCAGGCGGGCCAGGAGACCTCCACCAACCCCATCGCCTCCATCTACGCATGGACCCGGGGGCTCGCACACCGCGCGAAGCTGGACGACAACGCCGACCTCGCGACGTTCGCAACCACACTGGAGAAGGTCTGCGTGGACACGGTCGAGGGCGGCCAGATGACCAAGGACCTCGCCATCCTCGTCGGCCCGGAGCAGCCGTGGCTGACCACCAACCAGTTCCTCGCCGCCCTGGACACCAACCTCCAGGCAGCCATGAAGTAGCCGTCCACGGGGACAGTTCGCGACCAACAACGTCCCTCGGCAGCCGGGATGGCCGTGCGAGGGATGCAGGACAGGAGATTCGACTTGACGCGCCAGAAGGTCACGATCGTCGGCGCCGGCAACACCGGTGCGACCATGGCCCAGATCCTCGCGACGCGCGGCTATGCCGACGTCACCCTCATCGACATCGTGGAGGGCCTGCCGCAGGGCAAGGCGCTGGACCAGGCGGAGTCGCTCCCGTGGGCTCGCTCCTCCGCCACGATCCACGGCACCAACGACTGGGATGACACGAAGGACTCAGAAGTCGTCGTCATCACCTCTGGTGTCGCCCGCAAGCCGGGCATGACGCGGGAGGACCTCCTGGGCGTCAACGCGGGCATCGTGCGCAGCGTGGCCGGCGAGGCGGCGAAGCGCTCCCCGAACGCCGTCTTCGTGATCTTCGCGAACCCCATGGACGCGATGTGCCACGTGGCGCTCGAGGCCACCGGCTTCCCCAGCGAGCGCATCGTCGGCCAGGGCGGCATGCTGGACAGCGCCCGCTACCGCGCATTCATCGGCATGGAGACCGGCGCGTCCGTGAAGGACGTGAGCGCCTGGGTCCTCGGCGGCCACACCGAGGCCACCATGGTGCCGATCGTCTCGAACGCCACCGTCGGCGGCGTGCCGCTCACGCAGCTGCTACCGGCCGACCAGGTGGACGCGGTCGTGAAGCGCACCCAGCGCGGCGGCGCCGAGATCGTGGACCTGCTCAAGACCGGGTCAGCTTTCGTGGCTCCTGCGGTCGCCACCATCGAGATGGTCGACGCGATCCTCCTCGACGAGCGGCGCATCCTCCCCTGCTGCGCGCTGCTGGATGGCCAGTACGGCGTGAAGGGCGGCTACGTCGGCGTCCCGCTGCGCCTCGGCGCCGGCGGCATCCAGCAGATCTTCGAGGCGCCGGTGAGCGACTCCGAGCGAGAAGCCATCCGCGTCGCTGGTGACGCGGTCAAGGAGCTTGTCGCCGCCACCCCGAAGGGCTGAGGCCGGCCATGACCACGACTGACCAGACGACGACGCGCGTCGAGACCGACACGTTCGGCCCTATCGACGTGGCCGCGGACCGCTACTGGGGCGCACAGACCCAGCGTTCGCTGCAGAACTTCAAGATCGGCATCGAGCGGATGCCGCGCCCGCTCATCCGCGGGTTCGGCATCGTGAAGTACGCCTCCGCGGAGGTGAACCAGGACCTCGGCAAGCTCACGCCCGAGGTTGCCGACACGATCAAGCGCGCCGCGCAGGAGGTCATCGAGGGCACGCTCGATGAGCACTTCCCGCTGGTCATCTGGCAGACCGGCTCCGGCACCCAGACCAACATGAACGTGAACGAGGTCATCTCCAACCGCGGCATCGAGATGCTCGGCGGCGTGATGGGCTCCAAGAAGCCCATCCACCCCAACGACGACGTCAACATGTCGCAGTCCTCGAATGACACGTTCCCTGGCGCCATGAGCATCGCAACGGCGGAGCAGGTGGTGCACCACCTCATCCCGGAGCTCACCTACCTCCGTGACGCCCTCGCCTCCAAGCAGCGCGACTTCGAGGACATCGTGAAGATCGGTCGCACGCACCTCATGGATGCGGTCCCGCTCACGCTCGGCCAGGAGTTCAGCGGCTACGTGCAGCAGATCACCTACGGCATCCGCCGCGTGGAGTCCGTCCTGCCGCGGCTGTACGAGCTCGCCCTCGGCGGCACCGCCGTCGGCACGGGCATCAACAGCCACCCGGAGTACGCCACCCGCGTCGCGGAGAAGATCGCGGCCTACACCGGCCTGCCCTTCGAGACCGCACCCAACAAGTTCGAGGCGCTCGCCGCGCATGACGCCCAGGTCGAGCTTGCGGGCATGCTCAACACGATCGCGGCATCGATGATGAAGATCGCGAACGACATCCGCATGCTGGGCTCCGGCCCGCGCGCCGGTATCGCAGAGCTCATCCTCCCGGAGAACGAGCCTGGCTCCAGCATCATGCCCGGCAAGGTGAACCCCACGCAGTCCGAAGCCGTCACCATGGTCTGCGCGCAGGTCATGGGCAACGCCGTCAGCGTCAGCGTCGGCGGCGCCACCGGCCACTTCGAGTTGAACGTCTTCAAGCCCGTCATCGCCTACAACAACCTCCAGAGCATCCGCCTCCTGGGGGACGCTGCCAGGTCGTTCACGGACAACTGCGTCGTCGGTATCTTCCCCAACGAGCCGCGCATCAAGCAGCTCATGGAATCCTCGCTGATGCTCGTCACGGCGCTCAACCCGCACATCGGCTACGACAACGCCGCCAAGATCGCGAAGAAGGCCCACGCCGAAGGCACCTCGCTCCGCGAGTCCGCCCTCGCCCTCGGCCTCCTCACGAACGAGCAGTTCGACGAGTGGGTAAAACCCGAGGAGATGACGCGCCCATAGCGCCGACGTCTTAGACCCCGCTCGGCCGCCGCGCCATCCGCGGCCTGCGGCCCGAGCGCGCAGCGCTTCGGCTCCGGGGATGCTCGAAGGGGCATGGCCCCTTCGATTTCCTGGGCGGGTGGGTGGGACGAGAGAAGAGCCGCCGCGCAGCGGCGTCCACCTCCCCTGCACGCCAGCCCTCAACTCCACCTCAGCACGAACAAGCCCGCCGTCCGGCGGGCTCTTCGCGTTCGCGCGACGCATCGAGGTCTACGCACCGCGAGGCGCGTACATGATCGTCGCCACACCCGCGAGGCAGATCAGCGCCCCGACGATGCCACAGCGATCGCCGCCAGGGCGAAGAGCGCGAGCGACTGAAGCACCGTCATGGGCGATCGGGCGAGGGCTAGTTGAGCCCCTGCCCGCCCAGCTTCCGGTTCGCCGTCTTCGACTTCATGTAGTCGCGGTTCATGTACGCGATGAAGTCGATCGAGATGTTCTTCGGGCACGCCGTCTCGCACTCACCGTGGTTCGTGCACGTCCCGAAGTACTCCTCCATCGTCTCCACCATCGCCTCGGTGCGCGTCCAGCGCTCCGCCTGACCCTGCGGCAGCAGGTTCAGGTGCGCCAGCTTCGCGGACGTGAAGAGCTGCGCCGCGCCGTTCGGGCAGGCAGCCACACACGCGCCACAGCCGATGCACTGCGCGGCGTCCATCGCTGCATCGGCGACGGCCTTCGGCACCGGGAGCGTGTTCGCTTCCACGGCCGTGCCGGTGTTCACCGTGATGAACCCGCCGGCCTCGATGATCCGGTCGAACGCCGACCGGTTCACCACCAGGTCGCGGATCACCGGGAACGACGCGGAGCGCCACGGCTCCACCACGATCGTCTCGCCGTCCTTGAACTTGCGCATGTGCAGCTGGCACGTCGCCGTCCCGCGCTGCGGGCCGTGTGCCTGGCCGTTGATCATCATGCCGCACGACCCGCAGATGCCTTCCCGGCAGTCATGCTCGAACTGCACCGGTTCCGTGCCCTTGCGGATCAGGTCCTCGTTCACCACGTCGAGCACCTCGAGGAAGGACATCTCCTCGCTGATGTTCGTCGCCTCGTACGTCTCGAAGCGCCCGCGGTCTCCGGGACCGTTCTGACGCCACACCTTCAGGGTGAAGTTCATCAGCGGTAGCTCCTCGTCGCCAGGTGCACGTTGTCGAACGTCAGCTGCTCCTTGTGGAGCGTCTGAGGCGTGTCCGGCCCGTTCCACTCCCACGCGCCCACGTACGAGAAGTTCTCGTCGTCGCGCTTCGCCTCGCCGTCCTCGTGCTGGTGCTCCACGCGGAAGTGACCGCCGCACGACTCTTCTCGATGTAGCGCGTCACGAGCCATCAGCTCCGCGAGCTCGAAGAAGTCCGCGACACGCCCCGCCTTCTCCAGCGAGTCGTTCACCGTCGTATCGCCCAGGATCCGCAGGTCGCGGTAGAAGTCCGCCTTTAGCGCGGGGATGTCGCGCAGCGCCTGTTCCAGGCCCGCGCGGTCACGCTCCATGCCGATGCGGTCCCACACGATCTTGCCCAGCTCCCGGTGGAAGTCGTCCACGGAGCGAGTCCCGCCGATGCCCATGAACTGCTTCACCTGGTCCTGCACGCCCGTCTGCGCCTCCGCGAACGCAGGATGGTCGGTCCCCACCGCCTTCTGCCCCAGCAGCCCGGCCAGGTAGTCGCCGATCGTGTACGGGAGGATGAAGTAGCCGTCCGCGAGACCCTGCATCAGCGCGGAAGCGCCCAGTCGGTTCGCCCCGTGGTCGGAGAAGTTCGCCTCGCCCAGGACGAACAGCCCCGGCACGTTGCTCATGAGGTTGTAGTCCACCCACAGGCCACCCATGGTGTAGTGCGTGGCCGGATAGATGCGCATCGGCATCTTGTACGGATCTTCGCCCGTGATCCGCTCATACATCTCGATGAGGTTCCCGTAGCGCTCCTCGATCACGTCGTGGCCCAGCCGCTTGATCGCGTCCGCGAAGTCCAGGTACACGCCGTTCTTCTTCGGCCCCACGCCGCGACCGGTGTCGACCTGCCGCTTCGCAGCCCTCGAAGCCACGTCGCGAGGCACGAGGTTCCCGAACGAGGGGTACTGCCGCTCCAGGTAGTAGTCCCGGTCGTCCTCGGGGATCTGCTCCGCGGACCGCGTGTCGTTCTCGTCCTTCGGCACCCAGATCCGGCCGTCGTTCCGCAGCGACTCGGACATCAGCGTGAGCTTGGACTGGAACTCATCGCTCGCCGGGATGCAGGTCGGGTGGATCTGCGTGTAGCACGCGTTCGCGAACATCGCGCCACGTCGATGCGCGCGCCACGCTGCCGTCGCGTTGCTCTTCTTCGCGTTCGTCGAAAGGTAGTAGACGTTCCCGTACCCACCGGTCGCCAGCACCACCGCGTGCGCGGAATGCGAGGTGATCTCGCCCGTCGTCAGGTCGCGTATCACGACGCCGACTGCCCGGCCGTCGACGACCACCAGGTCCAGCATCTCCGTGCGCGGGTGCAGCTGCACGGTGCCCAGGCCTACCTGTCGCATCAGCGCCTGGTAGGCCCCCAGCAGCAGCTGCTGGCCCGTCTGGCCGCGCGCATAGAACGTCCTCGACACCTGCACGCCGCCGAAGGATCGGTTCTCCAGCAGCCCGCCGTACTCACGCGCAAAGGGCACGCCCTGCGCCACGCACTGGTCGATGATGTCCACGCTCACCTGCGCCAGGCGGTAGACGTTCGCCTCACGCGAGCGGAAGTCGCCGCCCTTCACGGTGTCGTAGAACAGCCGGTGCACGGAGTCGCCGTCGTTCTGGTAGTTCTTCGCGGCATTGATGCCGCCCTGCGCTGCGATCGAGTGGGCGCGCCGCGGCGAGTCGTGGAACGTGAACACCTTCACGTTGTAGCCAAGCTCCGCCATCGTCGCGGCAGCGGAGGCGCCGGCCAGGCCGGACCCCACCACGATCACGTCGAAGCGTCGCTTGTTGGCGGGGTTCACCAGCCGCATGTTGAAGCGGTGGCTCTCCCACTTCTCTGCAACCGGCCCTTCGGGGATGTGCGCGTCCAGTGTTGCCATCAGGCGCTCCTACTCGACGATCCCCAGCAGGACCGCCACCGGGAACGAGACGTTCCCGACCACGATCGCAAGGGCGAACAACGCCGCGAAGATTCTCCGCGCCGGGTTGATCTGAGGACTGTTGATGCCCAGCGACTGGAAGAGGCTCCATGCCCCGTGGTAGATGTGCACACCCAGCGCAAGGTTGGCAAAGATGTACAGCAGCGCCACCGGCTCACGCTGGAAGGACGCGATCGTGTTCGCGTAGACCTCGCCATGCTCGAAGGCCGGGTTCGCCCAGCCCCACGTAAGGTCGGCCAGGTGGAACGCCAGGTAGAGCAGGATGATCGGCCCGCTCCACAGCATCGTCCGGGAGGCCCAGTTCGCCGCGATGTAGTCGCGCTTCGACTGGTACGAGACCGGCCGTGCCTTGCGGTTCTGCCACCAGATCGTCGCCGCAGCATGCACGTGGAGGATGAGCGCGACCAGCAGACCGATGCGGGCCACCCACAGGAGGAGACCCTTGGGCACCAGCGGGTATGCGACCTCGCGGAGTCCCACGGCGTACACGTCCAGCTCGTGCGCGCCGAGGTAGATCTTGAGGTTGCCAAACATGTGCCCGGCGATGAAGGCCAGCCCTATCACGCCGGTGATCGCCATCACCCATTTGCGGCCCACGTACGTCTGGTAGAGGTTCAGCGGCCACGGCAACTGCCGCGGCTTCTTGCGGATTGGCTGGACGCCCGCCTCGACCGTCGAACGCGGCGATGCCTGCGTCATGCGGGTCCCCTCCGCTGCATTCCGGACTCCGGCCCCCGCCGGATGCTATCCGTACCCTAGCGCCGCCGCACGCTTCCCGCGAGGGCCAGCGCCTCTACCTCATCCCGCTACGCGCCGCCTGTGGCGCTCATAGAGCGTCAGCGCCATCAGCGTCTTCGCGTCCTCGATGCGGCCATCGTCGACAGCCGCGTAGACCTCGTCCAGCGTCATCCGGATCGGCTCCGAGAGATACTCGTCCTCGTCCTGCGGAAGTGGCGACGCCGAGAGCCCGCTGGCGAGGTAGAAGTGGATGAACTCGGAGCAGAATCCGGGTGCCATCCACGTCCCGCCCAGACGGACCAGCGAGGACGCAGCGAACCCGGTCTCCTCGCGTACCTCGCGGGCGGCCGTGGCCTCCGGGAGCTCCCCGGTGTTTCGCGT
>Ga0172380_10006330_pt1 | contig 13807 bp, 19 predicted proteins | sample Leawe162metaG_FD_119747 | JGI IMG/M metagenome (GOLD analysis project Ga0172380, IMG submission 119747) | Leachate microbial communities from a municipal landfill in Southern Ontario, Canada - Leachate well 162 metaG | ecosystem: Engineered > Solid waste > Landfill > Unclassified | place... | reverse complement strand
TTGCTTTTCTCGCCAATTCTGTGGCGAGCTTCACTCGCTGAGATTCACCTCCGGAGAGCGTCAGTGCTGACTGACCAAGCGTGATATACCCGAGTCCCACATCCAGGAGCGTCTGAAGCCGGTGGCGGATTTTTGGGAATTTGGCAAAGAAGTTTACTCCGTCTTCGACTGTCATCGCCAGCACATCTGAGATAGATTTATCATGAAAGTGTACCTCACGAACGAGGTGATTGTAGCGGGTTCCGCCACAGGATTCACACGTGACGTGTACATCAGGGAGAAAATGCATCTGAATCTTTTTGACACCATCACCTTCACAGGCATCACACCGTCCTTGTTTGGTATTAAAGCTGAAATGTCCGACTTTGTAGCCTCGAGCACGTGCTTCGAGTGTCTGTGCGAAGACTTCTCGTATTTCTGTAAACACTCCTGTATAGGTCGCTGGATTGGAGCGGGGTGTTTTTCCTATCGGCATCTGGTCGATGATGACGACCTTGTCGAGCTCCTCAAACCCCGTGATAGCGCTGACTTTCCCGTGAGGATCTCGAGTGCGGTGGAGGAGGTTTCGCATGGCTGGTGCGAGCGTTCTGTTGATCAGTGACGACTTCCCTGATCCGCTTACACCTGTCACCACTGTGAGGGCTCACAGCGGTATACGGACAGAGATGTTTTTGAGGTTGTTTTCCCGAGCGTTTTCCATGGTAAGAAAGTGGGTAATTTTGTGCTTCAATGGTGGTATATGAATATTTTTTTCTCCTCTGAGGTAGGCTCCCGTCTCCGTCTTTGAAGACAAAATTTCCTGATAGGTCCCCTGAAAAATGATATTGCCCCCATGGACACCCGCTCATGGTCCGATATCGATAATCTGGTCTGATTGCCACATCACTTCTTCATCGTGTTCGACCACGATAACGGTGTTTCCAAGGTTGACGAGCTCTCGGAGATTATCGATGAGGAGTCGACTGTCTCGTGGATGGAGTCCTATCGATGGCTCATCGAGGACATAGGTAATTCCCTCTAATTTGGTACCCACCTGCGTCGCAAGACGAATACGCTGTGATTCTCCTCCTGAGAGGGTATTGGAGCGACGAGCCAGGGTCATATAGCCGAGTCCGACGCCTTGGAGAAACTTGAGTCGATCGGTGATATTTTTGACCATATTAGTCGCCACCTTGGTATCCTCAGAACTGAGCTGGAGGGCATGAAAGAATTTCACAGAGGCCTCTACAGAAAGCTCGGCAAGCTGTCCGATATGATAGGTAACCACTGGGTTTAATTCGTTGTCCGAACCAACACTTCCTTCTTTTTGCTTTGTGCTTTGTGCTTTGTTATTTTTCTCCTCTCTTGCTTCTTTTTGCATTTTAGAGGTGATAAGCACGTGTCTCGCCTGCTCCCCAACTCGATACCCATGACACGTAGGACATATCGTCGAGATAACAAATGGGTCGATCTTTTCATGCAGAGCATCGCTCGTTTCTGGATCATGATAGACACGATTCAGATACGGGAGGATGCCAGGATATTTCGCATTCCAGGGTTTTTGCATTTGCGGAGTAGACAAGGAAAGTCGCGCGTCTGATCCATTGAGAATGAGTTCCTTATGCTCTTTTTTGAGTGCATTGTAGACAATGTTGACAGGGATTTTAAGATGCTTGCATGCCCCCATTAAGACAAAATGATAGTAGGAGTCTTGCCCCCACGGGAGTACCGCTCCATCTTCCAGTGTCTTATCTGGGTCAATGACAGAGGCTTCTGTAAAAGAAAGAAGTGAACCGAGCCCATGACAATGAGGACAGGCACCTGCAGGAGAGTTAAAAGAAAAATGAGAGAGGGTCAGCTCAGGAGGTACATACCCGCAATGAGGACAACGAAAGACACGAGAAAAAATCTCCATTCCTGCCTTTTTATCTTTTATTTTTTCTTTTTTATCTATGAATCGATAGATTCATACGACGTCTTCCCCGTACTCAAAGGCGGTAGAGATAGACTGTGAGAGCCGATCCAATTGGGCCACATCCTCACCATCTATCTCGACACGATCGACAATAATCCAGGCATCCTGAAGGCTCCTTTTTAAAGGAGCTGTCGAGGCACGAGACTGAGGATTTTTGGAAAGATCTTGATTTCATAAATCCCCCTGTCCGCCTCCTTGGCGGACATCCCCCTTCAAAAAGGGGGTCTGGGGTGGTTCATCAGAGAGACTATACACGACATTGTCGACGAGATATCTCACGAATCATTTTTGCCCCACATAGTCCCGAAGTTCTTCTGGGGTTTCAAAGGCTTGTCGCACCTGGGCACAAATACCAATACGAGTACCATTTGCGAGAGACTGAATGTATTTTATAACATCTGTATGGGTTCTCTTCACCATCGGTGTGCCATCTCTTGGACATATACGAGTCCCGAGACTGAGGAAGAGGAGGCGATAGAAGTCATAAATTTCTGTAATGGTGCCCACGGTCGAGCGTGGATTATGGGCCACTGTTTTTTGTTCGATACTAATTGTGGGTGTGAGTCCTGATATTTCACGCACCTTGGCCTCTTCAGACATCCCTCCGATAAACATCCGAGCGTAGGTTGAGAGGCTTTCGAGATATCTTCTCTGTCATTCGTTGCACAGGGTCGTGAAGGCAAGTGATGATTTCCCTGATCCGCTCACGCCCGTTACAACAGTCATGGCATTTTTTTGAAAAGAGACATCGATATTACGAAGATTATGTGTCGTAACTCCGAGGAGATTGATTGATTCAGACATAGAAAAAGGGGGGAAACAATAAGAGAGTATACGAGAATATAAATATGTGGCAAATATTTGACACTAGAAAAAAAATAGAGTATGCTGTGAACGTATTTTTATTCTCTCCCTTATGAAAAAGTTTCTTGTTCTCAGCTGTGCTTTTCTGATCTGTACATCTATCGCTCTCGCAGCGACGACAAACGCCTCAACAGTTCCGGTTGCACCAGTAGCCGTGACAACTTCCGATCCCCTTACGGTGATCACAAAAAGTATTGATAGACGTATTGCCTACTTTAATAGATATGTGAAGGCTCGTGATATGGAAGGCATCAGAAGTCTTGTCTCTGATGAAAATAAGGATTTTTATGCGAATTTTCTGAAGTATGTAGAGACGGCTCCTGTTTTTAGTGTCAAACGAGACGCTTCGCAAAGTATCATAAAAACTCCTCAGGATGAATACACCTTTCCAGCACTCCTCTCTCTCGGATGAAAAGAAGCAAAGATTTCGATGACGTTTCTCGAAGAAGATTCAGATGCAGGGAAAAAATGGCTTGTCGTAGACAGTAATCTCCATATTATCTGAAAACCTCTCGCACCTGCACAAACCAAACAAACCACCTCCGCGACACAGGGGACTCTGTCCTCCAGCGCGCTGAGTAAAGGTATTACTCTCCCAAACCCCACCACTACTCGTCCCATTACACAAACCCCTCCTGTGCAAGTAAACACGGCTCCGACTGTAGTCCCTACCGATGCATCTGCCCCCCTCGCCTCTGCAGCTACTACCAAGCCAGCGACGCCAAAGATTCCTACCGCTACACCTCTCTCAAAAACACAATCAGGACTATGACTCAGCTCTCCCGTTAGTATCGCGGTATGAATTGTTCTCCTTTTGGGGATTTTAGGAGGAGCACTCTTTGTCTACACGAAAAAAAGAAAATATATCTCAGATGCCCTTCTCGCTGCCGAGATGGCTTCAATTGCATGATTGAGTGCCACCACAGCCTCTCTCCCTTTAGATCAATCACTCCAAAATACAGATATTTCGATACCTTCTTCTGGACCAGAAATCGCCCCGGAGGCTCTCTCTGAAAAATCAGCCCTTGACCTCATCGAGAGCAATGTCTCTCTCGTCGAGACAACTCCTCAATCGGATGCACCAGTGGGACAAGGTACTGAGACAGGTGTGTTTACCGAAGAACACACCATACCAGCACCAGAAGTAACGGCAACGTCACAAAGTACAATACAAGAAACACCGACTGTCGTGGAGGCTCTAGAGCCACAAACAGAGGCCTCAAATAGTGGAACAGAGTCAGTGGATCTTCTCTCTGTACCTGCCGGCCTCATCGAAGCATCCGAGTCTGAAACAGTAGCAGAAATAACGTCCCCTGATCCACAAAACGATATGACGGTTTTGCCAGAAAATCCCATTCCCGAGGAGGAGATTTCTCCCGAAACACCCTGAGTTATTGCTCCTGGAACCAGTGAGTCCTCGCTCGAACAACCCGCTTCTCTCAGGCCAGATCCTCTTTTTTCCACCATACTCTCTCCCGAAGTTCCTCCAGAAACTTCATCCCTTTTTGGGAGCATCCTCTGAACAGAAGGTACTGCGAAATAGTTATCTTAGTTCCGCTCTACTTTTTTGCTCGAGAGAAAGAATCCAATAGTTTTCTTAGTCCCGGAGCGTTGTAAGAGTCTACCGAGCGTGTGCGCTGTATAGCCTGTTGTTATGATGTCATCGATGAGGATAACCTCAGTATTTTTGAGAGGTGCTCTTTGATTTTTTTTGAAGACATATTCCGATTGTACCTTTTTTCTTTCTCCTTTTTTTCGTCGAGACTGATGCCCTGCGAAAAAGCTTTTCGTAAATGGACAAAACACATTTTTTGATCCTATGATGGATGCAAAAAGGATTGCTAATTTTTTAGCATGGTTTGGCCCTCGAAAAATCCTATCTTTGAGACTGATGGGTGGGTACACGACACTATATTCTGAGAGGTTTTTTATGCCGCTTTCTTCTATCAATGCACGAAAAAGAGTTCTAAAGTACTCTGTATCCACGTGATTGTGGACAAATTTAAAACGGTGCAATTTTTGTTGCATATCGCTCTCGTAGGTTCGTGCCACGTAGACTTCTCCCAGTGAAAATCTGGGGATATTTTTTTTATAATGTCTCGATTTTTGCATGAGAGTGACGATGAAAAATCTCATAGACACCGTACCAGAGAAAGGATTGTAGGAAAAAAAGCATCGAGATCAAAAAGAGCGTATAGTGACCTGAGAAAATAAAATAAAAATCAGCGATACAGATAAATAAAACAGCATTTATAGCGAGCATAAACTCTTCGTCCTTGCCATAAAAATACCGTGCAAACAACAATAAAATGCCAATAAACACAAACAAACAGACGAGCAGGAGCCAGAAGGCGGGGGGAAGAATATAGAAAAACACATACGCATATAGAGCCGTCAAAACAACCATATTTCCCGAGAAAAATAGAGGACTTTGCTCCGTGTGCACGTACACCCAGGACCAAAATGCTAACAAGAGTATCAGGCTCGCTACGACGATATCCCGCGTCTCTGTTTTTCCCATAAAGAGTGCATAGAGTAGTACGCCCAAAATAGCCCACGAGACAAAAAGGAGAGTGTTACGGGTATGCCAGACGCCATAGGGGATATGAGCGGGTGCCAGAGACCGGCGAATAAGCTGTGGGAGGAAGATATAGAGTCAGGCGAGGGCGGGTACACTCAGAAGAAGTGTGTAGAGAAGGGGGTGAGCATGAAAAAACGAGATAGTAGAAACAAAAGCGGTCAATCAAGAAAAAAGTAATCCCAAAAAAGTATAGAGTGCTACAATATAGAGAGTATAGGGTATATCACGATCGAGCACGAGTACTACAAGAAGTCCAAGAAGAATAAAGACACTATTTAAAAGCATAAATCATGCAACATTTTTTGACCAAAAAACAAAAGTGATACTGAGGATACTCAAAAATACCCCCATTATAATACAGTGCACACGAAATATAGCTACTATACCAGGACTTCTGGTGTAGAAGATCAGATAGAGAGCATAGATAATGCTCGACAGGAAAAAAATACAGTACTGGAAAAGGAGGAGATTACTCGATATATCAAAGTAATCAGATGCGCTCAGAGATATCCCTACGAGGGCAAGATAAAACAGTATTCAAGAACTAAAATAGAGAGACTGATAGAGACTTTCCTTCCCTGAAACTTCTTTTTTAAGAAACTGCGGTTTTCGAAAAATATCTATTGGGGGGATAATCTTTATCAGGAAAATAAGAAATATAAGCCCTATAACCCCACTCTCGATATATCGTCCAAAGACGAAAAACACGGTCACAAAAATACTATGAATCAGAGCGACGAGAAAAATCATGAAAAAATTATATCTCCTTGACGGAAAATACAAGAGAAACAATTATTAAACTCAGTATAGGGAGGAGAAATGTATTAAAAAAGAGAAACGCAGTGCTCGATATCGCTCCTGTCACTAAAAATCCCAAGACAAGCAAAAATCAGGTATATGTACACATCAAACCGATATATTCTTGGAGTTTTTTGACCCACAATAAAATTCTCACTTGTCGCATAAGAGAGTAAAAATATGGGTATTCGCCTTCTGGTTTAAATATATCAAGCCATGAGGATCGGTATTTTTTTTGTAAGAGAAGTTGAATATTTTTATTTGAAAATATATATTTCTCCTGAGTGTTTTTCTTTTCTTTTGTTTGAAGTAATGCAATTTTCTTTAACTTTTCTTTTTGTTCTTGTATTTTTTCAGATGCGTCAGTTGGTAAAAATAAGATCTTCCCTATTTCAGAAACCTTTCGAGCACCTGCCACGAGCATATAATACCATGGGGGAAGAACAAAAACACCAGCATATTTTATACCGGGCAGAATAGTTTTATAAATTTCCTTTTTTGTTTTTAGACTTGACTGTTCATAGAGGAGTTTTATTGTTTTTTTGAGCAGTATTTCCATCCCCGAAAGACTATTCGTCATCATTATCTTTTTTATATCATACAGAAGTAGTTCTTTGTTTCCTAATACACTTTCTGCGATAAGTGGGGTGAGTATCTCAAAATATTTTTTTATGGTTATTATTTCACCAGTAGTGATGGTGCTCGCTTTTGTTTCCTCGGTATTCTCTTTTATTGTATCCTTATGTGTATGTCCTGAAAAAACATCGAGAACATTTTGAAAAATAAAGTCTTGTTCTTTTTTATCGGTGAGTGATACTGGGTAGAGCTTTAGGATAGTGTATTGATAATCCTCTTTGAGTATTTTGTAGGCTTGAAATATATCGGGTGCTTCTATTTTTCCCTCGACTCTATTCCTATTGTCTTTGAGTGCATTAAATATAAAATAATTTTCTTGATTCTGGTCTTCTAAGAGAGAATCTATCGTAATAACGATAAATCCATCAAGGGAGAGTGTTTGTTTTACTTTCTCCTCACTCTCTCATTCTATTATAAAAGAGAGTTTTTTATTATTTTTAATACTATGTATTTTATAGAAGGGCATAGTCGTAAAACATACTACCATATCTTTTCTCGAAAATCAAATCTAAAAACTCCCATGCATTTTTCATTTTTTGTATATAATAGAGCTCTTATACCCTTCTTTTTACAAAAATTCTTTGTTCAAAAAGTATAAAAAAATTCTACCCCCTTTTTACTCTTTCTTTTTCTCGTATGATAAAAAACTTCCTTTTCTTTTTAGCAGGACTTTTACTTTCCGGGATGCTCTTCCTTTCTGGTGGAATAAATGGAGGAAACCTAGTAGTATTACCCTTTTGAAAAGACTTTTCCTCACTCACACAAGAGATAACGTCCATTACTTCGCGATATATCCCTCAAAGGGATGAAAACGAGACTCAAAAAGCACTTCTAAAAACTTTTGTCGCAACCCTTTGAGACCCCTATACTGCGTATATTCCCCCCCAAGAGGCACTTTCATTTCAGACCATGATACAAGGGGACTTCGAAGGCATCGGTGCGTATATCGAAGATAGCCCCAATGGTATCTATGTCGGGGGGACTCTCCCCTGATCTCCTGCACAAGTATCGGGGCTTTTACCAGGAGATGTCATCCAGTCAATAAACGGGAAAACAACCTTTAATATGACAGCCGATGAGGCAGTTTTACTGATACGAGGCCCTGTTGGCACCCCTGTTATACTCGATATCTTTTCGAGCGTACTCTCTACAAAAAAACAAGTGACCCTTCTTCGTCAAAAACTGGAACTCCCTATTTTGACAGATGAGCTCATAGGTGACGTGCTTTTTATCCATCTTTTCTCTTTTAATGATTATTCTGGACGGGATGTCGAAAAAACCCTTCAGAAATACGCAGGGAAATATTCAAAAATCCTCCTCGATCTCCGGGATAATGGCGGAGGAACCCTCGATGCTGCCGTCGATGTAGCTTCTCTCTTTTTTTCTGCTCCAAAAATAGTGTCTACAATCGATGGAAAAGAACCCAGGAAATACCTTTCCAAAGGGAAAAAGGACGTAGACACCCCTGTCTATATCCTTGTCAACTGACAGACCGCATCAGCGGCAGAAATACTGGCTTCCGCACTCCATGAGCACCTGAAAGCTCCAGTATTTGGCACTCAAACCTATGGTAAATGATCTGTGCAAGAGTTGTTTACTCTCAGTAATGGGGCACAACTGAAGGTCACAATAGCTCACTGGATCACAGCTGCTGGAGTCAAGCTGGACGGCACAGGAATTACTCCCGATACCCTTATTCTCCCGAAAATACAGGACCTTGTCGAGGGGAAAGATGGGCAAAAAGAGGAGGCACTGAGTCTTATACAGAAATGAAAATAGGGAGTTCCTAAGATTTAAGACCTTTTCCTTCTTTCCAGCCGGGAGAAACTATATTACTCGCCTTTGTTGCTGTTTTTCTCGCTGTTCAGGCTACCGTTGGGCTTAGTCAGCGTCCAGTATGAGCTTGTTGAGCTAGCCAGAATCCCCAAGCTGGAGTTCCTGGAATGAACGATTCCGATTTTCAGGTCTGTCTCTCTTCCAGCGGACTATCTTTTTCTTTCATAAGGGTTTTTTAGGATAACACGATTATTGTATCCTATTTTTTTGTGAGTCAAACCATAAAAAATTTCGGTATTTTTATGATTGCACTATACTATTATTTATATTCATTTTCCCTCGATGCATTTTAACCTCAAAAGCAACTATCAGCCAACAGGAGACCAGCCAGAAGCTATACGAAAGCTCTTGGAGAGCCTTCGAGTGCCTCATCGTTACCAGACGCTTCAGGGAGTAACGGGCTCTGGGAAAACCTTTACCATGGCAAATATTATACAAGAACTCCAGAGGCCGACCCTGATTATCGCGCACAATAAGACACTCGCAGCGCAGCTCTGCCAAGAGTTTCGGGAGTTTTTCCCAGACAGTGCGGTTCATTATTTTGTCAGTTATTACGATTATTACCAACCCGAAGCCTATATTCAAAAAACTGATACCTATATCGAGAAAGACTCGGCTATCAATGATGAGATTGATCGTCTTCGACATGCTGCTACCGAAGCTCTTCTGACTCGAGAAGATGTCATCATCGTCGCGTCCGTGAGCTGTATCTATGGTATTGGAAATAAAGAAGAATATCTCTGAGGAGTACTCCATTTTCAAACAGGAGAGAATTATGTCATAAAAGAACTAATAGATAAGCTTGTGAGCCTCCAATTTGAGCGAGGAACACTCGAGTTTACTCAAGGAATGTTTCGTGTTCTGGGAGACACCATTCAGATTTTCCCAGCCAGCCAAGAGCAGTATTATAGCTTGGAGTTTTTTGGCACAGAACTGGAGGCAATACGCGCTGTACAACCCATTACTTCTCACGTTCTAGAATCTGTCAACTCTCTCGAAGTTTTTCCTGCATCGCATACGGTTACGAGCCCTTCGCATGTCAAAGCCATTACTCCCGCTATCCTCCATGAACTCCAGGAGCGTATTAAGTATTTCCAAGAACTAGGCAATATCGTCGCTGCCGAGCGCATCAAGACACGTGTCGAGTATGATCTCGAGATGATGGGGGAGGTCGGCTATGTCAAAGGAATTGAGAATTACTCACGGTATCTCGACGGCAGACAACCAGGGGACCCACCGATGACACTCATAGACTATTTTCCGAAAAACTTCCTCACCTTTATCGATGAGTCTCATATGACATTGTCTCAAATTCGTGGCATGTTTGCCGGGGATAAGGCACGCAAAGTAATGCTGATAGAAAATGGCTTTCGTTTACCCAGTGCCTATGATAATCGTCCCCTCTTTTTCGAGGAATTTGAAGCAAAAATCAATCAATTTGTGTGTGTCTCAGCGACACCAGGAGATTCGCCTATTGAACGAGGTGGACCCATTGTCGAACAAATCATTCGTCCGACATGACTTCTTGACCCAGAAATCGCTGTCGAACGTATGGATAAGTTGGTCGAAAGTCTCCTCGAGAACATCAGAACCGCTGTCGAACGTCATGAGCGTGCCCTGATTACAACGGTGACTAAAAAATCGAGTGAAGATCTCGCGGCGTACCTTCGGGAACAAGGTGTATCTGCTCACTATCTCCATTCAGAAATCGATACGATAGAACGATTACGGATTCTAAAAGACCTGCGGACGGGGAAAGTCGACGTAATTGTAGGGGTTAACTTGCTTCGAGAAGGATTAGACCTTCCTGAAGTGTCGTTTATTGGTATCGTCGATGCTCATAAACAGGGGTTTCTCCGCTCGACACAATCCCTGATTCAGATCGTTGGCCGAGCAGCGAGAAACTCAAATGGCCATGTGATTTTTTATTCCCATGAAGGCATTATTTCTCGCTCGATGCAGGAAACGATGGATATCACTGCAGCACGCAGAGCCGTGCAAATCGAGTACAATACTGAGCATTGAATTACTCCTACCACGATTATTTCCACGATTAAAGACCTCGGATTCAAGGATAAATCACAACCTATCGAAGTACCAAAAGGTGTTACGCATGAAGCATACATCAAACGCCTCGAACTCGAGATGGATATGGCGGCCGCCAAGCTCGACTTTGAAAAGGCAGCAGAACTCAGAGATACGATACTTTCTATCGGGTGGAAGGAGAGAGAAAAGTAATTTTTTCAGAATTCATTTGCTTTCTCTCCAATCGGAGACACATCGAGCCTACTCGGTACGGTGTATAGTCTTGCCGTACTTGTACCAGGACTGGCTATTTGTGCGAGAAGACTTCATGATATCGGAAAAAGTGGCTGGATGATGCTCGTCGTACTCATATTCCTCTCGCGGGCATTATATGGCTCCTGATACTCCTCGTCACAGAAAGTACCCCAACGGGTAATATATATGGGCCAAAAACAGCCCCTGTTGTGGTAGTTTAAATAATATAATACATCAAAATACCTCCAAGAGACGAGAAAGTTTTTTGGAGGTGTTTTGTACACCCTTTCCCCTTGCTTTTCTCTCAAAAATAGGCTATCATATCACTATGAAATACGCCTGTATTGTTTTTTTCCTCTGACTTCTTTCTGCACTTACGGTGGAATGATTTACGAATTTGAGCGGCATGCAGACCACGGTAGATGCATTGATGTTTAATTTTACTATCAATGGAAAAGATATTGGTGAGAGTTTTTTCGCTTTTTCACGGGATTTTTTCCCAAATCATGAACATAGTACCCTCTTCGGTGCACTCTATCTGGTTGGCTACAATATTACGGAAGAGTTGGTCAAATTTTGATTTTTTGTGATAGCAATACTCTTATTGAAGCCAGTTTCTACACGCCTTGTCCTCTATACAGGTATGCTGATAGGAGCAGGATTTGCTACAATAGAACATTTCAGTGCCGCATCACTTTTGGTCTCCTCCTGGTATATTTTCCCCATCCGTCTCCTCGGGCATATGCTCTTTACGAGTGTTATAGCACTCTGGTATTCTCTGGGATCTTTTGCGAGGATGCGATGGATAGACAGCTGAGCCAAGGCAGGATTGGTACAATTTCTTCTCTCGAGATGGTCGGGATTTGTGATGACATTCTGGGTTATCACGGGTCTTTTTCTGGCCGCGCTCTTTCATTCTTTTGTGAATCTATTCGCCTCATCAGGACACTATATGTCTATCATTATCGTGATAATCGGGTGGAGTGGTATCCTCTTGTTTCTCCTGAATCAAAAAGCAGACAGGCCTTACGGGAGAATTCTCCAGGAAATCAAACTCATGCAACATCTCCATGACATACAGATGACGTTGGACCAATTGCAACATCCCGCACCAGAGGCTCTACGAGAAGGAGAATCACATTTTGAAATCAAAAAAATCCGATTATCCCGTAAACAATTTGCAAAAAAATAAATACTGATACAATACGCCCGTCTGAGGCTTCACTTGGACTTTATTTTTCTAACTTTTTCTTATGAAGCACACCGAAAAAAAAGATATCATCAAAAAGTACGCCCGTACTTCGAGTGATACCGGATCTCCAGAGGTCCAGATAGCCCTTATTACTGTCCGTATTGAGAGCCTCTCTGCACATCTCAATGAGCACAAAAAGGATAACCATTCACGACGAGGCCTTCTCGGACTCGTGAGTACTCGACGAAAACTCCGTAACTACCTCGCTAAAAAGAACCCAGAAGCACTTGCACGACTCGATCATGAGGCTTCTACTCTCAAACAAAACAAAAAAGATGAAAAAGCCCAGGATGTCGCTAAAAAAGCTTCTGGAAAGAAAGCACCAGCAAAAAAGACTCCTGTCAAAAAAGCTTCTGGAAAGAAAGCACCAGCAAAAAAGACAAAATAATTTCTTATTTTCTCTTCTTGTACACCTTTATGCATATAAGGGTGTATTTTTTTGAAATATAGGTATACTCACCGAGCTATGAAACTCAAACATCTCCTTCATCACGAACGAATAACGACACTTTTTCTCATCCTCGCTATCTGTGTTATATTTCTCGTAGCAGTTTTATGACGTTTGCCCTATGTGAGTTTTCGGGGAGACCAGATTTCCCTCGACCCACTCAATATCAATCTGTGACAGCTGAACTTCGCGGGAGAATCGGTCATTGTCGATCGAGACTCCAATCCTCTGTGACTGGAAAAACTCGAACAAGAGCTCCTGATAAACCGTTTTTCTCTGTACCAATTTCTCCTCTATCATAAGCGTTCCGCACAATACTTTCCCTATATTGAATCATACCTTGGAGAGAGTGATGTGCCAGAAGATTTTAAGTATCTTGCTGTCGCGGAAAGTGGACTCCAATATGATGCTCTCAGTCCTGCAGGTGCGAGAGGCATATGGCAACTTATGCCAGAAACCGCGAGACAGTACGGCCTCCGTGTGGATAAATATATTGATGAACGATTAAATTTTGAGCGCTCCACGAGAGTAGCGACCAAACACCTCCTCGATCTGAAAAAAAAATTCGGGAACTGGACACTCGCTGCCGCTGGGTATAATCGTGGACTTTCCGGACTTCAGAGAGATATGGATGCCCAACCAACAGCCAAAAATTATTATGATCTCATTCTTAATTCTGAAACTGGCAACTATATCTATCGTGTTGTTGCTATCAAATATCTTATGCAAAATCGTTGGCAACTTTTTTCACCAGAGTCACTGTGAGATATTTTTCAGACACCGAACACGAGGACTCTTACGCTCCAGGGACCGATTTCTGATCTTCGTGTCTACTGTCTTGCTCATGATCTTGATTACCAAGAGCTCAGAGAACTCAATCCATGGATTTTGAGCTATGTTTTGCCCGATGGCCCCTGGGAAGTAAAAATACTTATCAAATAAACACTTTTTTATCAATTTTATGACTGATTTTCCTGAGGAATACCATGATGGATATGTCATATTTTGTGGACATCGAGTTCTCGTAGACCCACGCGCTCTTATACCGAGAATAGAGACAGAGGAGTTGGTAAAATACGCTCTTTCATTGCTCGAGAAACATCCCCATATTGCCTCTGTGGTCGATATAGGCACAGGAAGTGGCGTCATCCCTGTGTC
>Ga0172380_10006329_pt1 | contig 13811 bp, 8 predicted proteins | sample Leawe162metaG_FD_119747 | JGI IMG/M metagenome (GOLD analysis project Ga0172380, IMG submission 119747) | Leachate microbial communities from a municipal landfill in Southern Ontario, Canada - Leachate well 162 metaG | ecosystem: Engineered > Solid waste > Landfill > Unclassified | place... | reverse complement strand
TTTCCATTTTTCAATTATCCTTACTCACTTCTAGTTCTTGTTGGTCTTCATCAGGTAGACAAGACCCAGAAACCGACTTTCCTTTTCGGGACGAAGTCCCACCGTGAACATGTCGGTAACACTGACAGGGTCATCGGTAACCATATCGGACCTAGACCTTTTTGAACTTACTGAGTGGTCGAAGGGGTCGGAATGGATACTATATCCCCCTGCTAAGGGATAAAGGGACGTTAATGGCATTCAAGAATGTGTTACCGAGGGGTACCCAGCGAGGCCAGGGCGCACCAATGGGGGCCTCGGCTTCGTAGATTACCTATGATAGACACACTTGATGGATTCGCTACTTTGCCAGCCACATAAAGCGAAGACTTGTAAAGGGAATCAAGCAGATCTCCCGACAGTTTTCGCGAATCCCACGTATTTTACAATGCCATTGCAAGATCGTCCAAGGACATTCGAACCACAACCAAGTTAACGGTATGGGCTCTCATTCCCTTCTACGAGATCTGGTATCGCTGACCCGCTTGGGAATCAACAACCCTTGTGGACGCATCGACTACCCGTAGTCACGTCCGCCTTTGACTTTCGTCTTCAAGGCTACCTCATAGCTTCTCACTTCGTGTTGCTTTTACGTGTACTTGCTCACCAAGATCGTCTTCCTAAGAAGAAGAATGTTCACGGTCTTGGACCTGGGTTCCACGGTTGTTACATGTACTCGAATCCTAAATCAATGGTCACGACCACTTTGTTACGCTGTGCTTGGGAAGATTTACCCTACTATGTAGCACATACTCTTTTGGCAAAGGATGTTGGATGGTTTGTTTAATGCCACCGCGTCCGTCTAGCGATTTTACTTTGACTTTCTATCTGGTGTTTTCCACCCGTCGCCGACCTTCGTGTCGTAGCTCCCTGTAGGAGCACCCATGCGGTAGATAACACATGGCCTCTTGCAATCAGTATTCCGAATGCAAACTACAACGGACAACTCCTGTGGGACCTTGCTTCAGGTATTTCGCATAGGTATTCCCATGCCCACATGTCGCGCGACACCAAGTTTCAATGACGTGTTGAGTGACACACTGCGCACACGCCGCGAACTTCTTGGTCACATGCTCTGATTAGCTATTTTCGCATATGCCTACTCAAGTGCGGATTCGTTCGATTCTTTCCAGTATAACTGCAATCACTAAGCGACAGTCGATAATTGGGGCCGTATCCGAGCACGCAGTTCGCACCACGTCTCCGATTGTGTCGCCCATGCATTGACCATTCCAAAGTTCGACCAGTGCCGTCCATTGATGTTCGTCCGACCTTTTTCAGTAATTAACCTTCCGGAGTCGTACTACTCAAGCTTGGCAACGTACCAAGCGCCATCAATGTATGTTGTTTCGGTCGTATGGGCCGGTATACAACCACTGTAGGTTCAGCTCTCATGTTTTGAATGAAACATGTTAACGGACGACATGCCTGCACTCGCGATTCGTGCATGTCTCCCACCATCGCTTGTTGCTTCACCACCCCTAGATTAACCGAAAAGGGTAGCCATTGCGTTCAGCGAGTCTCCGATAGGCATCATACCTTTTTGCCGTGCCTATCCAATCATCTTCTCAGGTTGTTGCATGTTGGCAACAACGTCACTGATGTGGGATTTCCGCCCACGTGCCAACCCCACGGGTGGAACGTTAAATAGTTGTTTCTCAGTCTAGAGATGTGTTCGGCTTCCTCGAACACTGGTGGTTTTACCGCGCATATAGTTACAGTGCGTTCAAGATCATGGTAAGGCTATCTGTCACCAAGTGTGTTGACGCTCCACCCTCAAGTTCATACCGAACGCCTTACATTGACAGCGTCGGACCCTGTTTCTGGTCACAATGTGTGTCATCGAGTGATGTTCTCTGCGATTATTGAACTCAACCCAAAGGGAGATTCGATTACGCGCCTCAGTGGAGGTGCCACGAATTTTATGAGCATACCTCGGCTCGTTACACCGTCGCAGTACTTGTACTCTCGATGAAGCTCCACACACCGCAGGATTAGCATAGGCGGTTTGCTCACTCTGAATTACAGTTGCATTTTCTCTTCTCGGTCACAACAAGCTTTTGACTATTATGCTTCCGAGCAGACAAGCATCAGGTAACGCTGATTGGCGTTGAAACTTGATACCTGCCATCTTTCTCCTACTTGACCCGACGGGGATCCTTCCCTCAATTCGGACCATGATCTTTTCACAAGAACGAGACACAATCAAGATACCTTGGATGCGCGTAGGCGCGTTTCCGCACAACTCGCTTAGTGTTCGCACGCAACCGTAGTCGATTGCTTTTGTAATTGAACCTGATTGGTGGAAATGACGTAACCGACCAAGCCCAAACCGAACATGTGATCCACTACAGATCACCCGAGTCCTACAAGCTCTTCGCTTTCCCATCTTTGAGTTACGAAACTTTCATGTAGGCTATCTTTTCACCACACATCCATTGAAGACTTATGCTTCCCAAAGTCGCATTGGGTCGCTGACTACCATTCCATTTCTGGGAGAGCATCACTTGTTGACGTTCCTCTGACAATCAAAAGCTGGCTCATGTCTTCTGGTAAGCGCACACTACTCCAACCCGGAAAGCAAGGATTCTATCCCTCACGTAACCTGTATGATGAACTTCTCTTGCGTTGTTCACCGTCCAGACACCCCGGAGCATGCACTGTATCGATGCCTTCGATTTCGCAGACCTCAACCCGGCAAAGCGGTCGTGAGAGCGAGTTTCCGTCGAGTTAACTGGAATCGAATAGACATCTTCCATCGTTCGTCAATAGGATTGCCGAAAAGCAATCTTCCCATGCTGTGTGAAATTGCTCCCACACCCGCGCCGAGCCGCAAGTTTTTGAGTTGTGTTCTCTTATTGACTTGCGTAGCTGGTTAGTCTTGGTCGTACGACGCAAAACATCGTACGTACCGTTGGATAGACCTTATTGACTTATCGATCATCTACCTTGGTAGACTTAAATGGGGCTCGAACGTGTCCGCCGGAGCCCCATGTTTTAGCGAGGAATTGAAATATCCCTCTCACTAGGAATTACTTGTTTTCTCCCTAATTTACACCCCTACGAATGTCATGCGATTACTTTTGAACTTGATGAAATAGTTGACACCTTTCTTCACGATATACGTGTGTACGCCCTTGCGAGAGAACTTGGGGATGTTTGTTTGCAACGATGCACCATACTGCGACGCCTTTAACATTGACAGATTTTCACCAACACGCATCAGCTTCGTTTCTCTAAGTAGAGCTTCTTCGGTGTACTCGCCACGCTTCAACGATTTGCGCTCGACAGTTCGATACTTGTTCTTCACTGGATCGGATGTTAGGGTGGTAGCAAGTTTGGTCTTGATTATCTTCAATGAAAACGAAGCCCGCGCTGTCTGATATTTGCTGCTGATAAGCTTGTTGTTACGTGCGGTTTCTAATCCAGTTCGCAACCAAGTGAGAGCGTTGTGATCTGCTCCGGTATCCGATGCAGCTTTGTCGACGCTTGATCCCTTCGACAACATATACATCCCAAGCACCGATGTTTTGAATTCAGGATGTTTCACCAAGCCACGTATAGCACCAACCAAAGGAGTTATGTCAAAGCCGATCTTCTTGGATCGCTTCACCAAACGCTCGATTTGCACACTCACGTTTGAACTTTTGAACGTGCGTACCAAGTTGATACCAATGCCCATCAGATTTCTTCGCTTCTCTGTTACAGCTTCCTGCGAAGCGAATAGACCGAACATGTACATGGCGACTAGAGGTTTGATTTCATGTCGGTCTGGGTACTCATTTTGAAGTTTCAGAAGTTCTTCAATGAGGCGCGTGTGCGTGTATTTGGTTCTATCTCGTTTTGGCGTATCTGTCTTGATTCGATCTTCGGGATTCTCAGTCACAGAGTTCAAGCATTCGATATCGTTATCATCGACCCCTTCTGTTTGCGCGGCGAACATCTTCACCAACATTGAAGGCAAAGTTTTCTGATACTGCCATACTGCGGTCGTGGTAGAAGCCTGTGCATCGACGATATCGATGCACGACTTCGACGTGAGTGTGGACGCGCTGTCAAATACGACATTTAAGTGCTTCGTCTTGTCGAAACATTTATGTCTTGTTACCGAGGACAATCCTTTGCAATCCGAGAATAGAAATACGCGCACACGCTTTCCGACTGGTTGAGTCAGCGAAGCTTCATACACCTTGATATGCTCTCCACGCTCGGAATACCTTGGGATGATTGATACTGCATACTTCGTTCTATCCAAAGTCAATCTGATTATGTCCGGAGACCTGTAGGCGAACCCGACGATCATTGATTTCCCTTTCTCAGATTCGTAACCTTTATGGAACCTTGTGAGTTTTCTCTTGTGACAACCACTTCCGTATCGAAGATGGCACGTGGCATGTTCAGAGAGTGCGATATTACGAAAAGTGATGGCTTCCTCTTCCTTAACATTGGAATCAGCAGTTCCGCTATCAACGACCTGTTGACAGGATCCAACCCGGATTCGAGTTCATCTAGAAACAGAAGGTTGCTACGTTTATTCTCAGGAATGATATCGATGAGCGTCATGATCAACGCGATCATGACTCTGGTATGTTCGCCCCCAGACAGTCTTCGAATGTCATAAGATCGCTCATTCAATTTTCCCTTCTCGTCGCGAAACCCTTGAACAACCGTGAAGCCTAGTTTGTTTTCGTTACCGTAGGTGTCGATACGAAATCCTCGCTGTGTGAACATCAAAGCGACCCACGTCGGCAATCGTTCCTTGATCGCTTCTATGATCTCACGAATCTTCTTCGTCTTCAGGCCGTTCTTCCCATAAGCCAAGCACAAACCTTTGAATACTCGCTGATCACGCTCCAGCTTGCGAAGCTTTTCTAGTTTCTCCTCCAAGTTATCAATGCGTTTCTTCAGCGCGAACGCATCGTTGATCGTGGCTTGAAGTCTCTCGATCCTCCTCCCTCTGGATTCGATTTTGTCATCAACACTTCGAAGTCTTGCTTCGAGATCTTCGATATCAAGGTTGACTTTACCAGGCTTCTTCTCAGGAATTGATTTCATCAATGACACATACTGACGCAACATGTCCAGGGATGCTTGGACTTTCTTCTTTTTCTTCTTCAGTGTGTCCAAATCTTCTTGACTATAGGTTTCGGACGTTCGAAGCGACTTTATCTGAGCTTCAATCTTTTCCAGATCAATCAGCTTCTCATAGATAACTCGAAGGCGTTGCCTCTGATCACGATACCCCTGGATCTTGTCAGCCAGCTCTTCCAATGTTCCTTCAGTTACATTCAAATCGATCTTGTTTTTTTCAATCAGATCTTGCGTATCGCAGAACAGACGATGCTTCTGCGCAATCTTGTGATGTGATTTGCGCTGACGCTCGAAGTCAACCATCTCGGAGTTGAGAGCTTTTATTTCCTTCTCGACACACTTGACATCGACCTTCGCTCCGCAAGTTGGGCAGCAAGTTAAACTGGTATCGATGCCTTCTTTGATTTCAAGCCTAGCTATGATCTTGTCTATTTCAGCTTGGCTTTCCTTTTCCATTTCGGAATGCTCTTCGTACAATCGCTTGGCTTCGTCATAGTCAACATCAAGCAACCCAACTTGTTCAAGCTGTTGCATGTTAACTTTGATCGTCTCGACGATGTTGCGCTTCGATGCTAGGTCGCGAAGGCATGCTGTCTCAGTCGAATCCTTCGCCGATAGCTTGTCAATAGAACCCTGGAGTTGCTTGGCAGATCTCGTCAAGTACTTCTCTGGAATACCGCCACGCAAGCTCTTCCGTTGTCTGCGCAGAAGTGCCAGCTTCTCATTGACTTCGGATGAACTCTCGACTTGCGCTATCGTCTTTTCCAACTCGGATTGTTTGCCGAGAAGCCTCTTCATTTCATGTTCGTAGTTATCAAAATCGAGTCGAGAGGTCGCTTTTAGCTCGGCGATACTTTTAGTGATCTTCTCATATAGGCGTCTCTCACCAGATGCAATCTCGTAAGCTGTCTTTTCAGAACGCAAACGCTTTCTAGCAGACCTGCTGGCATCGAGTTTCGTCTGCGTCTTCTCCAACAAGAGCTTTGCTTCGTCGATATTCCCCAAAGTGCTTAAGCTGGTCAGAAGCGTCGACTGCTCAACACCGTAACCTCGATAATCTTCAATCTGTGATTCGACATCTTTCAAACTCTGCTTGAACTTGGCGTACAGCTCGTCGTAAACACCGAGACCGAATAGTTTGGATATGAACTCGACACGTTCTTGCGGACTGCCCTTGAGCAGGACATGAGTCGATCCTTGATTGATAACAGTTGATCCGACGAATTCGTCATAGCTCATGCCTATCGCGGCTTGCGCGAACTCTTCGCGAAGCTTCTCTCCGGAATTCTTCATGCCAAAAGGAACGCGCTTTCCATCCGGACCTGTCATGAAGCAGTACAGCCCATCTTTCGGAAAGTCATCATCCTTACGAGCTTCGTAGATCTCGTAAATGTTACCGTTCCTTCTAGTCTTCAATCCGAGGAGGAACCCTTTGCCATTTATCGACTCCGCGACGGTTTCGTACTTGGTTGCTTTTGTTCCATAAGCAATTCTCTGCAAGCAGTGGGAAATTTGCGACTTGCCTGATCCGTTTGACGATTCCTCGCTGGTATCCAGGTTGCGTCCAATAACATTAGTGAGGCCTGAACGCTCAAGAGGAACTACGTGACGACCCTTGAAGTGGTATGCGTTCTTGATTATCAGCTCGACAAGAACGGTGCCGTACGAGGCTGGACTTTGTTTTGCTTTTGTCTTCATAGAAGATTCAAATCCTTCGAGGCATCGCGAGTACAAACAAGCTGTTCAGACATAATGTACTTGGGTGTGAATCCAGCTTGCTTCAACGCCGATTTGTAGGAGTCTACTGGACGGATGAGTCCAGTTCCGTTCTCTTTTTCAATCAAGTCGACAACAAGAAGGCCTTGCTTCATGATGAATCCAAGAGAGTTAAAGAACTCCGCTAGATCGGCATGATGGACAAACCCAACCATGGACACGATGATCACATCGAAAGAACCAGGCTTGTAAAGCATGCAAGGTTCAAGCATCCCATCTCCGAACGAGATTGCATTCGACAGCAGAGGGTGTCGTTGTGAATACAGAGTAGGGTTTAATTCCAGGCCATGAACACTGCACCCGTGCGACGCCAAAGGTAACAACTGATGACCACACCCGCAACCAATTTCCAAGATACGCAGTCCATCCAAACTCTTGAAGTGACGAGACAGAACTTGGATCCTGGAGGCAGTGCTCAAGTAGATCGGCCACGTCTTCACGTAGGAGCCAATACCCAAGTAACTTTGAAAGTCATCGGGGTTGCATTGGTGGTTCGAGCTTAGTTGCAAACGATGCCGCACGGCTTGGCAGTATTGCTGTGTCAGTCGATCCCAGGTAATCCAAACATGCTGATTGAACGTCTCTGTCCAGTAAGGTTCCGTCTTTCCCGAAACCAACTTCGACAACTTGAATCCGGATTCGAGGATTTCATTTGGCGTGTAGGATCCACGCATGTCGACACCGATGCCGAACCCAGTAGCGCACACGGAACCGTTGCGTGTTGGGATGGAAATTAGGTCACTCATTGTCCCCACCGTTGAATAGATCTACGTATTTCACAAGCAACCCGATGCTGGCGTGTTCTGCATTAACTGTATACTGAGAAACCTTCAACTGAACTGTAGCCAATTCCGATGTCAGCTTGGCAAGAGCCTTCACGTACGATTTGTCAGCCTTCGCCAACTTGATGATCTTGTCCACATCGTACTTGGCGTAACCTGAAGGAGCGAGTTTGTCGCTGATCAGCGTATACAGAATGTTCGACAGCAGTTCCTGCGCCGACTTTAACATGTAAACCTTGTTCGGCGATTGCTTCAGAGCTTGGAGCATCCGCACCTTCTTGCCGCAAAGCATAGACGTGCAGAAGTCTACAACAAGCTTGTATGGAGGCATATCAAGCATCTCGGCAATCGCTTGCTCTGGCTCCGCTTTGATGCTCTGCACGATCTTTGGGTCGAAACGCATTTGATCTATCACGTAGCTCAAGCTGTTCAAGCAATCTCTTGTATGGTTACCGCAACTGTTCGCTATTGCAGACAAAGCGTCGTTCGGGATCTTCACACCTTCGGAGTCGACAACCTTGCGCATGATGGTCACGTTGTCATCGCTCTTGGCTGTTGCGAACTTCACCTTGTATGCTCTCGATAGGATCGTTCCAATCAATCCTTGGGCATTGGTCGTCAAAATGATGATGATAACATGCTCAGGTGGATTCTCATAGAGCTTCAATAAAGCTCCTTGTGCCTGTGGTGACAATCCTTGGCACTCGTCAATGGCGATGAATCTCAAATTGGTTCTAGGCTTGAACTTCACGAAATCTTGCAATGCCCTAATGCTATCCACTCCACCGAAGGACGATCCATCCATCTCCAGATAGTCGGGGTGTGTCGGTGGATCATTGAACATGCTCTTGCATACTGAACACTTGCCGCACGGATTCGCACCGTTGGGATCCTTGCAGTTAACTGTTGCAGCAAACAATCTCGCCGATGTAGTCTTACCGCATCCGTGCGCACCTTCAAATAGAAAGGCTTGCTTCAACTTGCCTGACTTGAGCATGCCGCGCAGAGCGCGTGTAGCCAGGTCTTGACCGATAACATCTTCCCAGATCTTAGGACGCCAAACAGTAGCGGTATTTCCAATGACTTTGTATTTGCCAGGGCTCGACATGACTGTGCCTTTCGTGAACGGTGCTTCCATCACAATATCTATTTACGGAATCTTGTTTGCGCTAGGTGAAGCTTCACAGTCGACGGGAGGGAAATGAAAAAGGGGTGTTGGCGAAAGCCAACACCCCTTAGTTAATCAGGAAACACCACCCCACTTGTGCAAGAATTTTTGACCCTTTGGAGTCAAAACCAACCCATTGCCTTCAGTGGTACTGGGAGCTATCAAGCCTTTGCGTCGAGCTTCGTTTTGTGTACCGGGATCAATAACTCCGGTCTTTTCGAATTTACTCAGACTGATTGCAAGTTCTGCATTGACGTGCATTTAATTCCTAATTGTTTGGGGATGCATGGAAGTTACCTGCCATGCATCCTTTGTTTTATTTACAACGTGGCGAGGAAGGCGTTGAATGCGGCCTTCTGCTTCTTGTTCAGACTCTCGATGGAGATGCCTTCAGACTCTTCCTCGGAATCGTCTTCCTCCCAAGTATCATCTTCGTCGTCGTCATCGGACTCGACGACCTTGCTACCCTTCTTGCTACCCTTCTTCGACTTAGGAGCTTCTTCCTCTTCCTCGCTCGCAGTCAGGATAGTAACAGGCTTGCCCTTCGCAGTCGTGAGTTCTTCCGCAAGAACGAGAAGAAGTTCCTTCTTCGTGGTGACGACCACGAAAGTCTTTCCGGCCTTGTCAGTCGCACCGACAACCTCGACATTGCAAGTCTTCGGATCGTAAGTAACGTCCTTCTTACGCTTGATATCGACCTTCGCGCCCTTCTTCCAAGCTCCGCCGCGAGCCTCGACGATCTCGTACGCAGTAACGCCATTTGGAAGAACGTAGGTTCCCTTCTTCAGCTTGGGCTCAAGAGCTTCACTCTCTTCCTCGGCTTCGTCATCCGACTCTTCGTCCTCTTCGTCGCGAGACTTCTTCGACTTGCTACCCTTCTTCGACTTGGGGGCTTCTTCCTCATCGTCATCGTCATCGTCATCGTCATCGTCATCGTCATTATCGTCATCGTCATCATCGTCGTCCGAATCAGAATCATCGTCATCCGACTCTTCGTCATCATCGTCATTATCGTCATCATCGTCATCGTCATCATCGTCCGAATCAGAATCATCGTCATCCGACTCTTCGTCCTCTTCGTCGCGAGACTTCTTCGACTTGCTACCCTTCTTCGACTTGGGAGCTTCTTCCTCTTCCTCTTCCTCTTCCTCTTCGTCATCATCGTCGACGAGGTCTTCATCATCCTCATCTTCTTCGACGTTACGACCCTTCTTGGCAGAAGCCTTACCCTTGGTCTCGGGCTTCTTGGCAGACTTCTTGGCGAGCTTCTTGTTGCTGATGATCTTCTTCATGGTGTTGTTCTCCAGTCCGAGTGTTAGTTGGGTTGGATCACTTTCGCCCTCGGACAATTGGCGTGTGATTGTGGATAGCAAATTCTCAAGGATCAAAGAGGTCTCGGTTTCGATGTCAGCGCATTCCATTCCCCTCCTGCGCAAGTGTTAGTTTTGCAGTTTCGTGTAGATTGCAGAAGTTTTAATTTCGGCTACCTACTCCTTTCGCCTAATATCTATTTACGGAATTATTTCAGGTTACTTGAACCAGAAGCGAGCACCACGGCGCTATTGTAGTCCTTCTTCAAGGCGTACCAATCTAGGAGCCTCTTGAGCTTTGGGATATCTCCACGGTTCGTAGTGTAGCGAACCTCAATCTTCGTGCGAAGTTTTACCAAACGTTCCCGAAATATCACGTCCTTTTCGTACCCTAGCAGAAGCACTAGTTTGGACTTGGGATTTTGTTTCAGGAATTTACGGAGTTCGCGGTAGAACCCATAAGCGTACAGGCCGTGGTCTTCCTTCGTCTTTTTCGTAGCTTCGAAGATCCGGTGCAGATCGAAGTAATGACTGTCCACCTTTTGTGATGCCAATACATCCATGTACGTCTTCTCAGACAGACCAGGAACGTTCTCGATGTTATCGGAAGTATCACCCAGGATCGCCTTCACCAGAGGGAGCTTCCTCGCCTTGGTAATCCCGTACTGCCTCATCAAATCAGCTTTGCCGTATTCTTCACCCGGCTTCGATGTGATTACCACGCTGTCGCTCATCAACGCCCAATCGTCGTGGTCTTCCGATACAATGTAGATGCGTTTGGTCTTGCCGTACTTCTTGGACATCACGGCAAGAGCATCGTCGGTTTCACCATCACCGTTCGGTATCTCCAAAGATACGCTTGGAAAGCATTGGAGAAATTCCATGCCGTCTTCGATTGGATCGCGCGTCTTGTCCACTATGTTACCGTCGACATCCTTCACTTCGTACGAAGTGTATTCCCGCGCCTCACGTGTAGCCTTGTATTTGGGATACATCTTCTTGCGTACGCCGGAGTTCTCGTGTGCCGACAGAACTAGAACGACACGCTTGTTCTCTTTCAACCCATAGTGCATCAGCGCGGCGCGTACTTTCTGCAACGCCAAGTAGATGTGACCCGTCGGGTACTTCTGCGCATTCTTGGCATTGGCGGCGAAGCCTTTCGCAAAGTAACAGCGAAGCATGAAGTTGTGTATATCGAGAGCGACGATCACTTCAGCTTTGTCAATCGTATTTACCAGAGGCATCCGAATCCACCAATCTGACCAGTTCGGCCTCTCGTGTTCTGCGCAGTTTCAATCCGCGCTCGGCATGATCGTTACTCATGTTCTGAATGACATTCGCAAGTTCACGGTACCGCTTGTTCGCTACCAAAGGTCGCAATCTAAGGATTGCTTTATTGTAGGGGCCACGGTTCATCGCGCACGACAACACCGCAGTCTTGATCTCTCCAGGGGCGGAGTCGATACCTGGGAATTGCGACTCCACGTACAACCACATAATGCGAAGCATTCGATTCTTGGTAACGTGTACCTGATGCTCGGTGAGGCGAACCTGATGTCTACTCGACCATGACTCGGCTTTACCACCGCGAACCTTCGTTGCTTCAAGCAGAGTGCGATATGTATTGCCTTCGACGACGCCACTGAAGATCTTCTTCACATTCACGATCCCGATATTTGCCAAGTCGATGCCGCACCCAATTGTCGGACCACTTTGATAACCCGGCCATACCAACGTATCCGTGCATCCTTCGAAGTCATCTATCAACCCTACACTGATGTCAGTCGGGTACGATTCCGAAACAGACGCCACAGGACCGTAAGCCTCCTGATTATTTACGGCAATTTCCGACGTGTTGGTCTTGCCGCTTGTGAGCAATGCTGAAAACAGCATCACGAACGTTGTTGTTATTCTCGCCAATGTTCACTCCTTTGTTCAAGAAAGATGGGCGGCAGGACTTTGGCTTCTAGTCGAGCCGCCCCGTAGTGTGACGAGTTACTTCGCCACGATTTACTTGGGAATAGTGACCGGGTATACCGACTTGGCGTCCTTGCTCGCCAAGCACTTCGATGTTTGTGTCGCATCCATGAATTTACGTTTTCCTGATTTCAAGAAAACGATGTTCCTGGAATCCAACACGTACAGCTTGTCCTTGTAATACTCTTCGGCCTTTTGCGGCGACACTGAACTTCCATCCGAAGAGCACAATTTCTGACCTTCGTGGAGGATTAGCGCCTTCTTCGGTTTGAAGTTCACAAGCTTCTTCCCAGCGACGTTCGATCTTGTTTCCGAGATCTTCGAGCCTGGGATGTAAGCGAACTCTTCTTCGGACCTACCCCAAACCAGCACCTTGGATGTATCATTAAGAGCGTTACCGTAGATCAACTCGGTACTCTTGATCAATTGGAATTCACTACGTCTCTGTTGAGCAGTAGTTTTAACACAGAAACCATTCTTACCGATGCCAATAATGTGTGAAGCTTCTTGCGGGGCTACGCCGACAATCTTACTGTAAGCTGGACCAGCTTTGCCTTCGCACTCGGTTGTTGAGAGCAGTTTGGTTAAGCCAGTCGCATCGAAAACAATGCAACCTTCGTATGATGCTACAGCCATAGTATCGAGGCTTGTTGTGCCTTTCTCCGTCACATTTGTGAAGAGCTTTCCGTCGGAAGATGCCATCATCACTGTTGGGTCACCAGTTCTCTCCACCTTGATCCTATCTGTGTTATGTGCCTTGCCACCAACCTTAGTTCGCCTTTCGTCAAAGTAGACCGATAGCGCCTTCAGGTGTTTGATAACAACTCTTGTAATGTGGAGAAGATCATCTTTGATGCGCTCAATAGTTTTCTTGATGTCGGCGATCTTTTGTTCTTGTGCTGGAATATTCGCCTTGCTCAAATTCTTAGTCTGAATCTCACCAATGAACTTGGCCTGCTCTGGCGTTACTTTAAGATGCTTCACCAAGTACTCTTCAAACGGAATCTTGTTCTGCTTCGCCGCATCAGCAATGATGTCAATACTCTTTGGTTGCATCGCAATCAGACGTGTTGTTTCATTCCATAGGCTCTTCTCAGCCTTAGACAACTCAAGCTCTAGAACTTTCTTCTCTTCGCCCTTACGCCAACTGACCCACTTCTTAAGGATCGTAAGCATGTTATACGTCTTGAGTGAGATACCCTCTGGTGAACGCACAGTAGTGTAAAACTGGTATGTCTTTCTGACAACAAGCTTCTTCATTACTGCTTCCAAACCCTTGCGATTTGACACTGTGATTTTCACAGTGTGTGTTCGCAAAGGTTTGTTATCGATAGACTTCTCGTTGAATCTTGAATCGATGTAGTCCGTCTCAACAGAATAAACCTGACCTGACTCCTTTAGCTTTCCGCAAGCGTTGATGAAACCAGCGACACTAAACACCTCATCAGGGAATCCAATAACATCAATCGTTGTTCGTCCCTCGGAGTCTTGACCAAGCTTGTAGTCACACCGAAACTCCAACATGCCTTTGCCTGTCTCATACAAAGACGCAACAGCTTCTTGTTTTGACAACATCGTGCCGCCGTTGCGGAAGTCAGGTCCAGGAATGAGGCCAACGATATCAGCGACAGTTGTCGTCTTAGGATTCTTAGCTACGTGAATGAGAGC
>Ga0172380_10006328_pt1 | contig 13812 bp, 29 predicted proteins | sample Leawe162metaG_FD_119747 | JGI IMG/M metagenome (GOLD analysis project Ga0172380, IMG submission 119747) | Leachate microbial communities from a municipal landfill in Southern Ontario, Canada - Leachate well 162 metaG | ecosystem: Engineered > Solid waste > Landfill > Unclassified | place... | reverse complement strand
TACCGCGCGCTGGGGAAAGTAAGGAGGTCACGCGGCCTCCTTTGAATTGGGGACCGACGCCGGGGGAGGAGCGCCAGCGTCGGTCGTATCCGCCAGCCGAGGGGAGGAGGCAGGCGAATGAGGTTCAGGGAAAAGGGGTTGCTGCACCGGAGCGGGCTCGCGAGGCTCGATGAACATGTCGGGCTGGGCGTAAGCCTTGCGGATGCGCTCGCAGGCGATGTCGAAATAGCCCTCGTCAATCTCAATGCCGATGAACTTGCGGCCTGTCTTGACGCAGGCAACGCCCGTAGTTCCACTGCCCATGAATGGATCGAGGATGGTGTGGGCGTCAGGCAGGAAGCCGAGGCACCACTGCATGACGGCAACCGGCTTCTGCGTCGGATGCTGCTTGGAACCGCCGCGATAGTCGCCACGCGCAAGCGGATCGTATGTCAGAAGGCGGGCATTAGCATCGAAGCTGCACCACGCCATTTCACAGTCGGCGAAGTCCCTGCCCCGGAAGCCTGCCCCCTTGTCCCAAACCAGAAAGGCCCTGGATGGAGGAAGGTCGAAATAGTTCCCGCCCCATATGATGCGCGGCACGTCTGGCAACACGGAAACGTCTGCCGGGTGGGCGTCCCAATCACCGGAGAACCCGCGAATGCGGCCATACTTGCCGACGCCACTGGCGGCGCCGATCCCATACGGCGGGTCTGTCACGACCGCGTCGACCTTGCCGAGCAGCGGCAGGATTTCGAGGCAATCGCCCAGCAGCAGGCGGCAATCGCCTATCTCGACTTCCTTCTTGACCGCGCCCCAGCCCGCCAACCGCTTGGCCTCGATGGCAGTGTAGTAGCTGTCATGCGCGTCTTTGCCAGCGTCGTATTCGCCGTTCTGGTGGGCTAGGCCGCTCATGCGCCCGCCCTTTCCCGTATTGTCAAGTCGGCGAAAGCGGGGCGGCTCACGCGGCGGCTCCCTGCTTGGCAAGCCGCTCCGCCATGAAGGCCCGAACCTTCTCCTCTGTGTCGGGCCAAATCCGGCGACCACCTTCCAAGCGCTCGACCAGTTCGGAATTGCCGCACGCGACTTTGCCGAAGTAGGAGGGGCCCATGCCCGTTTCGTCCAGAAACGACCTGATATCGGAAAGCAAATCTGTAGCCATGCCGTCCATCTTATCCTCTAAAGCGGATAAGTCAAGCGTCCTCTATGAAGGACGTGCGCGGGTATCCGAAATATCGGATATTCCCGGCATGAACGAATCTTGGCAGAAGCGCCTAGCGCGCGGGATCAAAGCGAACCGGCTATCTCAGCGCCGCGTGTCCCTGGACGCGGGCATGGGGCCCGGATACGTCAACTCCCTCATCAAGGAGGGGAAAGACCCCACCGTCGAGCACCTGATTGCCGTCTGCCGCGCGGCAGAGCTCAGCCTCTCTTGGGTGCTTTTCGGTGTGGAGATATCGGCAGAGACCGAGCAGTTGATGGAGCTTCTGGAGAATGCACCGAAGTCGAAGCGCGAGAGTCTCCTGAACCTTCTGAAAGAAGAAACCTGACCTTTCCAATCAAGACCGCGCCCCTCCCCTCTTTCGATAATTTACTCATCCTCCATAAGAATTCCGATGCCCGCATTTTCAGGTTTCCCCCTCGTTTTGGCGAGAACATAATGGGAACATTTTCGCGGTCAAATTGTCAAATCACGGTTCACGGAGGTTAACAGGAGGTGTCTACCTTGGTTAACCAACCCACTCGACCTAGTTCCGATTAGGCATAGCTCTAGCCCTTTCCGCCTTGAAGGATGAGCGGGGGAGACCCCTGTCCTTCAAGCTCCTGACGAGGGAGAGCCCCGATTTGGGGCCGCGTACTCGGTATCCTCGCTCCGAAGAGCAGAAGCGCTGTCCCCGCTTCTCCGCCTGACGAATTTTCTCGGCTTCGTCACGTTCCGAACTGAATCGGGTGGTCATCCCGCTGACAGCTCGGCCCGCTTTTAACCTACCGGGGTTGCCGGTCCTTCAAGGCAGCGCGTCCTATGGGCCACGGTTCCGCGCATTTCGTTTCCGCTGAGAACGGCAGCGGCACCGGGTGGGGATTCATGCACCGGATGATCGGCGCGACGGGGCAATCGCCCAGAGAAGACCGTCGCCTCTTGGCCCTGAACCTGGATCGCCGCCGGGAACATCCGAGCTGACACGGTGGTCCTTGTCCATTGCACCGCGAGGCGCTTGCGAACGTCATAATGTAATGTTATAACGTCGCCGTTCTGTTGTGCCTCGCCCCGGTCGGAAACATCTCCGCCGGGGCTTTTCTTTTAGGCGCGCTCCCCCGCCATGTCAAAATAATTCTCCTCTATCGCGGATATGAGTGTTGACTATCCTCAAAAGCGGATATAAGTTCGCTCCATAAGCAGATGGAGACCGACATGACGAACTTCAGCGGGAATACCGAAAGCGCGACGAAGGCCTGTGAGCGCTACGAGCGCATTGCTGGCAAGCCGCGTGGCTACAAGCGCATCAACCTGATGATGGACCTGATGGCCGCCGATGGCGTCAACGGCAATCGCGCGCTCGACTGGGACCGGCTGCTTGAAGCCGACGACTTCAACTTCCTGCACGATATCGGCGGCATCAGCCGGCACATGAACCGCGACACGGGCGAACTGACCGGATTCTTCCTCCCGCGCTTCACAGCAAAGCAGCCGGTCGCCGCCTAGCCCACCCACCCATTCGAGGACGAAGAAGCGCAAGCCTCTCCTCGCCGAACGAAGCAAGGGAAACGAAGATGACGACGGTTTACGAATTGCAGGAAGTCAAGACGAACCCTCGCGACGGCTCCAGCTTCGGCATGGCCTACGACACGTTCCCCTCACTCTCCGAAGCCAAGGCTGCTGCTCGCAAGAACTTGAAGGGACGCAGGTGGGCAATCGTCAAAAGCGAAATTGTCGCGCGTTCGATGGACGACGAGTAGCCCGCCGCCCCCCACCCACCCACCGAAGCGAAAGCCTGACGACAACGGAGAGAGACATGGCGTGCGATTGTGACGGCTCCTGCACTCACCCTGAACCGGATCTTTGCCCAGTCTGCTCGCAGCCGATGACGTGGGATCATGACCACAAGTCGGACCTCTCTGGCCTTGATGACGGCCCGTATCTCCCCGGCCACGAGCCGCGCAAGAAATCAGCGCCCAAGCCAGCCGAAGAAGTTCGCGCAATTCGAGCGCGAGCGTGGGCAACTCGCCGTGAGAAGTACGGCCAATTTGGGCACCGCTGACCACCTTGGGCGCGAATGCCCCCTCTCGAAGACAAGGGAAACACGGATATGACGACAGCGAAGCACACCAGCGGCCCGTGGGTCTGGAGCGGCCTTCAACTGCTCGCCTCTCGCGACATGCATTCAGAAACTGTGCTTATCGCTGAAGGCGCACCTTTCGAGCCCTCCGAGGCCGACAAGCGCCTGATCGAAGCCGCGCCTGACCTCTATCGCGAACTGTCCATGCAGGTCCGCAATTGCCCGGTCTGCAAGGGCGACGGTGTCGCCGTCGATGTCATGGACATGCTGACGCAGAAGCCTCCCCACGAATTGAAGCCATGCAACCGGTGCGCAAGTTCTCGCGAAGCACTCGCCCGAGCCGCCGCCTGATCCCATTCCCACCTGGCAGCACGAGGAGATAAACCAGTGAACGCGCTACCGCAGCTTGAAGCACCGAAAATCCACATCTGCTCGACGCTGTTCCGGCCCAACGCGGTCTCCCCGATCTACACGGTGCTGATCGATGGCGAGCTTTACTGCAACGTCAACAAGTACCTGCTCGCCGCGCTCCAGGACGGCATGACGCCAGCAGAGTTGGAAATGGAGCCTTCGGAAGAAGAGGAGGATTTCGGATGATTCCGCTCACCCCGGACTACGCCGAAGAGGTGACGAACATCTCGCTTTCCCGCGAGCTATGGCAGCCGGATCGCCACGAACAGTTGGCAGCGGTCGAAATCCTGCTCGCCTCGCCGCTTCCCCGCGAAACCCGCGTCGTCATCCGCGAACTCGAGCAGCAGATCGTGCGGCGCGAAATCCCAGAACTGGAAAGGAACGCAGCGTGAGCACTGTAGCACAGGCATTGATTGAGGTCGAACCGGAGCGCGTCCCGGTGCCCGCAAATCCCGTCTCGGAATCAGCCGCGATTTTCCAGATCATAGAGCGCGCCGCACGCGATCCGAATGTCGACCTCGACAAGATGGAACGCCTCATGGCGATGCGCGAGCGCGAAATGAGCCGGCAGGCCGAACAGGATTTCAACGAAGCCATGAAGGCGGCGCAATCGGAGATGCGATCCGTCGCCGCCGACGCAGACAATTCGCAGACCAAGAGCAAGTACGCGACCTACGCCAAACTGGATCGCGTGCTGCGGCCGATCTACACCAAGCACGGCTTCTCTGTCAGCTTCGATGAGGCCGACTCTCCGAAGCCCGATCATATCCGTTGCCTCGCCTACGTCGCGCACGAAGCAGGCTTCACCCGCACCTATCGCAAGGACATGCCTGCAGACGGCAAGGGCGCGAAGGGCGGCGACGTGATGACCAAGACCCACGCGACCGGCGCGGCGGCTTCTTACGGTATGCGCTACCTGCTCAAGGGTATTTTCAACGTCGCGGTCGGCGAGGACGATACGGACGGCAACACGCCGCCCGACAACTCCGGCCCGATCACCGAGGAACAGGCCGCGACGATCCGCGCGCTCATTGAGGAGACCGAGACAGACATCGCGAAGTTCTGCGACCTGATGAAGGTCGACTCCATCCCGGCTCTGCCGGCCTCTCAATACGAGCGCGTGATTAAGTCCCTTGAGGCCAAGAAGCGGAGAGTGGCATGATCGAGCAGGGATCTCCTGAATGGTTTGCCGCGCGGCTGGGCAAGGTCACTGCCTCGCGCGTGGCTGACGTCATAGCCAAGACCAAGAACGGCTGGGGCGCATCTCGCGCCAACTACATGGCCGAGCTCGTCGCCGAGCGGCTGACCGGGAACGTGGCCGCGACCTATACCAACGCCGCGATGAACTGGGGCACCGAAATGGAACCCGAGGCTCGCGCGACCTACGAGTTCATGACGAACGCCACGGTCGAGCTAGCGTCATTCGTACCGCATCCCTCGATCGCGGACACGGGTGCCTCTCCTGACGGCTACGTTGGCGCTGAGGGCCTTGTCGAATTCAAATGCCCGAATACAGCAACGCACATCGAAACGCTGCTCAGCGGCAAGGTTCCGGGCAAATATGTGACGCAAACGATGTGGCAGATGGCGTGCCGCCCGGAGCGCAAGTGGTGCGACTTCGTTTCGTATGATCCTCGGCTGCCGCCTTCGATGCAGTTGTTCATCAAGAAAATCCCGCGCGACGACGAGACGATCAAGCAATTGGAGGCCGATGTCATCGACTTCCTCAATGAGCTTCGCCTGACGGTCCACCGGCTGCGTTCCAAGTACGAGCCGGAATCGGTCGAGCCGGGCGAACTTCTGATGTTGGCGGGCTGATCATGGCGACCGCTCCGCTCATGCTTCGATATGAAGGCGAAGGCGAGTTCCGGGTTTTGTCCAACCATTGGGCGGCGCGGGCCGACAGGGAATTTGTCGTCGGCGAGGTCTACAAGATGGCCGAGCAGCACGACCGCTCCGACAACAGCCATCGCCACTATTTCGCTTCGATCAAGAACGCATGGGACAACCTCCCCGACACGCTCTTGGACGAATACCCGACGCCGGAACATCTGCGGAAGAAGGGGTTGGTTGCCTGCGGCTATGCCGATCACCGCGACCACGTTTGCGCCAGCAAGCAAGAGGCGCGGAAGCTGCGCGGCTTCGTCAAGCCGATGGACGATTACGCCATCGTGGAGTGCCGCGAGAATGTCGTGCGCGTCTGGACGGCCAAGAGCCAGTCCGTGAAGGCGATGGGCGCGAAGGAGTTCCAGGAATCGAAACAGAAGGTTCTCGACTGGCTTGACGACCTTCTCGGCGTCGAGCGCGGCGCTACGGCTAGGAGCGAAGCAGCATGAACGTCTCCGTCCGCCCACACACTCGCAGCAAGCCCAAGCCTCGCCGGGACACTGCATTCCTCAGCATGATCGATCTGCTTCTCGGCTATGTCAGGACAGAGCGCGGTAGACAGCAGGAAGCCGCCCTTAACCGGATGGCTCTCCAAATCAACCATGTGGTGGAGCAAGACAGGCTCGATGGCTGGTCGGAAGCCGACCGCCAACGGGTGGAGCAGAGCTTCTAATGCCCCGCCGCGAGTTCACCAAGCCGACCAAGCGTGCCGCCTTGAGGCGCTCCGGGCTGCTTTGTGAAGCGGTCGGCGCTTGGTATGGCCTAGATCCCGGCAAGCGCTGCAACGCGCCCCTGAGCGGCGGCGTCCAGTACGACCACATCATCCTCGATGCGAACTCCAAGGACAACAGCCTGGAGAACTGCGCTGCGGTCTGCCCGAAATGCCACGGCATCAAAACGGCAAAGCACGATACTCCGCTCGCTGCCAAGACCTTGAGGCAGCAGGACCGCGCCACGGGCGTTTCCCAGCCCACAGGCAAGCTCAGGAGCGCTGGCTTCGCCAAGTCGCCCAAGTCTGCCACGCGAGAGGCCAGAGCCGCTACACGGGCTCCCCTTGCCCCGCGATCCCTGTTCGCAAAGGAGGCCAGCCAGCCATGATCCCCTTAACCGCCGGGAGTAAATACAAATGAGCGAAGTACATACGCCGGGAGAGGCGCCGAAGCGCGCGCATACGCTGGTCGTGTCGATGGGTGCGGATACCGTTGTCGATCTCGCATGGGGCCTTCGTCACATGGCTGACGACATCGAGCGTGGTCGGCTCACAGTCGGTTGCAGCGGCAGCCCGTCTGTCGGTTCGGCGTATAGTTATCGCATCCGACCTGAGCAGACGCACGACGTCTATTTCGAGCAGTTAAACGCATGGCTTGAGGCGGAAGCAGGCCGCGCTGCTCTATCCAGGAGTGCGCTGTGATGGGCGACATGATTTGCCGCAAAACAATGACGACATGTCAGACGCCAAGCATGTGCGCGCCATACGGCGGATGCGCAGGCCCAATGACCGCTCCCCTAGCTGGCCCGCTGGACGAGGCCGAAAAGCTCGATGCCACAAAACGCCTCAAGCTGGCCGGCGTAGTGATGGCCAACATCCTCTTCAATCTGAAACAGCGGACGAGCTACGGCACGGAGCATATGCGCCGTCAGATGGACGAGGCTCAGACTGAATGGGATGCGGCTCTGTTCGCCCTCGCATCTCCACTGCCAGCAGAGGCGGCGGTTGCCGCTCCCCCGGCTATACAGGCGGTGAAGGCGCTGGAACCCTTGGCATGGATAGGACAGTGGTTGTTCGCTCGGGACTTGCCGGACGATACGCCAATGGTTTCGATTGAGGGCGGCGGCAAGCCATTTACGCTCACTCGTGGAATGTTCAAAGCAGCCCACACGGCTTTCGCCGCCCTTTCCCAAGCCCCAGGCAGCAAGGAGGGGCGGTCGTGAAGTTCCACCCTGATATTCTAGCCGCTCACGCCGAGTTTGGCGGCGACCTCGAAGACATGCAGCGGCGCTACGATGCTGCCGCCCCCTCGGGAGAGGCACAAGGCGACGTGGCGGCGGAGCCGGTGGCGGAAGCAAAAGAGTGGCTGATCCGAAAGAATGGGTACTTCTACCGCCCCAACTGCCAAGGCTACACAACACGCAAGGTGGAAGCTGGCCGATACACCAAGGCCAAAGCAGAGAGCGAAGCGTCCATCGAGCCTCGGCACATGAAGGCTATCCACGAGAGCGAATGGCCTGACGAGCCAACAGTGGCTTCGCTAAACGAGCAGATCGCCTCGCTATCCGAAAGGCTGGCAGAGGTGGAACGGGAGCGGGATGAGCATCTGCGGCTGAAAAATGCACTAGTCCTCGCCGCCTACCCTGCGATGGATGCGGTCGATGCGATCCGCAAATGGTGTGACGAGCAGCCTTACGAGAACGACACGATAACCGTCGCTCGACTCCGTGAGATGCTTCCGAAAGAATCCAGCGCAGAGGAGCCAGCCCCGTGACAACACCATTAGACGATAAGGCTCTGGAAGCCGCCTACCAGGATTTCCAAACCGTCACTGGCGAGCATCTAGACGAGCACGTCCAAGAGGCCATTCAGGACGCCATCCGCGCCTATATGGCGGCGCTAGACCCTGCGCCGGGCTGGCAGACGGACATGGAGAATGCGCCGAACGAAGGTGAGTTCCTGCTTTTCGATCCGGTTCACGGCATCAATATCGGGGTGAGGTGGCCTCTGAGGGGCGGCTTCGACATAGGCGTCTACTTCGAAGATGATCCCGAAGCCGAAGAGCATCGTGCGAGAGGTTACACCCACTGGCGTCACCTCCCCACCCCTCCCGAGGAGGCGTAAATGTCCGAGCCTAGCGAAGCCTCGCGCGATGAATTCGCCAAGGAACTCGATGTTCTCGATGCACTGCGCAAGATGGCCCATGCAAACTTCCCTCGCACGACGAAAATCAATCTCGAAACGCAAGGGTCTTCGCCCAAGGCGTCTCATCAGATATCGGCGTATTTGCTCGATTACATGATCGAGTCCGCGCGCCAAAGGCTCGGAGCCCTCCCATGAACGTTGAAGCACTGGAGGCGGAACTGCGAAGCGGCTTGGAAGGCGTGACGCCGGGGCCGTGGGCGGCATGGATGGACGACTACACCGTTCGGGTGGACGCGACATTCATTCCCGATCAGCGAAAGGTGGCGCTCTGCGCTACGGGTGACGGGGCGGGCCGCAACGCCGCCCACATCGCCCGCTGCTCTCCCGAGAACATAGCCGCCCTTCTCGACGCCCTCGAATCTGAGCGCTCCGCACGGGTAAGGCTGGAGAAGGCGCTGACCGAGATAGCCAACAGCAACGACATGGACAACACACTTGATCCGGAGCGCAACAAGCGTGTCGCCCGCGCCGCTCTGTCCGGAGAGGGAGGTAGCCGATGACCGCCGAACAAATCGAGCTTCTATCTCACTTCCTTGACGCGCTGGACGAGTGGGGGTGCGACGCCAATTCCGAAAAGGCGCAGCACATCGCTGACTTCATAGCTGGCGGCTTTGACCTGTCGGAATATGAGGAAATGCCACGGTTAAGCGTCATAGATGGCGGTTTGCTTACCGCCCTCAGTTCGGGAGACAGGGAGTGACACGGGCGCTCGCCTTGAAGCAGAAGCAGGTGACCGCGATCTGCCGCGGCGCCGCAAAGGCGGGCTTTGTCGCGGAAGTCAAGATTGGCGACGTGGTTGTCCGCCTTATCCCCGCAAACGATGCACAAGAGCCCGACAAGGTTGACCCCGAGCCGAAGGGCTACCTTTGATGCTCGACATGCCCCGCCCCCGCAAGCCCTACGTCCAGCGTGAAGTAAGCCGCCACGGCAGGGTCGTCTGGTATTTCAGGCGCGGTGACGGGCCGAGGATACGGCTTCCGGGCGAATATGAGGGCGCTGAGTGGCTTGCAGCCTACGACCGGGCATATTCCGGCGCACCGGCCCCAAAGCCTCCAGCGGCCCCGCACGGCTCGCTGCGATGGCTTGTCGAGATGTATCAGGGAAGCGGGCGGTTCGCGCGGCTTTCGCCTGAGACGCAGGAGATGCGCAGGCGAGTGCTCGCAAGGGTCTGCGAGACGGGCGGCAACATGCGGTTTGCCGAAATCACACCGGCCGAAATCGTCGCCGGGCGGGTGCGGCGCGAAGGCGCACCCTATGCCGCAATGAACTATGTGAAAATCATGAGCCAGCTTTTCGGATTCGCGGTCGACGCCGGCTACCTGACAGAAAACCCGGCCACGAATGTCGACCGATCCGCTCCGGCCACGGATGGACACCACGTCTGGACCGTGGATGAGGTCGAACGCTACCAGGCATTCCACGCTGTAGGCACCCGGCCCCGCCTCGCAATGGATCTGCTACTCTATACCGGCTTTCGCCGCGCCGACGCCGTGAAGCTCGGCCGGCAGCACGTCAAAGACGGCGTGATCCGGTATCGGACCAGCAAGAATGGCGTGGAGGTGGTGATCCCTCTTTTGCAGCCGCTGGCCGACAGTATCGCCGCGACAAAGACTGGCGACCTGGTGTTCATCGCCACCGAACACGGCCGGCCGTGGGTCAAGGAATCGTTCGGGACGTGGTTTGCCGAGCAGTGCAAGGCCGCTGGCGTCCCCGGTCGGGCGCATGGGCTGCGGAAGGCCGGCGCGACCTTCGCGGCGAACAACGGGGCCAACGAATACCAGCTTGCCGCCATGTTCGGATGGAAGAACCCGCGCATGGCCGAAGTCTATACCCGGAAGGTCAATCGGACCCGGCTTGCCGAACAGGCAGCGAACAGTCTATCCCCGCACCCTATATCAAAATTGTGAAAAACACAGCGATTACAATTGGGTTAGGGGAACAATTCTGCTATATATTTCGTTCATGCCGAAATCAAACCCCCTTCTAAAATACGTTCAACGCGAGATCACGAGGCACGGAAAGGCCGTATACTATTTTCGGGCTGGGGCAGGACTGCGGCGACGACTGCCTGACGACTACGGATCAAAGGAGTTCATGGCCGTTTACAACGCCCTATTTGAGGACGAGAACTATAACCCGCGATGGCGGCCGCCTACGGCGTCTGAGAGGCAGCGACGTGATGCGAGGACTGCCATCACCAGGGCCGTTGCTAGGGCGAAACACAGGGCCGCGAAAGGTGGGCTTCCGTTCTCGATAACGAAGGAATGGGCCATCGAGAAAATGGAGGCCGCCGACTATCGTTGCGAGGAAACCGGATTGCCGTTTTTGATGAAATGTGACGCGCAGTCGTTCATGAGGCCCTATGTCCCATCTCTTGATCGGCGCGACCCGGCGCTAGGCTACACGAAGGACAATGTTCGGATTGTGGTATTCGCTTTTAACGCGATGGTGTCCGACTGGGGCGATGCCGTCATGCATCGGATTGCGAATGGGTATCGATACACACAGACCGTAAGGAGAACGTCTATCCCCGCACGTCGTACCCATCCCTCCCCGCACCTACAAGAAAAACAAGAGGTTAACTAGGGTGATGGCGATCCCGACAGGACCGCCAATTTCAGGTGCAAACCCGCAGAAAACATGGGTTTCTAGCCCCTCACCTATGCTAGACTGTCCCGAAATACCGCTTATGGAATTTCGGGCGATCCCCGCACCTAGCCGCCTAGCCCCCTTCCCACCCTATAGGAGCCCTAAGATGAGCGAGACGAGTTTCGACCGCCTGCCGTGGCTACACATCTACGGGCAGTACATTTACCACGGCCCCGCCACGATAAAGGGAACCCGCGACGGCCTCACTGCGCTTCGGGACGCGATAACCAAGGCGCTTGAATGCGGTGAAGAGACCGCGGAAGCATTCGCTTCTGACGGCGAGGGGTATGGTGTCAACATTCTGCGCGTGAACACCCACGCCTCGCTCGGAGACCCGGAATATATTTACGAAGCGGAGTTCAGGGTTGGAATTCGGGCGGCAGAACGAGAGCGCGAGATTCGTAAGGTGCGTAAGGCGCGTAAGCCACCCACCCACAAGCAAGAGCCACCCGCCCTCACCGAAGGAGAACGCACATGAGCGAGCCTAACGCGCGCCGTCGCATACTCGCCAACGCCGCCACCCAGGAAGGATAGCCCCGATGGACGCTGAGCGCTGCGAGACTTGCCGCGATCTGCTTTCGGAAGGCCTGAACCTTTGCGTGCGGGCTCGGGACCTGGAAGCAATGGACCGCCGGGCGGCGGCGTTAGGAGCTTCGTGCGATCCACGAGGCTGGCAAGCAAGCGGGCGGTTCGATGACTACGTTGCGCGCAATAACATCGAAGACCCCGACCGGCCCATTCATACGCGAAGCGCGACGATACCTCTGTGGGTCGAGCGGCAGTACGAAACTGACCTTGCCGAGTGGGAACGGAAAGCCCGTCATCACCTGATGCAGGGATGCCCATGAACCGCTTCCCCTTCCGTTTCCCGAACCTATGGCTGGCCTTTCTCGGGGCGGGTATAGTGTTCATGGTAGGATATGCAGTGGTGGAGAAATGGATATGAGCGATTGGCAGAGAACTGAAACCGCGCCGGAAGACGTCGTCGTCATGACGAAAATCGATGATGAGCATGGGCCGCGAAACGAAACGACCCTAAAGCGCATCCGAGGGCTGTGGTGGGCTCCCGATCAAGGCATGTACGTCTACTACGCACCGACGCATTGGAAGCCGGTGGACGCCTAACCCTTCACCGCTTCATAAGCCTCTTCGACCGCCAGCATAGCTTCCCGCCTGCTATCTGTGCGGCCAGTTGATCCAGCAAAGAACCAACGCCATTGGCCTTGAGGGCTGTAATAGATCCGGCCAATCATTTCGCCGGAGTCGCCGCAGTAGATGAAGTCGTTGTCGTCATCGTCCCAGGTTTTCCGCCAGCCGAGGTTCATTTCCGCTTTGGCGTGATCTCGGTGACGGGAGGCTTCATGGCGGGGAAGATAGCGGACGGGCGGGGAGTGTAAAGAGACGGGCCGGGCTTGATACCGACTCATTGGCTTAACTCTCAGCCGCGCGACCGAGCCAATCTAAAGTTTCGCGTTCCCTTCAACGCCGCCGCCTCTATGGCGCAAGCACGGTTTCTCCGTGAAGGCCTTCCGCGCCAGGATCATATCACCCGTTCTGCGGATGCGCTCGCCGACGCTTCTTGTAGCAGAAAGGCCGATTTCCTCCAAGGGCTTTTTGGCCTATTTCCACCGCTGTAGCCCTTGCAAAATAAGGGCTTTCGAGGTGATTTCCAAATAGAGAAAGGGCGCTTTGCTTAAACGAAAAGCCCCGCCGATCCGGTTAAGGACCATCGGGGCTAATCGAACCTGCAAAGATTGCTTGCAGGTTGGTCTAGCGCTTCCCATCCCATCGCAGGGCGCTTGTGGCCTGCATGATGAACTCGATGAGTTCGACGTAGGACACGTCAGCGATCTTCACCCCGTTGAGTATTAGTTCCCGCTCGACCGTCTTACCGTCCGGGCCGATTGAAACCCGCACTCTCAGCTTGTCACTCATCTACCGTCGCTTTCTGAAAAAGTCGGGCAGCACCCAAAGAATCAAAAGGATCAGAACGAGCAGAAACCAGACCGTCTCGACCACGGCCCAAAGAAGCCGAAGGATGAATCGGCGGGCCATTCATGCCGACCTCAACATTTCCAGCACTCGGTATCCGCGTTCGACATCCTCGAAGCACTGGACCCGGGTACGTGCGTCCTTCCCCGGGTCGATGATCGCAAGAACGGCCGAACCAAGCTGATGTTCGGCGAAGTTGTTCACCAGCGCGAAGTGGTCTAAAAATTTGTAGCCCCGAAGCTGGACCAGCCAGCAATCATGCCGGCGCTCCGCAATCTCCAGGTGCTCCAGCCCGTAGGAATGGGTATGCCCGGTGCAGAATATATCGGCTATCTCCCCGAGTTTTGCGGCCCTGAGAGTGGCGTGGAGATTGTTCCAGATCGAGGAACCCTTGCGCCCGTGCGAGGCGTCTACGCTGACATGCGTCCCGTTCGGGTGGACCAGTTTGAACTGCGCCCGCCAGTCGATGACGGGGATCTTGTGCTTGGCGAGGCGCATGTGGAAATCGACGCCGTCGTTCCACTCGTCATGGTTCCCGAGTATCCAGCAAAGCCAGGTTGCTCCCGAGTTGAACATGAACCATTCGACCAAGCGGCGGCCGGTGTGCTTACTGGTTTCCTGATAGCCGTAAAGCCGTTCAAGGCGACCAACCCAATTGTTAGAACTGTCTCCGATGTTGATGCTATAGACGCCGGGCTTGGC
>Ga0172380_10006327_pt1 | contig 13815 bp, 7 predicted proteins | sample Leawe162metaG_FD_119747 | JGI IMG/M metagenome (GOLD analysis project Ga0172380, IMG submission 119747) | Leachate microbial communities from a municipal landfill in Southern Ontario, Canada - Leachate well 162 metaG | ecosystem: Engineered > Solid waste > Landfill > Unclassified | place... | reverse complement strand
CTTTACGGTATAATTCTGGGGTTATTGGGGATTGGCCAAGCGGTAAGGCACTGGGTTCTGGTCCCAGGATCGGGGGTTCGAATCCCTCATCCCCAGCCAAGTAGTACACCTAAGGTGACCCACGTGGGTCACCTTTTTATTTGTGGCTTATTCTGAGTTTAAAACTGCCATTATAAGAGTTATCGAGAATACGATATATCCTAGATTCTTTATAGGTTAGCAGGCTCCTCGCCTTTGGTCTCTTTCCATTCATCTTTAAAACGAATATTTTCAACTAGCTTACCATTCTCGTCAAAGTAACAGTAACCATGAACTTCCAGTCTTTGTCCCCTGTATTCATCGTTATATATACCGCCTATGTACAACTTCTCACCTAAAACAGTCCATATAACAGTAAGCCCCTTCTTTTCTAGCTCTTTCAAAAAATAATCTTTATTAACGATTAAGGATGAGTAGACACCCGAGTAATCAACCGATGGGTCAAACATAGTTATCTTGCCACTCTTTGATATGTACTCACCGATTTTTTCTGAAGGTCGCAACTTCAACATCTCCTGTAATGGTCCACTAGGCGCGTATATCCTCACACTCTTGCTTGTGTCATCGGTTTCAAAGCTGCCACCGCTATAACCCTCGATTGGTGATAGTACGTCGAACGGGATCTCACTACTTTTCTTTACCCAATTAGTTTGGTATGGCGCTGCTACCTCCCGGTATGCTGCACTGTTTGTCATTTCTTTTAGAAAAATGGCCCCTGATTCGTCATGAGGTTCGGGAAGCGTTCGATTATAGAATTCCTTGCTGGCGCACCATTCCTTAATGGTTGGTAAATCCTTTTTGCGAACGATATACCCATTCACATGCATGAATAATTCTGGGTAACTGTGATTATCTTCATCCTCCGGGGTAGCACTTGGTCCCTTCCAAGTTCTCCAACTTAGCAGATTCAGGTATTCGGTGTTATTTTCAGTAACTTGGATGTGCTTTGTCGGGGAGGGGATATCTTTTGTGGAATTTTTCCAATTTTTCAAGCCCCAGCCGTCATATTTAGGTGACCACCATACATCTTGCGAATCATCATCTTCATCATTTTTAGTTTGTAGCCATAGTGGGTCAAGGGTTGGGTCTATATCTCTTAGGCTGGTTTGATAAGCACCCTGATAACGTATAAATTTTGCCCTGCTAGACCATCTATCTGCCTTGAAATAATAATTGGATCCGGCAAGAGCCAGAAATTCGGACAGCCCGATCCATTGGTATTTTTTGCCGATACGCTCTGCACTACTAGATTGGTGCCTATCAAAACTCCCGCGAGCACGGTCGTACTCTTGGTGCTGCTTTGGATTCCACCCCAGTTTTATAACTCGATTGAATATCCAGCGGCGGGCAATATTTAAATTGTAGTCGTAATTTTCTCTTTTGGGAGATATATCACGTACAATGTAGGGCTTGAACTTGCGGTATTTAAGTCTTTTGAGCGGCCCTAGAGATTTTTCGAACGCGTTAAGGGCCTGCGCAGTGCTTTCATCACTTCCATTTTCTGTATCAACTACATCTTCTTCATCTCGCGAACGAATGAACGACAAAATCGGCCTGAAGCTTAACATATTGTAAGCATCAAGCAGCTCTCGTTGCCTCTTGCCTAGTGACTCCCTGAATTTATCATATTCATCTCTCGTATCCTTTGGCGGCTTTGTTGATAAGGGAATGCTGGAAAGTTCTCCTAGCACAGAGCCCATTGTGTAGTTACCAAAATCAGCCAGAGAATGCCCCTCGCCGTACATCAATGATCCCCAGACGCTATAGTAATTATTATCTCCATCTTCTTTATACTTATTTCTGAGCCATTTGGTAGTAGGGATTTTCTTAGGGAATTTATAATATTTAAAAGGTGGGATAATATTTCTAGTTTTGATACGAACGTGATTTGGATAATGTCTAAGGTAAAGCTCTATAATACCTTTAGCAAAGTCATCTTTTAATGCATCAGGCATTCGTTTCTTATCTAGGAAGTGGTTTGCATATAACCACAGGACAATAGATTTAAAGTTTTCCTTATCGTTTGGATTTAAGGATAAAGCACCATAAGCAACCGCAAATAATCTCTCCGTGATGTAAGGGTCATTATTTTCCTTAAACCTATTAAGCGCCGCGAAGAGTGAGCCTTGATGATTTTTGTATAGCGCAACGAGTGACCTGGTTGAACGATTTCTAAGTTTTCGATCAGTGGAGGCCAGAGTCCATATTAGGACTACTGATGCTAGCTCTACCGATTCCTCAGATGCGTGTTCCGTAAGCTCGCTTAAACTCCATGACTGCAAACGGTCTATGGCATTACCAGATTCATATGTGCGATATAGCATAAACCGCTGCCACCAGGCATCTCGATTTGGTAAGGTATACCTATTGAGTATCTTGTGCAACCTGTTCGCATTAAAAGGGTGAAGCGGTATAGCGCATACGTCGAGTAAACAGTCTAGAGTTTCAAAAAAGTCATGTTCAGAACGTACAAGATACGTATTCATGTAACTGAGAACTTGGTCTTCATCTATGTATTTCAGTTCACCGGTTTTTTTATCGACTCCATCGAATTCAACATCGCGCCACTTTACTCCCCCAAGGAAAGCGGTCTTAATACTCCAATCATCACGATACCTTTCCGGCATAGCCCAAACAAATTCAGTTTTATTGCATCGCTCTGGAATTTGAATCGAGAGCGCCTCCATAAGGCCGGTGTTATAGATGTTCTTTTCCAAAAATGAGCCGTCTCCAAAGAAGTCCTCAGCTCTTTCTTTTGAATTAATTCTATTCTCAGTGAGCAACGACCTGACTATCAAGTGGTCGCTAAATCGGTTATACGTAAATGTGTAACGATACCCGTTTCGCTTGCCACCAGTTGTATAACTAGGATACTTAAGCAGTAATCCATGGTGCTCCATGAGTGCCACTAAACGACTGCTATGGGGTGATAAATTAGTGTCTTTATTTATTATTTTGAGCAACTGTGGGCGTAATATCCTTGGCTTACGATTTACCCCCATCCAAACACCAACTTCTTTAATGACACGCCTCCATAAGTAATCTTTAGGTAGGTTTAATCCAAGCTCATCAAGTATTTTTATAGATTGAGTCTCGACATATTGTTCAAATACATGAGTCGCGCCTTTGCCTCTGGGTGTTTTATCTTTCTTGCCCGCGTATGCTTCACAGAAGATCATTAGAAACAGGGGATTTTTAAATTCTGGATCAATGACCGGTATCTCGGGAAGCTTCATTTTGTAATGCCTGAAGAAAGTCGATATCGCCGCCCACTCCATCTCTGCAAATCCAAAATGTTCAACAATCGTATACTTGTTGGCATTTTTTATAAGCTTGTCATAGCCGTTTCTCACACTTATTACTATTGATAAGCCCTTAATATTGAATAAGGGCGCTAGCTGCGCCCACTTTATTTGATCCGCCTCGTTAACGGCATCAATAATCAGGCATACTCTCTTAGGAGAATCTTTGGTCAGCTGCTCAAGTTTTCCTAAGAATGTTTTACTGTTCTTGTAATTAAGTAACGCTGCCATGCGCGCTACAGGATCGGTACCGGTTGTTGTATCGATTAGTTCGTGAGCTAGAAAAATTAGCGTTGGCCTATCGGATTCAAGCCTATTTTTTGCATAATCGCATAACAGATGTGTTTTTCCTATGCCGGCTTCGCCACGCAAAATCATACGCGGCATACTAAACAGTTGTGTTCTAGTATCGTCAAGGTAGCTATTTAAATTATCGAGGGCTTGGTATAGTGTCCATGCGTTACCAGTGTCAATGGTAGTACTAGCATAAGGGTTACCTTTACGCTCTTCGTCTTGTAAACCTTTGAGAAACCAGTAAATATCGCTGGCTGATTTCGTCGTATCGTCTAGACGCTTTTGGAGCACATTCCATGCAATATTTTCATACTTAGTTTTATTCTTAAGTCCAAGTAATCGATTAATAATTGTTGTGGTATTACTATTGAGCTTATCGATCTCATCTTTTATATCAGGATGCTCTGCACCTCTGAAAGGCAGTTCTCTTTTTAACTTGTATGTCAGCCTTAAAATACCATTAGTATACTCATCGTCCCTATTAACTGCATGCAGATTACTTAAGATGCTTTCTATCTCTAGATTTACGACTGTATTGTATCGTTTTCCAGCGCTACTAATCGCTGTAGCCAATCGCCCCCTTTGCGCTTGTAAATCTAACATATAAAAATTATACCGCTGACATTGATCAATTTACATTAACTAATTTTCGCTCGTGTAGAGCAAATTCAATATTAAGGTTTCGGATTAAGCGAGTCTTTTCAAAACTTGTGCCTTTTTTCAAGACGTAGTTTATATAGTCGTTTATTGCAGCCTGTCGGGATGGCATACTTCGTGTGGTAGATATAATTTTTTCAAACCTATCAATTGCATTGATTAGGCCGGGTTCAAGTTGAGATTCAGCAGATATGAGGCTACCACTAAGTTTCGATAGCTCCTCTATGATCGTTGCTTCCCGGGCAAACAATTCTTTACAGCTATAGTCGACCTGTCGAGAGCAATGATAGTAGACAAATCTTTTTCTAGTGCCATCCTTACGAGTTTTAATCTTCTCTTCACCTACGATACTCGATCCACAGCTATAACACTTTAGAAATTGTTTAAACGGAAATTCCTTTGCGCCCCATTTCGGCTTGAGTGGCACCACTAATGCCCCCTGGACCTTATTAAAAAGTTCCTTAGTAATGAGCGGTTCATGATTACCCTTGTACCATTGGCCACTTTCTTTCGGATATTCAAATTCACCGTAGTAATACGGGTTCTTTAGCATTCTATAGATAATGCTCAATGAAATATGCTTACCCTTACGTGTCCGGACATTATTATCATCAAGCCACTGTCGAATATGACGCCCGCTCTTGCCTGAAGCCGACATCTCAAACATTTGCCTAATGTAGGGTGCTCGTTCCTCGTCAATAATGACGTCTCGTTCTTTGCCGGTTGCAGCGCGAGTGAAGTAGCCCAGCGGTGGCATGCATGGTCGCCAGCCCATCTCGCATTTCGCTCTAATACCGCGTTTCACATTTATAGCCCTGTTATCGTTCTCTAGCTTGGCCTGCGAGCAGAGGATCATGAGAAGAAATTTCTCGTTTGGATTATTACTAAACTCCTGTGAGTGCGTTTTTATATGCGCAAGCTTCTTAGCGTCCATAAGGTCAACGAGCGATCCTAGGTCGCCAGCATTCCTACTTAGCCGGTCCGGCGCCCAAGTCAGTATGCCGTTATATTCGCCATTTCTAATTTCTTCTAGCATCTCCATGAATACCGGACGTTGGGCAGACATTTTAGCCGAATGGCTTTCCTGTTTAACCTTCACTACATTAAGACCGCTATTTATGGCAAGATCAGCCATTTCTTTGAGCTGTGAATCAATACTCATTGCCTGGCGCTCATCCTGTTCGCTGGATTTGCGGGCATATAGGCAGTATTTCAGTTCCGTGAGTTCTTTATGCATCAGACACCACACTACTCGAAGATGCGGAGAAGTCTAGTTTAAAATAAAGATCCCGAAGTCGCGTTTTAAATACCCCTGTCTATAAGGTATAATTTGACCAATATGTCATTAATTGATAATAAAGCTAAAACTCTTCAAGACGCATTAAAAAATACTCTCCCTAGCACAGAACGGATCGATATATTAACGGCGTATTTTTATTTTTCGGGATTCTCTGCCCTTGTAGATGAACTAAAGGACAAGAAGATTAGAATTTTGATTGGTAAATCAATCGATCCCAAAGCCGTCAATGACCTACTGGCAGCGATGACCGCCGGGACAGATATTGGTCTAGATGCCTATCAAAACCGGTCCATTTCCCAAAGTCGCAGCCAACGCAAAGCAGAGTACATCGAAAGCTTTGTGCGACTTTATAATAAAACCTCACTTTTCGACAGTACTGAAGATCAAACTATGCAGAAGGTTTTCGAGTCTAAGCTCAAAGATGGCACTTTAGAAATAAGAATGACTAGCGAGCCAAACCACGCCAAAGCATATATTCTTACAAACAAACCTGAATTTGCACAAGGAGGAGATTACAAAGGCAATGTCTTTATGGGGTCTTCTAATTTCACTCACAGTGGTCTCGCCGGTCAGGGGGAGCTTAATACGATATCCCGCGACAATGGAACTTATGACGAGTATTCGAGCCACTTCGACGATCTATGGAACGATAGCAGCTCCATCGACGTGCAAACAGAAGAGAGTAATGACGATTTTCTACAGCAAATCCAAAAACGCCTATGGATTCATGCTACGCCAGATCCGTATAAGGTTTATATACGCATTCTTCATGAGCTTTACGCAAAGGTTGAAAGTGAAGACGTTAAATCTCCAGATTCAATTACGGGTGGTAAGTTTAAGAATCTTAAGTATCAACTAGACGCAATCCGAGACGGTATCGATTGTATTAGCAAGAATAATGGCGTAATCGTGGCCGATGTGGTTGGCCTCGGTAAGTCAATTATTGCTTCTGCAATTGCCCATAACTTGAATATGACAACTGTTATTATTGCTCCACCACACTTAAAAACCCAATGGGAGGACTATGTAAGTCGCTTTAGGATACCAGGAGCAATTGTTGAGAGTAGTGGAAAGATAAATCATCTTCATAATCGATATGCAAAATACGGTCAACCAATTTTATATATTCTCGACGAAGCACACCGCTATCGCAATGAGCTTACCGATGATTATCAGTTGTTACACCAATTAACTCGTTCGCATGCTGACAATAAGGTACTCTTACTTACTGCCACGCCATACAATAATCGACCACAAGACTTGTTTGCAATGGTCAAATTATTTCAGACACCTAGCCGTTCAACCATAAACTCAGTCGATAACCTAGGCATTAGATTTCATGACTTAATCGGTGAATATCGTAAGCTAGAAAAGGTCGGCAAAAAGAACATGACAGTTGAGGTCGAAGAGAAGCTGAAAAAGTTAAGCCAAGAATTGCGACTACTTATTGAACCGGTCGTCATACGTCGCTCACGAATTGATCTTAAAGAAATAAAAGAATACGCTGATGACCTTAAAATACAGGGAATATCATTCCCTACAGTAAACGGTCCAAACTTGATTCAGTACGATCTCGGTAATATGCGAGATTTATATATCGCTACCCTATTGGAACTGACAGATGCAGATAGTGGGTTTAACGGAGCGCGCTATCAATCAGCTCAATATATTAGCGATGTTAATAAATTTCGTAAAGATTATGGCGCGTTCTTCGATGATACTGACTTGCGCGTAGCACAATCTAACTTGGCGCAGTTCATGAAACGCTTACTGGTGATGCGCTTCGAAAGCTCAAAATATGCGTTTCGTTCTACTCTTGGCAAAATGATTAAATCTCACGAATCAATAATCAAATGGTGGGATCAGGGATATGTGCCAATTCAAAAGAAAGGTGATCTCGTAGATCCAGGAGAGTTCGAAGGCTTTGATGATATCGATGTCATCATGAGTAGGCTTAACGAGGGCGAAGAAGTGGATATCGAGAAAATCAAGCGTAATGCTCTGCTCATTCCTAAAAATCTATTCGAAGAGGAATTCATCATCAAAGTTAAACGCGACCGAGATTTGCTACGCAACATCGAACATGAATGGTTTGCCGATAATGAAACGGGCGAAGATCCAAAACAAGCAAAAGTAGAAGCTGAAATCCGTAAACTTCAAACTGAAAACCAAAAACGTAAGATTGTTATTTTCTCAGGTTACGCCGATACGGCGGAGTGGGTTTACAAAAACCTTAAGCAGCACGGGTTCACTCGCACATTTCTTTACACTGGCGGGGCAACTACGGCAGATAAGGAAATCGTGTCAAAGAATTTTGATGCCTCCTGGGTCGAACAAGACGATGATTATGACATTATCGTTGCAACGGATGCACTGAGTGAAGGCTTTAACCTGCACCGCGCAGGAGTGGTATTTAACTACGATATCCCATACAATCCTACGCGCGTCGTACAACGCATAGGACGTATAAATCGCATTAATGAAAAGGTCTATGACGATATATTTATTTACAATTTCTTCCCGACTGATGTGGGCGAAGATGTAGCAAACATTAAAGGTATCAGTACTTTAAAAATGTTACTTATAAATAATATCGTCGGAAGTGACACCCGAACACTCACGCCAGATGAAGATTTGCAAAGCTATTTCAAAAAAAGCTATGACGATGCTAATAGCGAAGAAAACGAGCGTTCCTGGGATAATGAGTATCGCAATGATTATAACTCTGTCAAACATAATGATGGCTTACTTCGTGAAGTCATGGAGATTCCCGAGCGCACGCGTATTGTTCGTGATGGCAAGCCGGAAGCCGTTTCTATATCCTTCGCTAAGCGTGGCAATGGTACGCTATTTGCGCTAGCCAATGAACATGACGCTGAGGCTGTAATAGTTACACCTGAACTTGTACTCGGTTATTTTAAAGCCGATACGGAAGAAAGATCCCACGAGGGTGACGCCGAGCTTGATAAGAAGTTCGAAATACTTAGGAAGCGTATCACTGCACCGCATCCAGCTCCAAAAGTAGAAGGCCGTCGTGCTGACGCTATCAAGATAGTCGAATATCTCAAAGAAGCATATGTACCTGAACGAGATTACATGCATGATCTATTTGATGCCATAAAAGATTACGATGATCTATCAGACGGTGAGCTAAAGTACATATCCCAACTTCGCCTTACAGAGGAAAATCTCCCTAATACTATAGCTGAGTTGAAACAAAAATTTCCGGTGCACTACATTAACGTTATAAAGGAAAAAGCTGAAGCGATAGATAAAGTTTCAGAGATAATCATGTTCACTGAGGATTTACGTAAATGATACTGGAGTTACCATACAATAAAGACGCATTCGAGAAATTTCTTAAGGATTTTTTGCCCGACTTTACAAAGGACGAACGTCAAGTCCGCACGCCTGACAAATCTATACTCACACATGTGACACAAATCGGCACATCCCAGGCCACAAACCTCACCGTATTAGAAGCTGAGTGCGAAGAAACTGACAGCAATAAGCGTATTGCAATAACTCAAGCTGCTTTTTCTACACTTCGTAACCATGGCATTCGTAATGCAATCATAGCCTTTCATGACGGAGCAGATCAATGGCGATTATCACTTCTTACATCCACACTAGAGCTAAAAGACGGCAAAGTAGTCAAAAAGGATAGCAACCCACGTCGCTACTCATATCTAATGGGGATCGGTGCAAAGACTAAAACTCCGCACAAGTATCTGATAGAAAAAGGCAAGATCTCAGACATTAAATCGCTTCAAGAACGATTTTCTGTCGAGGTTGTAAACAAGCAGTTTTACGAATCAATTGCCAATCTGTTCACGATGCTTGTCGGTGGCGAGCGCGGTAAGTCTCGCTACGCCGGTCTTCTTAAAATCAATGGTATCGTAGATCAAAACAATGAACATCAAGAGTTCGCAGTACGCCTTATCGGTCGTATTATTTTCAGCTGGTTCCTAAAAGAAAAGAAGAGTGTTGCTGGTATACCTATCGTACCGGATGAGCTTTTGTCTCTCAGTGCTGTTGTATCTCATGCTGACTACTACCATAGCATTTTAGAACCATTATTTTTTGAGCTTCTCAACAAACGTGCTTCTAATCGCCACGAGACTTTGCGCGAGACTCCATTCTCAACTGTGCCATATCTTAACGGCGGTCTTTTCAGCCCTCAGGCCGGCGATTATTATCAACAAAACTCTTTTAGCGGAGGCGGCAACCCCGGAATTGTCACAATCCCCGACAGTTGGTTCACGGATCTTTTCACTGTCCTTGAACAATATAACTTTACGGTAGACGAAAACACCTCTTATGACATAGACTTGTCTATCGACCCAGAGATGCTTGGCCGAATTTTCGAAAATTTACTTGCCGAAATAAATCCAGCTACTGGCGAGTCAGCTCGCAAATCCACTGGTAGCTTCTACACACCGCGCGAAATTGTTGATTCCATGGTTGATAGTTCATTGCTTGAATTTCTCAAAGTAAAGACAGGTATATCAGAGATCAAACTACGCGCAATTATTAGCTGGGGGCAGGAAGATGATATTGAGCATCCTCTAGCCTATGGCGAAAAGAAAAAAATTGTTGATGCTCTTGCGACCTTGACAATTCTCGACCCCGCTTGTGGTTCTGGTGCGTTCCCAATCGGACTACTGCAAAAGGTTGTGTACATCCTGCAGCAAGTTGATGAAAAAGCAGAGATATGGCTCGAAAATCAGCTCAGATATGTTACATCACCGGAGCTGCGTAGAGATATTGAAGAAAAGTATAAGAGTGAAAACTACGATTGGCTACGTAAGTTAGGTGTAATTCGAGAATCAATTTTTGGCGTAGACATCCAAGCCATTGCCACTGAGATTGCTAAACTTCGCTGTTTCCTAACTCTTATTATTGAGGAGGAGGTGGACGACGAAACAGAAAATCGAGGCATTCGTCCCTTACCCAACCTGGACTTCAAGTTCGTTACAGCTAACTCACTTATAGGCCTCCCCTCTACTGGGGATAAAACTAACGGTTTAAACCTCTTTGAAGACATTTCGCACATTGACCGTCTAAAAGAAATTCGCAACCGCTACTTTGGCGCAGATGCTGATGAACGCTCACGACTACAGGTAGAATTCAAGGATCTACAACTTACTATGTTCAAAAGTCGCCTGGCGTCTATGGGCGCTACGTCTGACCTATACAATGTCCTATCTGACTGGAATCCATTTAGCCATGAAAAGACCAATTGGTTTGATAGTGAGTGGATGTTTGGTGTAGACAGCTTCGATCTCGTTATTGCTAACCCGCCTTATGTTGATTATCGAAAAATTACTGATGAATCGGTGAAAGCTACATACAAAATTGCTAAGCATTCTAAAATGATAAATCTCTACACCTATTTCTATGAACTAGGGCTCAGAAGCATAAAGGATGGTGGGGTCTTATGCTATATTTCACCTCAGCAATATCTCGTCCTTGATAACTGCAAAGGGCTCCGTGATCTAATTAGGCAGTATACTCTCGTATCATTGTCTGACTATTCTATGGCTGATGTTTTTGCAGCCGGAACCTATCCTTTTGTTACTTTAATACGAAAAGATTCCGGCCATCAGCCTGCCGTTTTCCGTGAATATGACCAAATACAAGATCCGAATATTTACATCAGAGAACTAAAATTACCTAATCCGATAGCGGAACCTGTTGATATTAGCGAATTTGGTGGCATCTTGAGCAAAATGACCGCATACGGCAAAACACTGGTTGATATATCTGATTCGATTTTTGTTGCATCTTCTGCAAAACAAAACAAGCAATCTCTTGAGACTGGACGGTATAAATACGTTGAAGCAAGCAACATAATGAGGAATAGTCTCAATAATATTTCAAGCAGCATCAATAAAACTAGCCTATACTCTGACAGCTCGATAGACCACCAAACTGATACGATAATTTATACAAGTCGTATGACTGATGTAATCAGAGCTGTCGTCATCGACAATTCAAATACGGAATTTCTTGGCGGCAAGGTTAACGTCATAAAGCCCATAGATAATGCAACATACATTGTGGCATTATTAAACTCCAAGGCTGTAAACTTTTGGTTTAGACAACGTTTCGGTATGACACATATGCAAGGTGGCGCGCTACCCATCAATGCCTCTGACCTGAAGAAGATACCGATCCCAGACGCTACTATGGAGCAGCGTAACGTAATAGATAGATTACAACGAGAGGCAAAATATACCGATATAGACCGCGTAGTGTATAGACTTTATGGCCTAAGCTCGGAAGAAATTGCGATAGTGGAGAGCTCCTAAGTTTGCGAGCTGGATCTATATTTATGACCTATTCTTTTAGATTCGGCAGCACGTAGTTCTTTTAGCTTTTTTCTACGCTTTTCAATATAAGCATCTTTCACATCCGAAAACTTCATAGTCTTTAGCGTCTTTACATCACCGTGTAGGTCTTCGATGGCTTGATGCGCTTTTGGAACATTTGGGAGTCCAAGGATGTCCCGTTCTTGTTTCATTGCCATGAACATTGCCCTGCTTAGGGTATAGAGCTCCGAAGCGTATATCTTACCGTCGGACTGTGAGCGTTTATTTATTTCGTAAATATTCCTAACTAATACTGCCTGCGTAGCCCGTAAAGCGTCGACTTGGCGTCGATCTACAACCTCTCGGTCATTGTCTCTTTCCTCTATTGTTTTCTTAATCAGCTTTACAGTGTGTTCTTTGCGCTTGATTCGCCAGTCATGCTTATTGGCATGGCGCAGGATTGTAGACTTGGCTACACCGTATTTGGAAGCGAGCGATCCATAACTCGTTTCGGCATCTGATATATACAATGCCTCCGCTTCGGTCCAGTTCACTTTACTTCTGCTCATCGTAAATACTATATGTTATAATTTAAATATATGCTATTTTCGGTAGCGTTATGGTAGCGTAAAGTTGCGTAAAGCGTCCCAATTGGCCAACCAAGTGAGTCTAGTACTAGACCGACACGCTCAGCCATATAAAAATGACCTGCTTTACGTAGGTCATTTTTATGTTGTTGAGGTTGTGGGGTTATAGAACGAGGTTCGGTCGTTAGTCACAGCCCCCAGCCGCTAGGCGGGCGGCTGGATTAACGTGCGCCTCCCTCATCACCAGCCAAGCTTTTTACATCTATCAGATTGACCAGGCTAAGTGGGACGTTAGAACCTAAAAGCAGAAAACGATGGATTAGTTTAAGATTTCGCCTTTAATATTCGCTAGCCTTCGCTGCCAGTTTTCGAGTTCTTCTGGAGTAAGCCTTTTCCAGTTAGTTACTTCGCTTAATATTTTTAATGGTTCCTTGCTGCGATATGATCTTGTCGGGTTACCTGGGAATTTTTTATCAGTAACATTCGGATCATTTTCAAAATCGCCTGTAGGTTCAACTTCATATACACGCGGGTTTCCTTCGCCTTTTGACAGTTCCGCCGCGAGTCCTGCGCCATCAACTAATGCAGTAAAGTAAATATGGTTCATGATTACTTCGGGTCTATAATTTGACCTATACCCTGCCGTTAGCAAGTCTCCAATTTGGAGATCAGCTCTCGTACCATGATAAAAAGGACCCTCATCTATCACTTCTGGTGTGTTATTCATAAGTTATATTGTACATAATTTGGTTCTAACATTGTCTATGATGCCCAGCCAACTAAAAATGACCTGCGGCTGCAGGTCTTTTTTAGTTCACTTAGGAGGAGTGGGTTAACAGAACGATTCGGTCGTTAGTCACAGCCCCCAGCCGCTAGGCGGGCGGCTGGATTAACGTGCGCTATCCCTAATCCCCAGCCAAGCATGAGCATTATACAAAGCACCGCTTTTGTGGTACTTTTTGTTAAATGTTAGAGATATGTGACACTTGCCCAAATCGTGTGGAAGCTACTCCACCAGTTACGTTGCGGCTTGGAGGCGCCTACGTTTTGGTTAGCGAAGACGGGCACTATACCTACTTTACAAATCGCTTAGTAAACGGCGCATGGACAGTGGAAAAAGGCGATATTTACGACGGAGATGCTCAGCAATTCCCCGAACTAGCTAACGAGCTTGGTAAGTGTGAAGGCCCCGTATTAACTGAAGATACTGTCCCTAAACGAGGACTTGTTAACCTACTATTAAGACGCAACGAAAAAATCGTAACTGCCGGAATTTGCCCAGCTTTAGCAAATCTGGTTGATGTTCATAGTGCTGATTCTGT
>Ga0172380_10006325_pt1 | contig 13818 bp, 13 predicted proteins | sample Leawe162metaG_FD_119747 | JGI IMG/M metagenome (GOLD analysis project Ga0172380, IMG submission 119747) | Leachate microbial communities from a municipal landfill in Southern Ontario, Canada - Leachate well 162 metaG | ecosystem: Engineered > Solid waste > Landfill > Unclassified | place... | reverse complement strand
GCGAGCGACACTGCGGGCGCCACCAAGAAGGTCGTCGTCGACTACCTCGACACCAACTGGCAGGAGCGCCGGGCGGTGTTCCTGATCGACGGGACCACGAACGTCGTCGCTGACGAGGACGCCGCCACGATCTCGGCAATCCGGATCAACCGCGCGTGGTGCAACTTCGCCAACGTCGGGCGCATCGACATCAAGATCGGGTCGACGGTTCTGCAGGAGATCCCGATCGGTCACCAGACCAGCGCGACCGGTCTCTACACGGTGCCGGTCGGGCAGCAGGCGGTGATGCATGGGATCTGGCTGAGCGCCACGCAGCTGACCGCGATCCGGCTCCGCGAGCAGGTGCACGGCGAGGCGCAGAACATCAGCACGGTCCAGACGTGGAACATGATCGGCACGCTCTACGTGCCGTTCGGCTACCCGCGCCGGATCCAGCGTCAGGGTGTCGACGACGTCTGGAACGAAACCAAGGTCACGCTGATCCTCGACGCGAACTGCCTGACCGCCTCGGTCACGTCGCATGTCGAGGTAGCACTCGACCTCGAAGTCTCGCGGACCGATTCGTCGGCCGTTGGCTTCCGCGCCTAGTCCTGACCCGAGACCCGAGCGATGCCGCTGTCGATCGCACAACTGGGCCCGGAGCGCTTGAAGAAGCGCGTCGAGGCCAACCTCGCCAGCACCGAGGAGCGCGACCGCCGAACCGAGTACTCCCGCCGCGTCCTGATCCTGCAGGACAAGTTCGGGCCGCTCGTCTACCAGCGGATCGTTCGGGTCTACGACAAGAAGGCCAGCCACGCCGAGCTGATCAAGTACATCCACGCCGGGACCAACGTGCTCGGCCGGGTGGTCCGCGAGCTCGCGTTCGTCTACGCCCGCCCGCCCGCGCGACGCCTTCGTCTAGAGGGTCCGGTCGGCGAGGCGCTCAACCAGCGGTTCGCAGCGGCATACGCCGAGGCGCGCATCGCTGCGCGGGCCAAGCAATGGGGCCAGTACGCGTTCGGGCTCAACGTGGTCTGGATCGTTCCCGGCGTCTGGGACCGAGTCGCCGGCCGGCGCCTCGAGTTCGATCTGGTCCTGCCCCACAGCGCCGAGCGGATCGTCAGCGACGACCCGCGCTACACCGATATCCTGCTGTGGCCGCACTCGACGGGCTGGCACGCGACCGACGGCGACGCCTACTACTGGCTGGACAAGAACTTCGCAGTCGAGCGACGTGTCGACCACGGTCTCGGTCGCCAACCGGCCGAGGAGCTCCGGGTCAGCGAGCCGCCGCCCGGCGACTACTGGGACACGGGCCGCGGCTCGAAGCTCGTCGAGGCGACGCTCGAGTGTGGGCGGATCGCCGCCGCCATGAGCTGGGTCCGCAAGGGCCAGAACCGCAAGCTGGTCACCGCGTTCGGAGAGATCGGTGGACTCGACGCAGATCAAGCCGCGAGCCCCGAGGGAGCGATCACGGCGAAGACCAAAGACCCAGGCGGCATCGACTTCGCGGTCCACGAGTTCGCGACCGCGATCAAGGACTTCAAGGACGAGATGCGCTGGCACGTCGAGCAGGCGACGGAGTCCTACGGGATCCCGATCACCACCGTTGACCCCGAGCCGGCGTCGACCGGCGACGCCGTCAACGTGTTCCAGCCGGCCGGTCCGCAGCTTCACGCCGCGCAGTCCGAGCTGCGCGACGATCAGATCGAGTACGCCCGCCCGTTCGAGCACTCGCTCGCGGTCACGACCCACGAGGTCCTAGCCCGCAATCGACACCCGTTCTCGGTCTCGCCCGAGATCGTCCGCGACCTATTCGAGTGCCGGTGGCAGCCGCTGACCTTTGTGGACCAGCCGATGAACCGACTGGCCGTCTACGAAAAGAAGATGGCACTCGGCTTCATGAGCCACGCCGACGCCTACCTCGAAGAGTACGGCGGGAGCATGACCACCGAGGAAGCGCACCGGCAGGTGATGCTGAACCTCGAGCGCAAGGCGGAGATCGACCTCTACTACGCGCAGCACAACATGCCCGTCGATCCGCGGGTGGAGAGCCTCCCGCAGATACAGGGCCGCCAAGGCGGCCAGCAAACCGCAGCCAACGCAGCCCACCAGGAAGAGACCACGCAGCCATGACCGAGCCCACCTACACCCTCGCGCAGATCCAACAGGCGTTCGGCCAACAGGCCGCGCCGGCTCCCGTCGCCGCGACCGCCGACCCGGTCGCCGCCTTGTGGGCCCTGCTCGCGCCCCAGGCTGCACCGGCTCCCGTCGCCGCCCCTGCGCCGGCCGCCGACCCGGTCGCCGCCCTGCGGGCCCTGCTCGCGCCCCAGGCCGCGCCGGCTCCCGTCGCCGCGACCGCCGACCCGGTCGCCGCCCTGCGGGCCCTGCTCGCGCCCCAGGCTGCACCGGCTCCCGTCGCCGCCCCTGCGCCGGCCGCCGACCCGGTCGCCGCCCTCGCCGCCCTGCGGGCCCTGCTCGCGCCCCAGGCCGCGCCGGCTCCCGTCGCCGCGACCGCCGACCCGGTCGCCGCCTTGCGGGCCCTGCTCGCGCCCCAGGCTGCACCGGCTCCCGTCGCCGCGACCGCCGACCCGGTCGCCGCCCTGCGGGCCCTGCTCGCGCCCCAGGCCGCGCCGGCTCCCGCCGCCGCCCCGTCGCTCGAGCAGCTCGCCGCGCTGCTCGGCGCCCAGGCCCGGCCCGTCGACCCGCTCATCGAGCTGGCCCAACGGCTGACCGGCCAAGGCGCTCCCCAGCTGCCCGCGCCGGGAGCCGGCCTGCAGCCACAGCCGAACAACCTGACCAACGCCCTCGCGGGCGCCCGCAGCCTCGGCGAACTCTCGCCCGAAGCGCTGCAGGGTCTGTCGGCCGCGCAGTTCCAATCGCTCGCCGGTGGGCTGCAGCTCGGCGGCACGCCGGGCGCCCCGCAGGGCCAACACCTCGGTGTCTAGCTGACGAGGTCAGCGACCCACCACACCCGAACCTCGAAAGGACACCAGCACCATGGCCGGAGAAACCACCACCACTACGCTCGCCGACTCGATCAACGCGGTGGCGATCCAGCTCGCCGTCGGAGCGGCGATCGCGATCCCGCTGACCTACAACTTCGCGGTCTACACCAAGGACCTCGGAGGGGACGCGACCAACACCTGGCGGTCCATCGTGCGCCCGGACATCACCGACGCGGTCACCGTGGCCGAGGCCGACGACGTGACCGATGCGTCGATGACCGACACCCCGACCGACATCTCGGTCGGGACCATCGCCCGATCGGCGCTGATCACCTGGGAGGCGAAGGCGTCCACGGTGCTCGGGCTCGGCGAGCTCGTCGAGGGAGCGCGGCAGGTGACGATGGCCTGCCGCCGCAAGATCGATTCGCTGCTCTGGACCGACCAGAGCCCGAACCTGACCAACGACTCGGGGGACAACTCGACCCCGATGACCTACGCGCAGTTCGTCAGCTTCGGTCTCGAGGCGCAGGCGCAGTGGAAGGACTCGCCGCCCATGGGCTCGCGCATGCGGGCCTTCCTGCACAGCGGGCCGTTCGGCGTGCTGGTCAACGACATGGTCACCAGTCAGGCGTCGATCTTCGCCGCGACGTTCGGCAGCGCCGACGTGGGCGGGGTCATGGCTGCGATGGGCAACGGCGGGATCAAGAGCATCGGCGGCGTCGAGACCCTGATCACCGACCGGATCCCGGCGGCTGACACCAGCGGCAAGGGAAACGTCTTCTGCCTCGTCGGCGGAGAGACCGGCTCGTGCTTCGGCCTCGCGGTCAAGTGGGGCGTCATGGCCGAGCAGCGCGGGACCGAGAAGAAGCTGGCCGACCGCCTGATCGCCCACGCGCGGATCGGCGTCGGGATCATCCGGCAGGACTACGGCCTGCTGGCGATCACCGCCGCCGCGTAGCAACCGAGCGCCCCGTAAGGGGCGCTGACCAACCTGTCCAACGTTGGACAGGTGCAGAGAGCAGCCCATGGACAACGTCATTCCGATCAACAGCCCAAGCGCCGAGGACTCCGAAGCCCCGGCGATCCTCGTAAACCTTCAGAACGGGCGGATCGCCGAGGTCCCATGTGGGCCGCGCGACCGCGACTACGTCTCGGGAAACCGGATCGTCGTCTGGTCGAAAGACTCCAAGGAGCCGGTGATCCCCAAGGACCACCGGCAGCGCTGGCGATTCTACGCGGAGTTCTGCGCAGACCCGGAGCTCGCCCAGAAGCACGGGCTCACGCTCGAGCAGGGCAAGGCGTACTTCACGGCCTACCTCAAGTTCATTCGCGACCGCGGGCTAGGGCGCCACGCCAAGCACATCCACGGGGCCACGCCCGAGAAGCTCGCCAAGCTCTGGCACCCCGAGATCCTCGAACTCCGCGCGGCGGCCAAGAGTAGCCGCGGCCAACACCGGATGGACGTCGGTCTGCTCGACCAGATCACCGACGGCCTCGGCGCGACCAGCAAGGGAGCCAAGAAGCCATGAACACCCGCGAAAAAGAAGAGGCCACCAAGAAGGCCCACGACAAGATGCAGGCCGACCAGCGCGACGCGATGGTCAAGGGCGGGATGCCCTACGAGAAGGCCGCGCGCGAGTCGGAGAAGGTCATGTCCGAAGCGGCCGAGCTCGCCGACCGTCGGCGCCGGGAGAAGTAGCCCATGCGCACCCAGGTCTTGATCTACGGCGTGACGGGCCAGAGCCTCGACCACGTCCCCGAGCGGCCGGTCGACACCGGCACCGCGACCTGGGTGCTCGAGGACACCGCCCTCGGCATCGACGACGCCGACCGGGTCCTCGACTCTGGCAGCGCCACGATCCCGAGCGCCAGCCTGACCACGGACGCCGTGGCGGGTTGGACCGAGGCCTCGCCCACCAAGATCCCCGTGACGGCCACGACCGGCGCCACGGTCGGACCGTGGTGGATCGAGGATCCCGAGGGGATCGGCGAGATCGTCTACCTCGAGGGATGGGTCGCCGCCGACTACCTGCGGACCCGCTGGCCGCTCGCGCGCAACTACGCGACCGGCTCGACGGTTCGGCCGCTCACGATCACCGCAGCGATCGACGACGCGGTCGCGGCTGACGAGGACCACCTCGACCACGACAGCACCAAGCTGCGCGTGGTCTGGACCTACGAGGTCGACGGGCGCAAGAGCGTCCACCAGGAACTGGTCAAGGTCGACCGCCAGCTGGCTGGGGACGGGGCGCTGAGCGACGTGATCGCGTTCGCCATAGACTACTTCCCCGAGCTCGGCGGCCAGGTCCGCGGCGACACCGAGCTTGAGCGCTGGGCCAGGCTGGCGCAGAGGATGATCACCAACCGGATGAGCGGGCTCGGCAAGGGTGTCGACCGCTCGAGGTTCCTGGTCGGCGACCGAGCCGTCGAGCTGCACGCCTTCAAGCTGCTGTGCATCGCCGCCGACAACGGCCTGAACCCGGGCACCGTCGACCCGGCCGCCTACCGCAAGACGGTGGCCGCCGAGTTCGACGCGATCTGGTCCTCGCTGACCGTTGGACACCCGGGCCAGGGTGTCGTCGAGACCGACGAGGACGGGGTCAACGTCGGCGCGACCGAGCGCCAGGGGTTGAGCTTTAGCTGGTGACCGATGTTCAAGATCAGGATCGAGACGTCGAGCCGCCGCCCGCAGCTCGACGCCCGCGAGCTCGTGGCCCAGGCCGCTGACGCTGCGGTCGCAGAAATGCGGGCGTCCCTGATCAAGGGCGTCAACCCGGTCGACGGGAGCGAGCGCCCGCCCAACAGCGAGGGGCGACCCGAGGGCTACAGGACCGGCACGCTCGCCAACGGCATTCGTCGGGGCGAGGTGCGCGGCAACGAGGAGCGGGCGAGCGCGACGATCGAGCCGCCAGCCTCCAGGCGCAAGTGGGTCGAGAGTCGGGGCGACGTGCTCGTCGCCAACGGCACGATCGGCGAGGCGATCCAAAGCTCAGCCGACGACTACGTCAGCAAGGTCTGATCGATGGCCGTAACCACGACGACAGCGGCAGCGGTCCGCGAGACGCTGATCAACAAGATCAGGCGAATCAACCCGCGCGCGTCGGAGAACCGAGCCGAGCGCTGGAAGTGGGTAGGCAACCGCCAGCGCGTCGAGGTCACCGGCCGAACGCTGCGGCAGTTCGACGTGATCCTCGGAGTCGAGACCGAGCAGCCGGGCGGCTGGTACGGCGAGGGGGTCGAGTACGCCGCGCCGTGCACGATCCGCGTGGGCTACCCGAAGATCGCCGAGGAGATGGCCAGGCTCGCGGGCGCTGACGGTCAAGACCTGTCCGCTCTTCTCGTCGCGATCCATTACGACCTCGACGGGCTGTTCCCCGTCTCCACCGCAGCCAAGCTGCTCGACTACCGCCTGCACGTCGACGCCGAGAACGGCTACGTCCTCGACTTCGTCGTCGTGCCGGGCCTGCACTTCTTCGCGAGCGACATCGTCGCTCTGCACCCGGAGTAATCCATGACCGCGCCAGCACTTCACAATCAGCACCGGACCCAAGTCGCGTTCTACTTCGAGGCCACGCCAGGCGCGGTGCCTGCCGACGCGTCCGCGTGGGCCACCGCCGAGGGGGCCGGCGACGCGTTCCGAATGTTTGTCGAGGAGGGCGACCCGTCCTACATCGTCGGCGACTCGGCGGTGATGAACGCCGACATGCAGACCCGCGTATTCGGTGTCCAGGCTCCACACAAGGGGCTATCGACCGCGGACGGCGGGACCCTGCGGTCTCGACTCTGGGGCACTGGCGACTCGTACACCGACGACACGCAGGTCCTGGGCGGCACCCACTCGCCGCTCGGGAGCCTGCTCAAGCACGCGCTCGGTGGCGGACAGCTGGGCCATCACACCTTCGTCACGGCGGTGACCGGCTTGGTGCTGACGCTCGACTCGGCGACCAACGCCGCGGTGGGCCAGATCATCTGCATCGAGGACGCGGACGATCCGGGCCGACTCTTCCCCGTCCAGATCAAGGCGCTGGCCGGGTCCGACGCCACGATCGACCGCGCGCTGCCGTTCAACATCGCCATCAACGACAAGGTCTACGGGACCGAGATGGCCTACCCCGAGCAGGCCGCGCTCACAAACCCACTGGACGCCGACTTCTCGACGCTCTCGATCCTGTACACCAAGGGCCCCCACGTCTGGATGGCCGGCGGTGCTCACCTCGAGCTGACCGAGATGGCATTCGAGCGCGGGCAGCAGCCGAAACTGACGTGGGGGATCCTGGCCGCACGGGGCTACCCGCAAGGCGCAGGCGCTCCGACGGTGCCAGCCTTTGCCGAGCCGATCGCAGGCCAGAGCGCCGACGTCAAGGCGATCGGCCGAGACACCAAGTGTTTCATTCAAACCCGCGGCGTGACCACGTGGGTGAGCGAGACCCTGTTCTCGGCCAAGTTTGTCCCCGGCGTTCCGGTCAAGCCGCAGGAGACGGTCACCGAGGCGGACGACGGGATGCCGGGCCGGGTCGGGTACATGACCGAGCCGGCCGACACGATCCTCGAGCTCGTCGTCTCGCTGACCGACGGGCAACAAACCCGATGGACCGCCGGCACCGAGCTCGTCGTCAGCTACTACCAGGTCGCGCCGGTTGGCCACGGCTGGGTCGTCCACATCGCCAAGGCTCACCTGATGGAAGCGCCGAAGCTGATGCTCGAGGGCACCAACCGCTGGGTGATCAAGGTCCGCGCGACCGACGACGACGAGGCCACGGCCGAAGCCATGCAGGCCAAGTTCATCGCTTCTCTGTACTGAGTCACCGGCGAGGGGCAGATCTCTGGGCTGCGCTGCTCCTCGTCGGCCGACTCCCCTAACGCAGCCCACCACCAAAGAACGAAAGCAGCCCAAATGCTCACGCTCAAGATCCGCCCGCCGCAGCACGCCATCGACGACAAGCACGTTTACATCGACCCTGTCGATCCCGCTTGGGACCTGGTCAGGATCCAGGCCGAGAAGGACCGGCTAGTCGAGGCCGCGCTCGCGCTCCTGCCTTTAACGGCCAGCGAGACCGACAAGCGCAAGGCCAAGCGCGAAGCCGAGGCGAAGCACCCGGTCGAGGTCTGGTATCTCGCGCGGACACGGTTCTCTCTCGAGGCGCGGATCTTGGTGCCCGAGAAGCTGCGGACCGGGGAACACCCCGAGAGCGCGGTCCCGATCACCGACTACATGATCGGCGACCCGACGGAGTTCGTGATCCGGCCGCTGTCGGCTCGGGCACAGAACCGGCTCCGCCCGGCGATGCGCTCGCAAGATCCGAACTGGACGATCGAGGCGGCTGCGTTCGGGCTGATGGCCATCAACCAGCCGGACGGGTCAGGGCCTGGCGCTCTGCCGCGCGGATCCGACGGGCTCGTGGTCGAGTCGGTGATCGACGACATCAACAACTCCGACAGGCTCCGACTCAGCCAGATCGGGGCGGCGGTCTACTGGCTGACGCAGGCCATGGCGAGCGGTGACCAGGGAAAGCTCTAGCGCTCCGAGCTCGAGCGCGACTGTTCCCCGACGTGACGCCTGGCAGCGAAGGCCGCCGGATCGTTCGTCTTCGGTCGCTCTACTCGTGCGAGGAGCTCTGCTCAAAGACCCGCGAATCGCCGGGCGATCCAAAGTCCCGAGCTGCGGCACGGTGCTCGCTGCCCGACTTCGATCCCGAACAATGGGATCCCAGCGCCGACGCCTACGTGGCTGAGGAGGCCGAGCGCCGAGCAGCCGAACTCAGCGGCACGGCGGCGCGCCAGGGGATCGACCTCAACCTCGACCTCGACCGCGATGGCTGCCCATGGGGATGGGCGCTCAGCCGGTTCGCGTCGTCGGTCGAGTGCTACGTCGGCCGCCGAGACGACAAGTCGCCGGTCCGCGCCCAGAACCTGCGGCTGCTCCGGCGAGTGCTGCGTGACGACGAAGAGCCGACCGAACTGCTCGCGGCCGTCGAGCTTTACGAGGCCTACGAAGACGGGGCCTACGCCCTGTTCCGAGAGATCAAGAACAGCGGATCATGAGCGACCAGCACAGCAAGGTCGTCGTCGACGGCGACGTGTCGCGTGGCGTGGCTGCCTTGCGGCAGCTGGACGCCGCGATCGATCGGTCCTCGGGGTCGGCGGGTCAGCTCGAGCGGGCGCTCGAAGAGGCCGGCAAGGAAGCGCGGCAGCTGGCCGACCGCGCGACCAAGGGCTTCGACGACCTGACGAGCGGGGTCGGGAAGAGCCTGAGCCCGCTCAAGGCTATGGGCGGGCGCTACCAGGCGCTCAAGAGCGCAGCCGAGCCGCTCGCCGACATTCTCAAGTTCGTCGGCGACGAGACGGCCCGACTCGACACGCTCTCGGAGCAGGCCGCGAAGTCGGGTCTCGGGCTCGAAGCCTACCAGCGGCTCGGGTTCGCGGCGTCGCTGGCGGGCACCGACGTCGAGACGCTGTCGAAGGCGACACTCAAGCTCGACATCCACCTGCGAGACATCGAGGCGGGCGGCGGCAAAAAGGCCGTCCGGGCTCTTCAGTCCCTGGGCCTGACCGTCGACGACCTGACCGGCAAGTCGAAGACGGAGCAGCTCGCGGTCATCGCCGACGCGATGGGCGGGATCGCGGACGAAGGCACGCGTGGCGCGATCGCGGTTGAACTGCTCGGCGAGTCGGGCCGCGAGTTGCTGCCCACGCTTGCAGCAGGCGGAGACGCGATCCGGGAGACCGCCGACGGGCTCGGCAAGGTGTTCACGCAGGACGAGCTCGCCAAAGCAGAGGCCTACCAGGACTCGCTTGCGAAGATGAACAAGGTCTCGGCGGACCTCGCCGGCACCCTGGCGATCGCCGTAGCCCCGACGCTGCAACAGATCACGGACGAACTCTCGGCAGGGGCCGGGGCGGCGGCGGACGGCGTGATGCCGATCCTGACGGCCACCGTCGAAGCGCTCGGCCGCGCGATCCGGCCGGTCATCGGCTACGTCGGATTCTTCGTCGATCAGTGGGAGGCGGCCGGCCGTGGGCTCGACGTCGCCGGCAGCTACCTGAGCAGCGCCGCTGATGGCGTCGGCGAACTCTCCGACAAGTTCGGCGAATGGTTCATGTCGACGTGGGCCGGTGGCGCGGTCACCTGGCTCGGCGAGGTCAAGGACGAGGCCGTCGGACTCGCGTCAGAGGGTCTCGGCAGCCTGAGCGACGCGATCGCCGAGAACGTCCCCTATGCGTCCGAGCTTGCCGACGTCTACGACCGGGCGAAAGCCTCGATCGTCGGCACCCACGAGGCGATGGACGGCTTGGCGGAGTTCACCCGCGGAGCTGTCGAGGCGGCGACCGCCGAGGCCGAGGCCGTCGAGCAGAAGGTCGCCGCAGAGACCGCGAGCACGGAGCAGCTCGAGCGCTCGGTCACGCAGGCCGAGCACCTGGTCAACCTCGCCGAGGCCCAGAAGCGGCCAGCCGCGGAGCTCGAGCGGCTCTACCAGAACCAGCACGCCGCCAAGCTCGAGCTGCTGCTCGCAACCCAGGACCACGCCGCGCTCGAGAAAGAGCTGATGGCGGAGGAGATCCGCAAGGCCAAGGCCAAGGCGGGCAGCGGCGGGGGTGGAGCTGGACCCACCGAGGCCGACAAGCTCAAGACAGCGGGCGAGATCCAGATCAAGATCTGGGAGGACCAGCTCCGGCTGCAGGAGGCCGAGGCCGAGCTGTGGGGCACTCAGCAGGAGGACGCCGTTCGCTTCGCGCAGGTCCGCCAGCAGTTGGCGATCGAGGAGCTCGAACTCGAGCGGTCGGTGCTGGAGGTCACCCGCGGGAAGAACAGCGTCGAGCGCTCGCGCAACGAAGCGCGCATCGAGGCCATAGACCGCGAGATCGAGATCCTCGGGATCCGCCAGCAAGCCGCAGATCAGGCCGCTGACACGGAGGATCATAAGGAACGGCTCGAGCAGCGGATCGCCATGCTCGACCGGGAGATCGAGCGCAACGAAGCGCTGGGCGTCTCGGTCCAACTGCTGCAGGCCACGCGCGACGAGGCCCAGCTCGCGCTGGTCGCCAAGTACGGGACCGAGGAAGAACTCGCCCAGCATCAGCACGACGCCGAGATCCTGAAAATCGACACCGAGCGCGAAGCCGACGTGGCCGCGCGCGAGGCCGAGCTCGAGCGCTTCGAAGAGCGGATGGCGATGCTCGAAGCCGAAGGGCTTTCGACCGCCGAGTTTGCCGACGAGCGGCTGGCGTACGAACTGGCGATCGCCGACGCCGAGGGCAACCACGAGGCCCGGCGCAAGGCGATCCACAAAGCCGAGATCGGCCGGATCAAAGCCGAGAAGGAAGCTCGGAAGAAGGCGCTCGCCGACGCCCGCAGCGTGATGGGTCAGGGTCTCGCACTCGGCGAGACGATCCTGAACGCCAGCATCAAGAACGATGCCAAGCGCGAGCGCGCAGCCCTTCGCCTTCGCGGGATCCAGGCTGTCGGTCTGGCCGCCCTCGAAACCGTCGAGGGCATCGCCGCGATCGCGGGCCAGAACTACGTCGGAGCCGCACTGCACTTCGCGGCCGCGACCGCCGGATTCATTCAGGGCGGCATGATGATCGCAGGGCAGGTACCCGGGAACAGCGGCGGCGGGTCGGCTGGATCGGGCGCGGGCGGTGGAGAGTTTCAGCCGAGCTACGAGGGCGACACCAGCCCAGCTCAGCGCGACCGACCATCGACGCCAGCCAGCGCCGAAGAGTTGACGAGGATCCGAGGTGGCTCGAGCGGCACCGCGGAGACCAAGCCGACCAACGGCGGCAACGTCACCAATCTCAACAACAACGGGATCATCGTGACCAACGACGCCGGCTATCTCGTGGACGAGGTCGGCCGATCCGACAAAAAAGCGTGGGGCTCCTGATGGCTGTCGTCGACTGGCTGATCTCCTCTCGCGTCCTGGCCACGCAGTCGATCACGATCGATGGCGGAGCCGAGGACGTCACTTTCCCCAACGGCGGCGCCTACCTGCTGCACACCACGGCGGCGCTCGACATCTGCGCGCGCCTGACCGCGGCTCTGACCGCGGCTGGCGTGACCACCCCGAGCGTGTTCGTGACCGAAGACCGGCACGTGCGGATCATCGCGGGCGGAACGTTCGCGATCACGTGGGGTTCGGCGACGGCCTTCCGAGACCTGCTCGGGTTCTCGGCCAACCTGTCCGGAGCGTCGAGCTACACCGCGCCGCTCCGGTCCACGCTGCTCTACTCAGCCGGCAAGGTGTGGAAGCCCGAGCTCGCGCCGCTCGGAGCCCACGGCCAGCCGGTCGCCGACATCACCGCGACATTCGGCCCCAACGGTCGGCAGGTCGTGCGCGAGGAGGGCGAGGCCACGATCGTACAGCGGTTCTCCGCGCAGCACATCGCGCTCGAGCGATTCTGGTCGGCTGCACCCGCGGTCACCGTCGGCGAGCTTCGCCACTTCTGGGCGAACGAACTGCTGACCAATCAGCGGTTCATCGTTCTCCGTCGCGTCAGCGAGGGCACGTCGACCACCGCGTCCGCGAGCTACGGCGCGAGCCCGGTGATCGGCCCCTATCGAGCCGACCTGACCGACAAGGATCTTCGTCGGTTCCAGTTCAACCGCTCCAACGGCTTCGACCGCGTCGAGGCCTACTACGACTTCCCGATCCCCGTCGTGCAGTGCGACGAGTTCGCAGCCTGAGACCCAGCCATGGCCAACACCGTCAACATCTTCGACTTCGTGACCGACGACTGGGCGGCCGTGATCGCCACGACGGTTGGTGACGGCGACTACGGCGACGTCCTCGTCACGCTCAAAGTGGACGATCCCGAGTACGTCGCAGCTGCGACGGAGATCGAGACCAACGCCGGAGAGATCTGGGGAAACGCCGTCGACGACTTCATGGCGGCGTCGCACCCCTACATCCGCAAGGTCGCGCTCGGCTCGGCTGCCGGCGGGATCAAGCTCGACGACCTCGCCACGCCCGACGACAACACCGACTTGAACGCGAGCATCACGGCTCACGGCCTGCTGCCCAAGCTGCCGAACGACGCAACCAAGCTGCTGAACGGGCTCGGTGCATGGGCAGACATCGAGCCCGTGAACGTCCAGTCGTGGACGACCGCGGGGTCGTTCGCCGCGGGCTGGACCAAGCCGAGCCGCGGGACCTGGGCGCTCGTGATCGTCACGGGTGCCGGTGGTGGTGGTGCCGGTGGCGGTGCAGGGGCTTCGGCCACAGCCCGAACCGCTGGCTGTGGTGGAGGCGGAGGGGCCAAGCACGTCAAGATCATCCCGCTGTCGCTGCTCGCCTCGACCGAGGATGTGACCGTCGGTGCCGGCGGAACCGGAACCGCGGGAGGAAACCCGACCGGCAACGACGGCAACGACGGCGGCGCCTCGCTGTTCGGCTCGTGGGTCTACGCGGGTGGTGGCGGCGGCGGCCGACGAGGGACCACGGCGATCGCCGGGGCTGGCGGTGGTGGAGGCGGACACGGAGCATCGGGCACGGTCGGGACCAACGCACTCAGCCTCAACGAGGGTGGCCCCGGCATGTCGTCGACGCTCTCGACCACGCACGTCGGTTCGAGTGGAGGCACGGGCTGTCGAGGTGGCGCGAGCAACCAGCAGCCGACATCAGCGGAGTGGGGCGGCGGTGGCGGTGGCGGTCGCAACACGGCGACGACCATGACCGGCGGGACCTCGCTGCACGGCGGCGGTGGGGGTGGATGTGGTGGCACCTACTCGAGCGGCAACATCACGGCCCGCGCAGGTGGGTCGAGCGGGGTCGTCAGCAACAGCGGAGGAGGGGGCGGGACCGCAGGCACCAACAGCACGACAGTCCCGGTAGCCGGCGGCGCCGGGGCTGCGGCGGCTCACGTGCTGCTCTCGGGCAGCGGTGGCGGCGGTGGT
>Ga0172380_10006324_pt1 | contig 13819 bp, 11 predicted proteins | sample Leawe162metaG_FD_119747 | JGI IMG/M metagenome (GOLD analysis project Ga0172380, IMG submission 119747) | Leachate microbial communities from a municipal landfill in Southern Ontario, Canada - Leachate well 162 metaG | ecosystem: Engineered > Solid waste > Landfill > Unclassified | place... | reverse complement strand
TCCTTCAGTTGATTGAACAGAGTCCTGAGTGAAAATAATGTGCTTGTATTTAAGCATGTCATGAATATTCAGAGAATCATGCTTCAGCATTTTTATATGCGGCACATTACGAGCTGACAAAAACAAATTATTATTGAAATCATCCGTCACAATCAAAGATTTATTGAGATCAAACTTACCCAAAAAGCCAACGAAGTCTTTGGTCGAGACCTTTTCAAATTCAATTTTATCGAGCACAGTTATGTTGTTTGTCTGCAGTTTATAAGTCAGCACCGAACAGAGAGCAGCAGTCCTTGCTTTCTTGTTCATACTGAGGTTGTATATCTTGCGCTGAGGCCCAAATGCAACACCTCCACCTGGATATTGTGGAGCTCTACTGCACCCTTGACGTGCGTTGCCAGTGCCCTTCTGTTTAAATGGCTTTTTGCCACCGCCGCGTACCGCAGAACGATTCTTAACTGCAACAGTTCCAGCTCTACGATTTGCGAGCTGAATCCGAAGAGCCTGGTGGACAAGGCTCTCTCTAACTTCAACATCAAACACATCATCGGATAATTGAACTTCGCCGACCTGCTGTTTGCTCATATTATAAACTGCTATTGAAGGCATACCAAACTCCCGAAGTACTAAGCTTTAACACTCTTTTTGATCGTAATAATTGAATTCTTGTGTCCAGGCACAGCACCCTTTATCAAGAGAAGATTATCAGCTACATCTACACGTACAATTTTCAGACGCTGAACTGTAACTTTAACGTTTCCCATCTGACCAGGCATCTTTTTATTTTTAAAAACATGCGATGGAGTTGCAGATGCGCCAATGGAGCCTGGTGCCCTATGAAAACGTGAACCATGCGATGCTCGACCACCCTTAAAGTTCCAACGCTTAATTACGCCCTGAAAACCCTTACCAATGCTGGTGCCAGTCACATCAATCACATCATCAACAGAAAACTCATTGACAGTGATCTCGTCTCCTAAATTCATGGACTCAACCTGGTCATTTTTAAATTCACGCAAATGCCTGAAAACACCATGGCCTGATTTAGTGCAATGACCAAGGTAAGGCTTATTAGCATTAGCAGCAGCGACCGATTCAAATCCGACCTGTACTGCTGAATATCCATCATTATCAGCAGTTTTTTTCTGAACGACATAACAAGGACCCGCCTGAATTACAGTTACCGGGACTCTTGTTCCGTCTTCAAGAAATATCTGGGTCATGCCCAGTTTTTTTCCGATGATACCTTTCATCATATTCAGTCCTATTCAGTCGTAGTAGCAGTTACAGTTTGATTTCGACATCAACACCGGCAGACAAATCCAGTTTCATGAGGGCATCAACAGTCTGCTGTGTAGGGTCAAGTATATCTATTAGACGCTTATGCGTCCTGATCTCGAACTGGTCGCGGGATTTTTTGTCAACATGCGGACCACGCAAAACACAATACTTATTAATTACTGTAGGCAATGGAATCGGCCCGGCAACACGCGCACCAGTTCTTTTTGCTGTATCAACAATTTCACCTACAGAAACATCAAGTAACTTGTGATCATATGCCTTAAGGCGAATTCTAATCTTCTGGCTCTGCATTGATATCCTCGTAACGTACCGTATTTATTCAATGATTGAAGCAACAACACCTGCACCGACGGTACGGCCACCTTCACGGATAGCGAAGCGCAGACCGTCGTCCATTGCAATCGGGGTGATCAGTTTGATGGTCATGGCAACGTTATCGCCAGGCATAACCATTTCAATACCGGCTGGAAGTTCGGCAACACCGGTAACGTCCGTGGTGCGGAAGTAGAACTGCGGGCGGTAACCGTTAAAGAACGGGGTGTGACGACCACCCTCTTCTTTGGTAAGGATGTATGATTCTGCTTTGAATTTTGTGTGGGGAGTGATTGAACCGGGCTTTGCCAGAACCTGGCCACGCTCGATGTCTTCACGTTTCACACCGCGCAACAGTGCGCCGATGTTGTCTCCTGCACGACCTTCATCAAGCAGTTTGCGGAACATTTCAACGCCGGTTACGGTCGTTTTGATGGTGTTCTTGATGCCGACAACTTCAACTTCTTCGCCGACTTTTACGATGCCGCGCTCAACACGACCGGTGGCTACAGTACCGCGACCGGAGATGGAGAATACGTCTTCTACCGGCATCAGGAACGGACGGTCGATGGCGCGCTCCGGATCGGGGATGTAAGCGTCAACCGCGTCCATGAGACGGTTGATGGAGTCTTCACCAAGTTCGCTCTTTTCGCCTTCGAGGGCTTTCAGGGCGGAACCCTTGATGATTGGAATGTCGTCACCAGGGAAATCATAGCTGGAGAGAAGTTCGCGAACTTCAAGCTCTACGAGTTCAAGAAGTTCAGCATCGTCAACCATGTCAGCTTTGTTGAGGAATACTACCATATACGGTACGCCGACCTGGCGGGCAAGCAGGATGTGCTCGCGAGTCTGCGGCATAGGGCCGTCAGCTGCGGATACAACCAGAATTGCTCCGTCCATCTGGGCAGCGCCGGTGATCATGTTCTTGACATAGTCGGCATGGCCGGGGCAGTCAACATGGGCATAGTGGCGCTTGTCTGTTTCATATTCAACATGGGCGGTTGCGATGGTGATACCACGCTCACGCTCTTCAGGGGCGTTGTCGATCTGGTCGAATGCTTTGTACTCAGCCTGACCCTTGCCTGCCAGAACCTTGGTGATGGCGGCTGTCAATGTGGTCTTGCCGTGGTCAACGTGACCAATAGTACCGATGTTTACATGAGTTTTATTACGTAGAAACTTTGCCTTCGCCATGAGAAAGGCCCTCCTGAGTTAGGTGCTTGTATTGTCCTGCTTGGGTTGTTGTGCCATTTATTCAAAGTGGAGCCCACATCCGGACTCGAACCGGAGACCTCTTCCTTACCAAGGAAGTGCTCTACCTCCTGAGCTATGTGGGCAAACTAAACTGGAGCGGGAAACGGGACTCGAACCCGCGACCCTCAGCTTGGAAGGCTGACGCTCTAGCCAACTGAGCTATTCCCGCGCTACCAGACGAAGAATTTTGAAAAACGTGTGGTCATTACTTACCAGTTCTGGCGACGATGAGTCTACTGGGATCGTGACGAACCACCGCTTTCCGATGATTTATGGTGGAGGGAGGAGGATTCGAACCTCCGAAGTCGCTGACGACAGATTTACAGTCTGTTCCCTTTGGCCGCTCGGGAATCCCTCCAGGGATGATCGGAACTATGTTTTGTGTTCTTTGTTATTATGGAGCCCCGTATCCGAATCGAACGGATCACCTGCTGATTACAAGTCAGCTGCTCTACCAGTATGAGCTAACGGGGCCAAAGCCTTTTCTGGCTAGAAAGAAACAGAACTTGTGTATTTAAAGAAAAAACCAGACAAAGTCAAGCACTAATTTCAAATAAAAATGACGGGCTCATTTGTGCCAGGCCCAGCCATTGCCTACCGACTCCGTTTGGGTGAATAGTTGCTATGCTGCCAGCAGGGGTAACAGGGCCTGTTTTGTTTTTCTTAGAGCCCCCTCTTCGATCTGTCTGACACGTTCCCGCGAAATTGAAAAATGGCTGGCGATCTCCTGAAGAGTCATGGGGTCATCGGCAGTTATTCGCTTTTCGATGATGTAACGCTCTTTTTCGTTAAGGCGGCTGACAACTTCAGCTACCGTTTGTTGCAGGTTCTGATTTTCTTGAAAATCGACGAGGAGTTCTTCCTGGTTGAGCCGGTCGTCGGCAAGAGACTCAAGAGCTGTTGCGCCATCGCTACCCGGTATTTCGGCATTGAGTGAGCAGTCGCCCTGCATTCGCTGCTCCATTTCAGAAAATTCCTGCTCCGAAACATGTAAAGACTGTGCTGCGGTCAGCACATTTTCGCCGTCTTCATCCATTCCGACCCGGGCGCTTTTGGCCTGACGAAGTTTGAAAAATAATTTTCGCTGCGCTTGCGTTGTCCCGATCTTGAGAAGGCTCCACGATGAAATAATATGGTTCTGTATGTATGCCTTGATCCACCAGACCGCATATGAAATCAGGCGTACTCCCTTATATGGATTGAACTTTCTGACTGCCATCATCAAACCGATATTACCCTCCTGGATAAGGTCGAGCATTTTCAGGCCGTAATGCCGAAACTCGTAGGCCACTTTAACTACAAATCTCAAATTGGAGGTAATCAGGCTATGTGCGGACATCAAATCTTTGTCTTCAAAAAACGAAACCGCGTAGCGATGCTCCTCTTCTTCACTTAACAGCGGAAACTTGCGAATTTCGTTCACATAAAGTCGAAGGCTATCGGCTACAACAGGCAATTGAGCGACCATGGTGCTTCACCTCATTTATATGTTTTCTTTAGCACTCTATAGGAGCGACTGCTAAATATATAGCAAGTGACCCATAAAAAATCAAGTGGTTGTTTGGCCAGCAGTCGTTCATACAATTATGAAATCGGAGTACTTATAGGTTCCGTGTTGCAAGCTTTTCCTTGTATTATAGGCGCTGAGCGCTATATTCTGAGGTCATGAAATCATCCATGTCCATACGGACCTCCCTGCTGGCTCTTTTCATTATTGCCATCAGTCTGTTCCATTACCTGACTCCGCTGCATTTGCATTATCTGCATGATATCTTCCAGCGTCTGTACTACCTGCCAATTATCCTGGCCGCAATGTGGTTTGGTCTGCGTGGCGGATTAGCCTGCTCGCTGGTTGTCAGCATTGTGTATGCCCCCCATATTCTGTTTCAATGGGGAGGGGAGCTGACGTTGGAGCTTGAGAAGTACCTTGAGATCGTGCTCTACAACATTGTTGGTGGTGTCACCGGGCTATTGGCGCAACGGGAGCGTGAGCGCAGTGTTGAGTTACAGAAAACCGCCGACGGGCTTGAGAATTCGTACAAAAAACTTCAGGCGCAATCTGAGCAAATTATAACTATTGAAGAAAACCTGCGCCGTGCTGAAAAACTCTCGACCTTGGGTGAAATGGCCGCTGTCCTGGCCCACGAGATCCGTAATCCGCTCGGCTCGATCCGTGGTACGGCAGAGATACTCAAGGACGATTACCGGCCGGGTGACCCGAAATATGAATTTATTGATATTCAGATCAGGGAAACGGAACGCCTCAATCGGGTGGTGGAGGATTTTCTGCGCATGGCCCGCCCGTTACCGACTGAGATGGCGCGTTGCCGCGTTCAGGCAGAGTTGGAAACCGTTGTCCTGTTGGTCACTAACGATGCCAGAGAACGAAAAATAGCGCTTCTTCTGGAACAGGCGCCTGTCGATGTGGTTGTTAAGGGTAATGGTGAAAAACTGCGCCAGGCTTTCCTTAATATTGCCATCAATTCCCTTCAGGCTTCTGCGGTTGGCGGGCGTTTGACCATATCGACCTCGCTTTGCCCTGCTGATGAGGTGTCCGGTATGTGCGAGATCAGATTTTGTGACAGCGGGAAAGGGATTGACAGTGAATCACTGGCCAGAATATTCGAGCCGTTTTACACTACCAAGCCGGATGGAACCGGTCTGGGACTCGTCATTACGAAAAAAATTATTGAAGGCCATGGAGGTACATTGCACGTCGAAAGCGTAGTCGGGGTAGGGACGACAGTATTGATCAGGCTGCCTGTGCTACAGAAGGGAGAATATCCATGATGCAGAAAATTCTGGTCATAGATGATGATGCATCACTGCGGCGGGTCGTGGAATACAACCTTCAGGAAGCAGGGTATCAGGTGCTGTCCGCAGCAAGTGGTGAAGCTGGGCTGAGCATGTTTGCCGAAGAGATGCCGGCACTGGTGATCACAGACATGAAGATGCCCGGCATGGACGGCATGCAGGTACTCAAGGCCATTAAGGAACGCTCTCCTGAAACGCTGGTGATTATGGTAACCGCATTCGGTACGGTGGATATTGCCGTGGAGGCAATGAAAGCCGGGGCGTACGACTATATTACCAAACCATTCAACCGGGACGAATTGCGGTTGACCGTTGCCAAAGCGCTCCAGTTCAGAGGGGTGACCGTAGAAAACAGGCGACTGAAGGATGAACTGACGGATAAGGCTGATTATCGCACCCTGGTCGGATCCTCGAAGGTAATGGAACGGGTATTCGAGATCGTTCGCAAAGTTGCGGATACGGACGCGTCAGTGTTGATCACCGGTGAATCCGGCACAGGCAAGGAGTTGGTGGCCCGTTCACTTCATCACCACAGCAGCCGGCGCGATGCGCCCTTCGTTGCCATCAATTGTTCCGCCATCCCACGGGATCTGTTGGAAAGCGAACTCTTTGGGCATGTCAAAGGAGCTTTTACCGGTGCGATAAAGGACAAGACCGGCAAATTTCAACTGGCGGATGGTGGTACTCTTTTTCTCGATGAAGTTGGAGAACTGCCGCTGGAACTGCAGCCAAAGCTGCTCAGGGCGCTGCAGGAGAAGGTGGTTGAGCCGGTAGGGGGGATAAAGCCACTCAAGCTGGATGTGCGAGTGGTGGCTGCCACCAATCTGGATATGGAGAAAGCTTTGGCTGATGCCACGTTCCGCGACGACCTTTACTATCGCCTGGCGGTCATTCCTGTCCATCTGCCCTCTCTCAGGGAGCGGCGTGAGGACATTGCCCTGCTGCTGCGCTATTTCTGCGCAAAGCATGGAGCCGACACGGTCGGCTTTGACAAAAGTGCCATGGCTGCGCTCAATTCCTACCGGTGGCCGGGTAATGTGCGTGAATTGGAAAATCTTGTCGAACGCCTGCTGATAATGAGGGGGGGAGACACCATAACTCTTGCTGATCTGCCGGACAAGATATCTGCCGGTGGTACGGTTCCCGGTACGTTGCCAGACTCGGTAAAAGTGTTCAATCTGCCGGAGGAAGGCTATTCTCTGGAGCAGTTGGAACGGGAGGTGGTGGTTGAGGCTCTTGAGCGCAACCTATGGAATCAGACTGCTGCGGCGAAATTTCTGCGCATTCCACGACATACCCTGATCTACCGGATGGAGAAGTACGGAATTTTGCCCCCTGCACATACAAACACGTAACAATCACACGAAGCGGTAACACTCCCTGATGCCGGCATCCTGTCCGTCAACAGTCAACGCTTGATCTTCTGCTCCAGCTCAAGGTCAAGACTTTTTAAACGCTCCATACTCTGGCGCATTTCCCGGTTATCACGGCTGAGCGAAAGATTCAGTTCTTTCAGTACCTTGACTTCGCGCCGTCGATCACGGAGCGTCTTGACGCCGACAAGAAATACACCAAGCGGTGCTGCTTGCCGGGTCCAGATGCTTCGAGGAAATTCGTTTTGCAGCCGCTCCAGCAGTTCCTGTGCCCGCACAGCCCCCTTGCTTCCCTCGTCGCGCAGACAAAGCACCGCCAGCCGAAAAAGGGCTTCATCAGTCACCCCGTTGCGGGGACGATCTTCAATAACCTGTTCGAACAGGTCGCGAGCTGCCTGTTCATTGCCCGTTCGCAAAAACTCAAGTGCTCCGGCAAAGCGCCGCTCCTGATCAGAAATTGAGGGTGCGGCCGGCTCCTTTATTGCCACTGAAGTTGAAGACCTTTTCCAGCCCAACTGACTGCAACCGGTCATCAACGGCATGAGCGCCACAATCGCTATGGAAATTCCCTGCCTATAGTTCACTAACGCCTGCCTCCCTCACAATAATATAGTTACTGCCGGATGATTCCTTGACATGGTCTTTCACCGAAGCCGCTGCGGTGGCGATCTCCGCCGCAGTGGCATAATGTCCCGGTTGGCAGGTCAGTGCGGCAATCGACATTGAAATCAGAGGGAAAACCCGTGGGACTCCGTAGCGGTCAATACCATTTATTGCACCGACTGCGCGATCCTCTTCCGAGTAATATGAAGGAATCATGGCGTCAAAGGCAGCGATGATATCCTGGCAGGCGGCTTTTGCCAGTTTGGCATCGATAATAACGACAAAATCATCACCTCCGATATGGCCTACAAAGGCATCGGGATCATTCAGGCGTTTGACGGCCTCATGAATGACTTCCCCCGTTTTCTTCAGGATTTCGCTGGCCTTGATATACCCGTACCGATCATTATATGACTTGAAATTGTCCAGATCGAGGTAGCACATGGCAAAGGATGTTTTCTCGCGCAGACGCCGGTTGATGGATCGTTCTATCGCGATATTTCCCGGAAGCCGTGTCAGGGGACTGGCGTCGAGGCTGAGTTGTTCGAGTTCCTTGAGTCGTACCGCCATCCGCATGAAGTCCTGGGACAAGGCACCAATCTCATCCCCTGCGGGAATGAGCGGGTCATGATCGAAATCCCCGGCCGCGATGCGGTGGGTGGCCTTTTGAAGTTTACCGATTGAGGATGAAAAAGAATACACCAGGAGAGAAGCAACAAGAAGGGCGAGGGTGACGCCGCTCAATGCCAGTCCGAGCGCCCACGTGGCTGTACGATCTTCTTGTTCATGTGCAGCCGTAAGCTTTCTGTCGAGGATCTTCTTCTGCTCGACGCGGACCAACTCGACAGCCTTTTCCACCTGTTCGGCGGTATGTTTCAGCGCTGCATCACTTACCTGTGTACCGCCGAACATCCGTTCAACCAGAGTGGAATACGAGGCAAACGCTTTTGTAAGCGAACTCAGATCAGCTCCGCCAGACTGCAGCTGAAGCACTGAAAGAGTCTGCCGGAAGGTTTCTGAATGCCGCCGGAATATTTCTTTGAACTCCGGCTGATGTAATATTTGAAATCGTCCCGCAGCACGCTGCTGGGCCTGCAAGGTATCCTGCAATGTAAGAACCGCGGTGGCCGCGGGAAGATCGTTGCGGGCAATGTCGCCAACCATGCGATGCATGGTACCCAGGCCCATGATTGCATACACGACGGCTGTGATCAGGCAGACGCCAATGACGGCAAAACTGACAATAAGTTTCTGAACGTGGGAGAGTCGAAATATTCCGGAACGTAACATGTGAACAGTACCTGACGGTTTGATCCTGGATTTCCCTGCTTCGGTAAACAACTATACTATTACCATGGAGACATGGTAGTACAGAGAAACAGTAAAAGCAACGTATTGAGAAGTCAGCGAGGTTATGGCAACGGTTTATGGGTCCTTCTTTGTAGTGGTGAGGCCCCGGCTGACAGAAACATTAGAAATCTTGACATTCTACTTCCAGCTGTTTAAGACAATCCATGTTAAAATGTAATATTTTCATTCATCTATAATGACCGAGACCTGATGGCTTACGCCCTCGATATCCCCCCCCATTCTAATTAAAACTAGAGCGGTATGCTAACAACCACCGGCACTGGGTGCCGACATAAAGGAGATGTCTATGATAAGAAGCGGTAGTTGGCGAGTATCTGTTTTGTTATGTTTGACCATGGTTTGCATGGTGCTTGCGGCCTGTGGCGGCAGCGGCAGTAGCAGCGGGAACGATGTCAACGCAACCCAGAAAACAGCAGCCACCGTCACCGGTGTTGTCTCTTTCCCGGTTTTGTCGGCGCTGGTTGCCAAGCAAGCGGCCGCGGCCGCTACGGTCATTCCTCCGGTACTTACTATCACCGAGCTGAGCGGGGCTGTCATCGTAACACCAACGCTCACAGTTGATCCAAGTGATTCCAAAAAATTCACCTACACCGTCAGTCTTGATGCAAGCAAAAACTATGTATTCAAGGCATCCTGGGGTGGGCAGGTTCTCAGAGGACTGGCGGATCAGAGCACATTAAGTACGTTGACTTCAGTGATTAACGTTACGCCGGTATCCACTGCCGCCGTTCTCATGGCTGAAAAAAAGCTGAACCTTGGCGTCGGACAACTGGGCACAAACGCGGCTGGAACAATTACTGCCGCTCAGCTTGGCGCAATAAATCATGCCGCACTTCTTTCCGCAATTGAAAACGGAAAGACAACCACCTATGCCCCTCTGGTTGACGCCGTTACGGCCGCATTGACCAGTTTAAATGATCCGGCTCGCGATACAGCGGTTACCGCAGCGGTCAACACGGCACCAGGGTATACCGCTCCCCTGAGTTTTACACTGGCCATGATATCCGGCAAGTTATTTAAAAATGTTGAAGGAGATATCCTCTCTTTCAAAGCAGATGGTACGCTCACTGTTTTTAAGCCGGATGGAGTGACCGTCTCGAAGACATACGGCTGGGTGCTTAACCTTGACGGAACAATCGTGTTAAGAGACACATCAGGCTGGGCCAGATTCACACTGACTACGGATAACAGCCCGGCATCTCTGACTGTCAGTGATATAGACAATAGCGGGGCAACGGAAACCAACAAAGTATGGACGTACTACACTCCGGCATCTACACCAACAACCGGAAGTGTTACTGGTACGTATTCAATAACTGTCAGCGGCAGTGGTAATCCAGTGACAGCTACAATTACTGTTTCAGCAAACGGCACAATTACCGGCACTGATTCACAGGGTGCTGCAATTACCGGAACCGTCAATACACAGACAGGAGCATTTACTACAACAGCGGCGGCCACGGCTGCCAACGGGAATGTAGCGGTGTACAGCACTGGTACAATAAATCTGTCTACCGGATCGATGTCAGGCACCTTCTCCTTTATTAACCACAGTGGTGCGACCGAGACAGGCACTTTTTCAGGTACTCGTACCAGCACGGGCACGACTGCACCAGGTTTTTCATCGGACATGGTTTCAGGTAAGACAATTTACTGGGCGGACAATGGGGGGTACGGATACTTCAGATTCACTTCAGCTGGTACTTTTTACGGGACCGGGGATATAAACCTGGGTGAGTCAACGGAATCTGGACCAATAGCATATACCATCTCAAATGGCGTGCTTAACTATGTTGGCAATTCAGCAACAACAGCAACAATTCTTTCCAATAACGCTAACGGCAGCTATTGGCAAGTACAGCTAACAACTGGCGTTGAACGCTGGTTTTACGGTTCTAATGCAGCGGCTGACGCACAAGCATATTTTGCGAGTTTGAGTGGAGCAACTACAAGCTACTCAAATGCCTCTCTTTCTGGTGTTTGGTTTACTTCACAGCTTGGAACCAACGGGGACCCGCTCTATCTTGTTTTTAATGGCGCTGGAACTATTTTGGATATGAGTGGTTTCAATTTATCAACTCCTCCCGGGACATACACTGTAAATGCTGACGGGGCTTATAGCATGCCATTTGGTTTTGCAACCTTTACAGGAAACCTGACAAGTTCTACTGCGGGTACCGTTACGTATTCGGGTTTAGGTTCAAATGGCACCCTAACCAAGGTTGCTGATCTTTCCAAATGCCAAGGCAGCTATACAGGAACCGTTAGTTGGGGAACATCATCATACGCACTATCTTTCAGTGTAGATTCGACCGGTATAATTAGCTCGTTTTCTTCTAACATACCGGGAGTAACCTCCATAACGAGCAGCAAATTTTTCTCGTTGGCCGACGGCACCGCAATCTTTATGATTAGGACAAACGCAACAAGTGTCGAATTTAGGCAGATGAAAGGCTGGGGGACTTTGGTAACCGGCAATTTTACCGGAACTTTGGCGCTTGATACAAATCAAGGTGATGGCACTGTAACTCTCACAAAAAATTGATCATTGGTTGCGAAACGTTTATAGGGTAGGTGGGCAAAAATGGCCGCGTGACCGGTTGGGCACGTTTCACGCTGCCAGACTTAAATGATTTTTTTCATCCCCCGTTCGGCAGAAGCTGGACGGGGGATTTATTTTTGAAGCCACAGAACAGATAGTCAGAGCCAATCTATGGTGCTGCTGATTTTAAAAGACTCCGCCCTGAAGAATATCCTTCCATGGATGTAGAATATTCCACATCAAGCTCATGTTTAAATGATAAATATACAGAATATCAGATTGTTACGATTTGGCACGGTATCTGCTGATTCATGTCGGAAGCTATTCCATACAATAAAGGAGATACACCAATGAAAAAAATGATCGTAGTCACAGCAGCCATGCTCGCCCTTTCGTCCCCGCTTGTTGTTCTTGCCATGGATCATAGCGGCCATGCGATGGAACATAAAACGGCAGCCGCCCACGAAGAGGTCGTTGATGGCGTCAAGGCCACCTTTAACGTCCAGACCATGGCCGACGCCATGAAGGGAATGAGTATGGAGATGCCCAAAGGTATGAAAGAAACCCACCACATATCTGTGTCGTTTAAAGATGTCAAAAGCGGCAAGGCACTGACCGAGGGAGCCGTGACGGTGAAGGTGCAGAATCCGGACAAGAGTGCGCAAACCAAGGAATTGATGGGAATGCAGGGGCATTTTGGCGCTGATTTCGAACTTTCCAAAAGCGGCAAGTATGGTGTCATGTGCAAGTTTCAGCTGAAAGACGGCAAGACCCGGCAGGCTAAATTCTGGTACACGGTAAAGTAACGATGGACAACAGGGGCATTAACATCGCTCTTACGGTTGTTGTTGCCGTTCTTTTGGCGCTTCTGGCTTTCAGGGTAAGCTTTGAAGCTGTCCCTGGACCGGGAGGGTGCTGCGGGAAAGGTGGCGGCTGTTCTTCAAGCAAAATAAGGTAATTACAGGGAGATATGAATAATGGTTACAAATCACATGAAGCAGGTTGTCGTTGCGGGGGTTCTTGCGGTTGCGCTGTCGATTGGTGCTGCCACTGTATTTGCGTTTTCTCTCGGCAAGTCTGAAAAAGTGAAGGCAAGCAACGGAACGATAACCGTGCCGGTTGCCAAATTGGCAGACGGCAAGGCCCGCTTCTACAAATTTGAGGATGGCGGCAAAGAGATCGCCTTTTTCGCGGTCAAGGCTGCTGATGGCAGCATACGAACCGCATTTGATGCCTGTGACGCTTGCTATCGCTCCAAAAAAGGGTATGAGCAGCAGGGAGACAAGATGAACTGCAATAACTGCAACCAGAAGTTCGCCATCAACCGCTTGGGTCCCAACGCTTCCGGCGGCTGCAATCCCGGATATCTGCCGCACCAGCTAAACGGCAGCACTGTTTCGATCAAGGCAGCTGATCTGAAGGCCGGAGCGAAATACTTCTGATGAAACTGCACACCATCTCCATCAACAACTTGAAGCGTCGCAAAGCCAAAATGGCTTTTTTGACAGTCGGACTGATGGTTGGCATAGCCACCATCGTCACCCTGGTGACCCTGACCCGTTCCATGTCGAGCGACATCGAGCGGAAGATGGACGAGTTCGGCGCAAATATCCTTGTCACCCCCCGGAACAACGGCTTGTCGATGAACTACGGCGGCATCAGCCTGGGCGGTGTGACCTTCGATCAGCGTGAGATCCGTGAGGAGGATCTGGCAAAAATCAAGACCATCAGCAACAATAAAAACATCTCTGCCATCGCACCAAAGGTGCTGGGGGGGATCAAGGTCGGCAGTCACGATGTCCTTCTTGTCGGGGTTGATTTTGACAGCGAACTGAAGATGAAGCAGTGGTGGAAAATTTTCGGTGATGCTCCCAAGGGTGATCACGAACTGTTGGTGGGGAGCGACGCGTCGAAGGTACTCAATGCATCGTCAGGAGACAGCATCACGATAAAGGATGAAACGTTCAAGGTTGCCGGTGTGCTTGAGCAGACCGGTTCACAGGACGATGCACTTGTCTTTGCCAATTTGTCCAAGGCCCAGAAGTTGCTCGGCAAGGAAGGTAAAATTACCCTGGCCGAGGTGGCGGCGCTTTGCTCGGGGTGTCCGATCGGCGATATGGTCACCCAGATTGCCGAAAAACTGCCCGACGCCAAGGTATCGGCTATTCAGCAGGTGGTTGAAGGGCGACTTAAAACACTGGACCAGTTCAAGCGTTTTTCCTATGCCATGGCAGGTGTGGTGGTTTTC
>Ga0172380_10006323_pt1 | contig 13820 bp, 15 predicted proteins | sample Leawe162metaG_FD_119747 | JGI IMG/M metagenome (GOLD analysis project Ga0172380, IMG submission 119747) | Leachate microbial communities from a municipal landfill in Southern Ontario, Canada - Leachate well 162 metaG | ecosystem: Engineered > Solid waste > Landfill > Unclassified | place... | reverse complement strand
TTTCTTTTCAATTTCTTTTTTTGACATCCCAAGGATCGCTCCGTTTAAATAAATATTCTCTCTGCCCGTTAACTCCGGATGAAAACCCGTACCGACCTCCAACAAACTACTAACACGTCCTTTTATTATGGCCTCTCCTCCGCTTGGCGGCGTAATTCTGGTTAAAATTTTCAATAAAGTAGACTTTCCTGCCCCATTTGGCCCTATTAACCCGAGTATTTCGCCTCGCTTCAAAGAAAAATTAACATCTTCTAATGCCCAGATATAATCTCTGGCCTTTACATTTCCTTTCGCCCACTGAAAAGGCTTTTTAATCACATCTGTTAACTCGTCGCGTAGCGTACCGTAAGAAACAGCTCCCTTTTGGCGCCCAATCAAATATTTTTTTGAAAGGTTTTTTACTTCAATTATGTCTTCCATAATTTAATTCTTAAATAACATCCGCAAATGTTTTTTCTGTTTTCAAAAAATACAATAATCCGACCGTAACAAAAACTATTGTTGATGCAATAGAAATTCCGAGGGTGGCCCAGTTAATCTGCCCAGTCCCTAAAAGCGTAGCACGAAACGCCTCTATGACTCCTGTCATAGGATTCAAAGCTAAAATCCACTGATACTTTTTAGGCAAAATACTGACAGTGTATATAACGGGCGTAACAAAAATCAAAAGTTGAAGGAAAAATGGCAACATATATCTCACATCCCGATACTTGACGTTAAATGCAGATAAAAGCCAACCCATTCCAGCTGATGCAAAAACAGTAATTGCTAGTAAAAACGGTAAAAGAAGGAATCCTTCGATCTTAGGAACAAAACGGTAGTAAGCCATAATTCCTGCAAAAATTACAGCAGCGAATAAAAAATCGATTAAGCTTACCATTATAGATGCTACCGGCATAATTAGTTTTGGAAAATAAACCTTTTGAACAATATTGGCGCTGTTCACCAAGCTTTGGCTGGCATTGTTTAAGGAATTAGAAAAAACATTCCAAAGCAGCAAGCCGGCATATACAAATATTGCGTAAGGTATATCTTCTGATGACACTTGGGCTATCCCCCCAAAAATAACCGTGAAAACAACCATAGTCAAAAATGGCTGTATAACCGCCCACAAAATTCCAAAGGCAGTTTGTTTGTAACGCAATTTTATATCCCGCCAAGCCAAAAAATAGAAAAGCTCCCTATAGTGCCAAAGCTCCTTTAGGTCGATTCCTGACAAACCCTTTTTCGCCTTTATAATAATTTGCATTTCCTTATGTTAATAATTCCTTATTTTTTTAATTTCTTTTATTTTTTCTGGATATTTTTTTTTAAGTTCGTCCAAACCACCTTCAACCCACTCTTTGCTTCCAGTAACACTTTCTCGCCTTCTGACATACCAAAACAAAGGTTTTTTAACATAAAATCCTGACCACCTCCCAAGGGTTTTCAAAAGTAGATCGTATTCTGCAAATCTAAAATTTTCATCATAGAAACCCTCCTCTTCAAATTTATTTTTTCTGAACATCATTCCCCCGGCTATAGTATTAAATAAATTATCACCAATATGAATATTTTTTTTCTCGCCATCAATACTCCTTTCGTAATAATCGCAATAAACAAAATCTATGCTCTGGTGTGTATCCAAAATCGGAACCATTTCCTCGATAATGTTTTTTTCAAAATAATCATCTGAATCTAATTTAATTAAATATTCACCCCTGGCTTTTTTGAAGCCCGTATTAGCTGCGTTAACCGCTCCGCTGTTTTTTTGGCTAATTACGGAAATCCTTTCTCCAAAATCCTCTAACATCTTGAGCGTCCCGTCTGAAGATCCATCATCAACAACAATGACCTCTAAATCATTTTTTGAATAACTTTGATTCACGGCGCTTTCAACGCTTTTTTTTATTGTAAATTGAGAATTATAGGCTGGAATAATTATGGAGACTTTCATGCTATTAATTTTTTAGACAGGGGCGTACCTGCTTCGATATCTTTTTTTGCTTTTTTGCCTAAAATCTTAGACAAAAAAATTGGGGGTAAGCCATAACCTGGTCTTACGCTTTTAGTATTAATTGAATTAAAGACTTCGCCTTTTTTAATATTTTTAACTGCGAATAGCGACCGCCTAAACATTACGTTCTGCGCCTCTCCTTTACTAACGCTGTAGCTGGGTCTGCCAATAGCACTTTCACTTTCACGAATCGCTTTCACAAGCTCTTTTAATTCATGTGGCTCAAGGGAAAAAGCAGCGTCCGGGCCTCCATCGCTTCTATTCAGGGTAACGTGTTTTTCAATAATGGAGGCGCCTAACGCCACAGAGGCTATTGCAGACGAAATTCCTAAGGTGTGGTCAGAAAGCCCGACTTCGGTTTTGAAACGTTTTTTTAAATCTGGTATCGTGGCCAAATTCATTTCTTCTGGCTTGGCTGGATAAGCGCTTACGCAATGTAAAATTGCGATTGATTTCGCGCCACTATTTTTCAAAGTTGAAACGGCACGATTTAATTCACCCAAAGAGGACATTCCACGGGAAATAATTACCGGTTTTTTCGTGCTCCCAATTTTTTTTAAAAGTGCGACGTCGTTAATTTCAAACGAGGATATTTTATAAACCGGCGCCCCTAATTTCTCTAAGAAGTCCACAGACGTTTCATCAAAAACACTAGAAAAGAAAAGAGTATTATGCTCCTGAGCTATTCTTTTTAGTTTGGGCAACCATTCCCAGGGAGTGTAAGCGTTTTTATAAAGCTCATAAAGCGTCTTCTCTTTCCAGGCAGAATTGTGTTTGATCTTAAACCATTTTTTTTCGGATTTTAATGTAATTGTATCGGGAGTATATGTTTGGCATTTTATCGCATCAACACCGGCCTCACAAGCAGCCCTTACTATTTTCTCCGCATGCTTAAGTTTTTTATTATGGTTGCCAGATAATTCAGCTACTATAAATACGGGTCGGCCCAGACCTATTATTCTTCTCCCAATTTTAAATTTTTCTATTTTTCTCATATCTTAAAATAATAATTCAGCCAACTTCCATCTTTACTTTTTAATTCAAATTTTAATTTTTCAAAAAATTTTATTGATGCGATATTCTTCTCATTTATAACCGCCCGTAAAATTTTAATGTTTTTGTCTTTCCTTAGTTCTGAAAGCGAGGCGCTAAAGGCCGCTGCCGCTACTCCCTTGCCATGAAGGCCTTTCAAAACTGAGATGCTCACCTCCTGCTCATTAAGAGACAAAATATCGAACCGCATCTGCCCTATAGACAGGCCACCGTCTTTTATTACATATAGTTTTTTATTACTTAATCCTAAAATAATCGGGATTATCCATCTTATGTGCTGTAGCCATCCGACTGGCCTGTCATGCTTTGAGTATTTTAAAACGTAGTCCTGGCTTCTTAAGTTTTTTAGAAAATTAATATCGAAGAAATCAGCTTTTTTTATATATACTGCCATATAAAATTAGGTTAGCCTTTTAAATCCCTCGTGGGCGACTGGGCCGTTTAATAAAGCCTTTACTTTTTTTCCGTCAATCGCCATTTTTAGAATGGCAAATACCTCATCAACCGCGCTTAAATATTTATCCATGTGCTCTTTTTTAAAGGCATAACTAACATAAATACCTGAAGACGCTAAAAAACCGCGCCTTAACATTTCCTGGGTAAAAAAAGTTTTTACGGCTTGTCCCAAATCGCCATATTGGAACGAAAAATGCATCAGTGCGGGCAATCCAGTAATTTCTATTTTTATTCCATTTTTTTTGGCTATTTTTAAAATTCCTGTCATCAAATATTTACCTTTTCCCTCTAAATGCTCTGGAACTTTTTTATTTATCATTTTTTTGATTGTAGCAATGGCAGCTGCGGGCCCCGTCCTTTCTGTCCAATATGTGCTTGAAATAAATGTTTTTTGGGCTGCTTCCATAACCTTTTTTCTGCCTACTATTGCTGCCATAGGAAATCCATTGCTCATTGCTTTAGCAAAAACAGCTACATCAGGATTTACCTTAAACATTAAATGCGCGCCTCCTATGGTAAATCGCCAGCCGGAACTTACTTCATCAAAAATTAGAATTGTTCCGGATTTGTCTGCTATATCTCTAACCTTTTTTAAAAAATCATCTTTGGGCTCGTGGTCTCTTACCGGCTCCAAGACAATAGCGGCAATGTCTTTTTTTTCTGCAATTATCTTTTCCAATTCTTTTATACTATTGTAATGAAAGGGCAATATTGTCCCTTTCAATCCCCGCGGCACACCTGCTGGATCCAAACCTGGCAATAAATGGCCATCTAAATTTTTGTCATCATCTAAGTTCGCAGCCAAATACCAATCGTGCCAGCCGTGGTAACCACAAAATGCAATCTTATCTTTTCTGCTGTGCGCCCTTGCAATCCGTACGGCCTGAGCCATTGCCTCTCCGCCCGTTCTTGCGTATCTCACCTGATCTGCCCAAGTATGAATTTTCAAAAGCAAATCCGCCAACTCAACTTCTTCTGGGCTGTTTAGAGTAGACATGTTTCCCTGGTCAATGACTTTTTTTACGGCCCTATTTACATCAGGGTCTGCATAACCTAACACACAACTCCCAATCCCCATCGAATACATGTCAATATATTTATTCCCGTCCAGGTCCCATACTTCGCACCCCTTCGCTTTTTTGAAATAGGACGGCCATTGCTCTGGTAAAAACATTTCCGAACGTTTTGAAAGCAACTGCGTTCCCCCAGGTATTATTTTTTTTGCCCTTTTCCACTCTCTAATTCCATTGTCAGTTTTCATAAACTTTTTTGATCTTTTTGCCATCTGCTTATTGGTTTAGAATTTATTTCTTGGTTTATTTTGATTAATTCTGGATTTTCTACTAAAAGCTCCGTGATATCTTTTAATCCAAATTTCGGGTTTTTTTTATACAATTTTTTATATATCTCTTTGATAAGCGTTAAATCTTTTTCCTCATCTAATGTCAGCCTCAGATCATAAAAATCTTCTTCAGACTCTAAATTTCCCGAGTTAAAATTATTTTTATCTCTAAAAACATAAGAAGTGACATGCTCTCTGTCTGAAGGATCTGCTGCGTTTTTCCAGATCTTCTCTAGGCTCTTAAAGCCAATCACCTCCACGTCCATCCCATCAGGAAATGTAGGGGGGTGAGAATTACCTACGTAATCAAAGTTACCTTTCAGATAAAACTCTACGGTATCTCCGACAATATTAAAATCTATTAGAGGACAGTCTCCTGTGATTCTTACAATATGATCCAAACCATACAATTTTGCCGCCTGATAAAATCTGTCTAAGACATCCTCTTCAGACCCCCTAAAAACATCGATTCCGCAATCTTTGGCAATTTCTTCTAAAATATCGTCTTCTTTTTTAGAAGTTGTAGCTAAAATTATTCTTTGGATTTTTTTAACATTTTTAATCCGTTCTATTATAAGCTCCAGAACGGTCCTGCCAGCTATTTTTTTTATAACTTTTTTAGGCAGCCTTTCAGATCCTGTTCGAGCCTGTATTATTATTCCTATTTTTTCCATAGATTCGGAGATATTATTTTTAAATTGACGTCATCAAAGCCCCCCATTAAATCTTTATAACATTTTTCAAAAGCAATGCACTCTTTTCGGCAGAGATAGATAATTTCATTTATTTGCCCGATATCCTCTGCGCCAAAAACTATGTAATCAATATTTTCATTATTTACCACAAAAAACAAGCATGCCTGAATTCTAGAAAGATTATATTCCCTTAAAATTTTATCCAGTCTATTAATTGGTTCTTTCGCCCCCTCTAAGTAATCAGGCATTCTTTCTTCCGGTAGAAGAAGTACTCCTTGCAAAAATATGCTCCTAGCAAAGACCTTTTTTTTGTTTTTTTTTGCCAACTGAAAAAAATTGTTTTTTTCTAGCCTCTGGTCAAATATATTATAGGGAATTTGTATATAATCTATTTCTTCAAGCTCCGCGGCCAAAATGGCATCTTCAGGAGAGTATATAGAAACGCCTACGTTTTTAACCAAACCTTTTTTCTTCAGATCCTCAAGAAATCCGAGCATCTTTTTACTCCTTATGTCGCTTGGATTATGAAATAAACATCCGTCGATACAATCAGTTTTTATCTTTTTTAATGAATCCTCAAAACATTTTATAATGCCTTCAGGTTTGTCCGGATTTATTTTTGTGATTATTTTGATGTTCTCTCTATCAGGACGATTTTGTAAAAATTCTCCCAAAAGCTCCTCTGCTAAACCGTAAGCTTTGGCAGTATCAAATATTTTTACTCCGTTTTCACAAGCATAATCCAGCATAGAAAGCGCGGATTCTTTTGAGGGTTTCCCAGCCAGGTTTCCTATCCCGTAATCCAATCCCAACTGTGCGGTGCCTAAAACTAATTTTTTAACTTTTCCCTCCATTTTAATTTTTTACAGTTTTTACAACCATTTCAGTAATGGCGAGAAAATCTTCATCAGATATTCCACTGTGACAGGGAATCCAAACGCACTTTTCGAACTTTGGATTTAATAAATTCCGATTCATATCAAAATGGTATACACCCGTAATAAATCCCATGCTTCGGAAATTTTTTACTAATTCTTCATTTTTTAAATCATTGCAATGAACAGGGATAACATAGGGAGTTATTCCCTCTTTTTCAAGGTGATCACAAATCCCCAAGCCCTCGGTTTCCTCTAAAAATTTTCGGTAGCGCTCTTTCCTAACCTTTATTTCGTTTTCCAATTTTAGATTAAGCAAATTCTTGGCCGGCTTGCTTGCTTTTAAAGCGTCTCCATACAATGAATAAGACATTAATAGAAATATCCGGGCAATTTTTTTAAAAAATTTGTTTTTAGAAAACCTGCTTCGTTCGGTAAAAAATTTTACTATGTCCTTCCCCGCAGTAAATCCAAAAGGGGTGCGGGATAATAGCTCATCGGTAAAATCATCAAAATCTTTTAGCTGGGGATTAGCCCTTACGCCACCCAAAGCAAAACAGAAAAACCATTTTGAAAAACTATATATTGCAAAATCACCTATAGTACCCAGTTTTTTCCCTTTATAATAGCTATCTAAAACATTAGCGCAGTCTTCTATCACAATAAGCTTCCTTTCGCGGGCAAATTCCATAATCTTATCCATATCCTGGGGAAAACCATATTGATGATAAACAAAAATTATCCGGCTCCTGCCAGAAAACTTTTTTGAGGGGAAAACAAACGAGTTTAACTGTTTATATACATCAAAGCCGATCCAATCGGCAACAATCATTTCGTCCAGTTTGTTTTTTATGACTTTCTTTTCTCTGAGATACTCAATAATTAAAGAAACGGCTGCCTTCCCGGATCCTACAATCTTCACCCCCCTCAAAACATCCTCCTTTAAAACGGGTGGCGTAATTTTGCCCTTAAAGCTACGCCCCCCTATTAAATCTCTGAATTTAGGTTTTTCTACTTCTAAAAACATTTTATTGTTCATTTACTTTGTTGTATTCTGCGATATTCTTATATTTGTTCTAAAATAATCTAAATCCTGTTTAAATTGTTTTTCTGAAAAATATTTTATACCTCTAAAATTTTGCATAAAATCTCCAGAAAAACCATGCTTAAAATGACCGATGTTAAACTGTTTTTCATCGGGATAATACAAAAATTGAGCAGATGGCGCAGAAGGCTGGCCCGTATCAATGAGATCTACCCCCTTTTTTTTATAATATTCCATGGCCGAATACATGAGCGGATGATAAAGAGGCAGCCTATCATAATCAGGGTCATCAGCTGCAGAGGCGGTCAAAGCTTTGCCCCCATTATGTTTGCAATATAAATAGGCTACATTTTTGTCTTTATATTTTAGGCCGAACAATACAGCATTGCCGTTTTTAAGCTCTTCGTACTGGATATCAAAGGTTTCTTGTGGTCTTGTAATCCTGCCAGAACACTTATGGTGCAACGTTTCATACTCTCTATGCAACTTCCGATCTGGATTATTTTTATCTGTATAAAACACGGAGAAATCATTGTTTTTTAAAACAGATTTTATTGTCCGCTGGAACCTATCGCGACAAGCCTTTAATAAATTTTGCGGTCTTGTATCAATAAAATAAACTAACAGCGAAGCATCCAGGTATCCGTATTTCTGTAAATAATTAAAGGGATACCTTACCGATTCCAAGGGATCAACAGAAAACATTATTTTAGAAACATTATTCTCAGATGCGAGCTGGTCGATTAAAGCGAATGTTTTCCTTTCAAGTTTTTTATCCGAATCAAATATTGGGGCTGGCGCAAAATCTCCGTTAAAAGTGACAGAACACTCCCCATTTTTTTTCTCTATGGGTAAAAAAACGCAGGAAACCTTGCCGTCTTCCTGTAAATAAATAAAACTCTTATCTTTATATAGAAACGAGTTACCGCCCGAAATAGCTAACAAATATTTTATTGTTGACTCTAGGTATTTTGGACTAACCTCGTTTTTAGCCAAGTATACGCCCCAATACTTCCAAAATATCTCTTCATTTTGTTCTTTAAAAATAACTTTTTCCATATCTAGTTTTTTATTATTAAAAGATGCTCTCGGGATACAAAAAAGGGGAGCTTGGGATTTTCTAGGACCCACTTAAAGTCAACGTTGTTTCCAATGGTACGCAAGGTTTTGTCTATTTTTTCTTTTGTGTAAACAACCCCGCCATTACTTTCGACCTTTGCGTCTATGTGGCTTATTGTTGCTGCCGTCATTTTTTTAAAGAAAAAGTGTTTTGCTGTTCCCAAAAGGTTAGAAAAAAATCTTTTTCCCCTTCCTGCCAAATATTCGGCTTTCTTCTCGGCCAAGGGGATATCCCCGACCAGCAACATTCCTTTCGGAGCCAAAGAAGAAATTGATTTTTCCAAAAATTCCTCAAATTTCTGATAATTATTTAGATAATGAACAACGCTATAACACAATATTTTTTCAAATCTTCCGAGTTGTCCAAGATTATAATCTTTGTTAAGGTCAACCAGTGCAAACCCTGTATTTTTGAATTCCTCGGTGTTGTGTCTGGCGAGATCCAAAACTTTTTGGGCACCCTCGGCTAAAATCACCCTATTTACGCGAGGAATTATGAACCTCGCCAGTTCGCCGTTTCCACATCCCATATCAAGAACGGTATCGTTTTTAGAAAAATTGAGGCTCTTGTCGACATCATCAAAAATTTTTTTGTATATGTTTCTGTCGAAAGTAAAAAAACCTCCGTTTTGGCAAACTTTATCGCTGGTGACCACTGTTAGATTGTCAAAAAAATCTATCCAATTCATGACAAATACTTTTTTACAACTTTTACCACTCTATTTATTTCTTCCTCATTCATTTTAGGGAAAAGGGGCAGGCTAATTGCCTGGCTATAATATTTCTCAGCCCTAGGAAAGTCACCCTTCTTATAATTAAAATTCCTTTTATAAAAAGGCTGTAGGTTCAAGGGGATATAGTGCACCTGGACTCCAATGCCATGCCTCCTTAGATTATCAAACATTTTTTTTCTGTTATAACCTTCAAAGCGCAGAGGATATATATGCCATGCTGAAACTGCATAGTTTTTTTCAGCAGGAACCGTTAACCCTTCAATATTTTTAAACTCTTCATTGTAACGAGCGACAATTTTTCTTCTTCTGCTAATAAATTTATTTATCTTTTTCATCTGACTTATACCCAAAGCACACTGTATATCAGTAACTCTATAATTAAATGAAGGCCTTTCGATCTGATAATACCATCCGCCCATTTTTGGCTTTTTCACCATTCCGTGATGTCTAAAAACTTTTAATTTTTTATAAAAATGCTCGTCGTTTGTGAGCACCATCCCGCCCTCTCCGGTTGTGATTGTTTTAACTGGATGAAAACTTAAAATTGTCATATCAGCGAAACTTCCAACTTTTCGGCCCTTATGCTCAGATCCAAGGGAATGCGCAGCATCTTCGAGAACCAAAAGCCTGTGCTTTTTAGCAATTTTAAAAATCTTATCGTAATCGCAAGGGTGTCCCGCAAAATCAACCGGAACTATTGCTTTTGTCTTTTTAGTTATGAGTCTTTCAATAAGGTTGGGGTCAATATTCCCCGTATCGTTTTCTACGTCCGCAAACACTGGTTTTGCCCCACAAAAAACCAACATATTTGCAGTTCCTGCAAAGGTAAGGGGAGTAGTTATTACCTCGTCTCCAGCTTTTATGCCTGCAACAGCATAGGCTGAATGCAAAGCGGCAGTTCCAGAAGAAACAGCTACGGCATATTTTACTCCACAATATTCAGCTATAGATTTTTCAAATTCCTCGACCTTCGGCCCCTGTGTAAGCCAATCCGACCTTAAGACTTTTTCAACCTCTTTTATATCCTTAGAATCTATCCACTGGCGTCCGTATGGAATATTTTTTTTATCCATCCATTAAGTCTTTAAGCATTTTTTGCATCTCTAAATCTCCAATCCGTTGACTATTGGTGTCGCTTGCATATTTAAAGCCAATGTCCAAAAGTTTGCACTCCTTAAAATTTCCATTGTCCCAAAACGGAAACTCAGGTTCTATCACATAGAAATCTTTTGTTTCCTTCGTATGTCTAGCCTCTTCCTGAGTTATAAGAACTTCGTGCATTTTTTCACCCGGCCTTACGCCAATTATTTTTGTTTTTGCTTCAGGAGCTATAATTTTTGCCAAATCCATTATTTTCATGCTTGAAATTTTCGGCACAAACACCTCTCCCCCTTTCATGGTCTCAATGCATTTTATTACAAATTTGACGCCCTCCTCTAATGTTATCCAAAATCTTGTCATGCTTTCGTCGGTAATAGTCAGCTCTCCCGAATCCCTTTGTTTTTTAAACAACGGCACTATGCTTCCTGAACTGCCCACAACATTCCCATATCTTGAACAACTAAAAATAGTTTTTCCGCCACCGACGTAACTATTTCCTTGAATAAATAATTTTTCGGCTACCATTTTAGTTGCCCCATAAAGATTTACCGGCTGAACCGCCTTGTCAGTGCTTATGGCAATCACTTTTTCGACAGAATTATCTATGGCCGCATCTATAATGTTTATTGCTCCATCTATATTTGTTCTGACGGCCTCAAGGGGATTATATTCACAAACTGACACGTGCTTTAAAGCTGCAGCATGCACCACTATGTCAACTCCGCGCATCGCTCGGTTTAACCTTGAGATATCGCGTACATCCCCCAGAAGAAACCTTAGTCTAGGATCTTTAAACTCCCTTTCCATCTCTACCTGCGCCAATTCCCTGTTATCATATATTCTTACGGCTTTTGGCTTGTAATCCCTTAAAACAACTTCAATAAATTTTCGACCGAAAGAACCAAGCCCCCCTGTAATCAAAATTGTTTTATTATCAAAAATCATAAATTTAATTTGTTAATTTAAAAACAAAAACTACCATTTTTCAATGATTCTTTTTGTCCTAGATTTTGCTTTTTGAAAAAGGCTTTTTGCCTCATTTTCAAGATGAGGAGAAAGCAAAATTAATATCTCCTTTCCCCAAATCCTATATTGCCCGGAAACCTTGTAGGCCTTAATGATGCCGCTTTTAATCATTCGCTTCATTGTGCTGTCAGACACCTTAAGAAAATCACGGGCCTCCCTGGGCGTATATACTTTCTCGGGCTTGATTTCTTCTACCATATTTTATGGTAACTCTATATAAGTAACGTGTCAATAAGTGTCAAAAAGTATCAAATTATTCTCGCTTTTTAATAGATCTAATATTAAAAAAATAATTTTTGATTTTAAACATAGCTGGCCATAGCGCATATCTAAACGGCAAAATTGAATAGAGGTATCCCATCCAACAAAATATTATGGCTCTCTTATAATTCGGGTAGTCATTACGATAATTATTTTTTAATTTTAAATTAAGCTTTAGCCACTCCCATTTTCCATATTTACTTTCAACATATCCCGGGCTATCTTGCTGGTGAGCCGCGTAGGTTACAAAAAATTCAGGGATATTATGAAATTTTCCTATTCTGCCCATTCTCATCCACAAATCCCAGTCTTCCATGCCGTCAAAATTTTCATCATATCCTCCTACTTTTTCCCAGGCATCTTTTCTAAAAAGGGTCGTAACGTGCACAAACGTATCGCTCACCAATATCGTCTTTCTGATATCTGGGTCATCCTCCGGCAAAATATATCTTACTATTTCGTTCCCATTTTCATCGACTTTAATAGCCCCCCCTCCGACCAAAACATGATCTTTGTTGTTTTCAAGAAAATTTACCTGTTTTTTTATTTTATTTTTATCACACCAAAAATCATCATCATCTAATATCGCCACATACTTTCCTTCGGCTGCCCTTGCTCCATCATTCATCGGATAAACATGGCAATGCTCGTTTTCCCTATAAATATAACGGACCTTGGGGCTTTTTATCCCCTGGACAACTTTTTTCGTCCCATCGGTGGAACCATCATCTACCACAAGAACTTCGATATTTTTATAGCTTTGATTTAGGGCGCTGATTATTGATCTGGCAAGGGTCTTCTCCCTGTTATAGGTTGGTATTACAACGCTTACGAGCGGTTCGTTTCTTTTTGCCATAATAAACCAATATTATTTTGTAAATTTAGCCTATCTTTTAAAACGCGGGGATCTTTAACTGCAAATAAATTTTCGCATTCAGTCGAAATATAGTCTGAACCGATATTTTCTAGCTTATTCTCCAAGGTCAGCTTAAACAGCCTGAATCCGCTGCCAGACACAAAATCAATAACATCTTTTGTACTATATCCATACCGGTTAAAATTCTTTTCATAGCTTTCCAAAAATACGGCAGAGGTTTTCTCTAGGGTTTTTTTAGCGCCCCGCAAAACAAATAGCTCATAACCCTCGGTGTCTATCTTCAATAAATCTATTTTCCCTATGTCGGGCAGGTCGTCTAATGTTCTAGCTTTTACCGCTACGGGCCCGCCATTTGTAATAAAATTTTGATCGTCGCTTCGGATGTCTGAAAAATGAGATTCTCCGCTTTTTTCTCCAATGGCAAAATTAAGAGCTTTTACGTTTTCCAGTCTGTTCAGTTTTATATTCTGCACCAAAAATTTAAAGATTCTTGGATGCGGCTCTATGCTGATGACTTTCCCCTTAAAAGCTTTTTTAGCGGCAATTAATGTCAAATGCCCTATATTGGCTCCCACGTCCACAAAAGTATCCCTTTTAAACAAGTACTTCCAAATAAAATCAACTCCGTCAGAATCAAATCGGTGCGGATCGAGCCATAAAGCGGCGGAAGTAGAACTCGGAAAAAATCTGAGCCTAATCCCATGGGGAAGATTTATTTTTAACAGGCTGCAAACCCTCAGGGCCCATAAAATTCTAGAGAATAAAAACCTAAATGGATGCTCTTGCTCTCCCGTCCTTTTTATAATATATTTCAAGCTTAAGTTTTCAGATATCATTTTAAAAGATTGCTAAATAAATGTCTATGGAGCAGAAAACGATAAAATGAAAATACTACCAAAAAATATGCAACTCCCCCCCCTAGCACGATGATTATAATATTGGTATCCTGAATTAACAAAAAATAAACTAACAAGCACATTAAAAAAGTTGAGAAGCACGAAATTAGGACTGCCTTGATTAATCTCGCGTTGAAGATAAGGATCGGGGTAAATCGTTTTAGCAATATTAGGGTTGCAAAAAAAATAACTAAAGAGGATATTATTGTGGAAATTATCGCTCCGTAAAGGCTGAAAATAGGAATAAGAATAAGGTTTAAAATCACATTGGTAACGGCGCCAAAAACTATCAAATAAAAATTCCTCTTGTGCTGGTCTGCTACAACCAGCATCACGCTATAAGG
>Ga0172380_10006322_pt1 | contig 13823 bp, 18 predicted proteins | sample Leawe162metaG_FD_119747 | JGI IMG/M metagenome (GOLD analysis project Ga0172380, IMG submission 119747) | Leachate microbial communities from a municipal landfill in Southern Ontario, Canada - Leachate well 162 metaG | ecosystem: Engineered > Solid waste > Landfill > Unclassified | place... | reverse complement strand
TTTTTTTAAATTGGAAAAAGAAAACGGGGAAAGAGTGAGTTGATTCGATAACAAAAGTGAAAAGGAGAGTGAAAAGTGGCAGTTATAAATAAAGAAAATAAAATTTACGATGAAGGAACTAAAGCGGCTTACGAACGAATTATAAAGTGTGACTCAAAAGGTTGGTTTACGTGTAATGTCCCAGATGTGTGGGAGATGGACGACATTTGTGAGGATATAAATAAAACAGGACTTCGTGGGCTGTCTGGAAAGAGTTTGTTAGAGATAGAAAATAAATTTCGTGCTGTATTTAAAAATTATAATAGCAAAGAAGAATCGACAAGCTTAGTGATTGTTTATGCTTTTAGTTATGTTATAAGGGATGAGCAAGGCGGTGCCCACACTCATTGGAGTCATTTTGGTTTTGATATCCAAGCAGCTACATTCAGAAAAACTAAAATAGTTTTTAAATCCAGCGGGGTTATGAGATACGTATACGATAGAGTTTATAATCGTGTATCTGACCCAAATAATGGAACTCAATTATCCGATAGCATAAGTCGGTGTCTTAGTATAGACAAATATTCTAAATGTGAAGAGCGTTACGAGATTCTGTATTCAGATATTATAAGGGATTGTTTAAATTCTTTATCTGATAAAGTTGAGACATTAATCCTTAATCTTAAAGATATATTTACAAATGAGACATTAAAAACGATAAGTGTTAAATCCCTTATGCAATTAATTGGGAAACCAGAGGGGAAATAAAAATTTTTAATGTATTTGTATTAGATTAATAAATTAACTGTTAACCTAATTTTATGAAAGAAGGTAAGGTTATGGAAATTGAGAAAGAAGAAATGCCCTCTTTAAACTTTAATTTGTCCGATATAGAAAAAGAGATTATTGCCAAAATGTTAGAGATGGGGATTAAAAATTTCAACAATAAAGAATTGAATCGTGTTTTCAGTGGGTGTGTTGGCTCCCGTTATTGTGTGGGTATAGCTAAACAATTGATACATAGAGGTTTCGCTTTTTTAACATTAAAAAACAAGAAATTGCTGAGAAAAGCACATTAGATTTCTTTGATTCTCTAATAGAGAGCCAAGGAGGTCAAAAATAAGCCTTTACCTAAAGCAGACCTAAAGCAGACCTATAAACCCTTTACTTTAGGTATAAAGTCTCTAAAAAGTGCCTTCTTGTGCAGTGTAGAAGGATTTAAAGGTCAGGTATTGAACGGATATTTGACCTTTTTTGTTTATCTTTAACTTTTTTAATTTATTTTGGCGAATTTACTTGTAATTGTATTAGATAAGTATTATACTTGTATTAGGTTAAGTTAATAAAGCTTAACTGGAAAGAAGGAAGGCAAAGAAAATGGAAAATACAAATATTAGATTTTTTTATAACGGTCTTAAAGTAGGAAAAGGAAAATTAGAAACTTGTCATTACTCTTACGCTAACAATAACACAGGTGTTAAAGATGTCACAGTGTACGCAAAGAGTTATAAATCCTTCTCCGACGAAGTGGCAAAAGAATTTGCGATTAAAAATAACACCGATTTAATGACAGATTATTTTGACACAGACGTATTTACAGTTTCCCCCACAAGTAAATATTATGCCCCGGTTTTAAAAACGGTATTGATTGGTAAAGTAAAAAATGCCGATAAGTATAAGAAAGAACTTGATGGTTTTGCAGTGGCTTTTGAAAGAGAGACATCGACAATAAGTAATTTAAAAGCCACTTATGAACGTCTTTTAAAAGAGATTAAAGAAATTGAATTGATTATTGAAGGTGGGAAATAAAATGAGAAGCCTTGACGATATTTTGTCAGGAGTACTTCCTAAAGTACCAGCGGATTTAAAATCCGGGAAGCGACCGGGCTATACAGTTAAAAGAAAAATGAAAGAGGTCAAAACTTTTGAAGTTAAAGACTTTGACACAATACAAGGAATAGATGAATAGTATAACACCGGACAGCGAGCCGGTAAAGGAGAATAAATAATGCAGCTAAAAATTACTTTAGACGAGTTGGAGAAAATTGTTGAAGAAGTTGAAACTCACTACTATAACGGAAGAGGTTCAAAACATATTTTAGTTAATTTTAAAAGTGGAAAAATACAGCAACCTTCTTTTATAATTGGGAAAGAACCGTATGAGTTATTGTATGGAGAAAAAGTAGATTGAATAAATTTCCCTTATTAGGTAAGTTAAAAAAGAGAGGTGTGTTGCTTCATTAAACGTTATTACAGCCTAAGGTGCGACACAAGGGGGGAGACGCATGAAACCGATTAAAAATTCCGTCAAACAGATTATAGGCGAGTTGATAGGTGTTCAAGTCGATCTTATAAATGTTGAGTCACAGCAAAAAGAAACCTTATCTATCCTGGAAAAAATCGAAGTTAATTCTCGTAACGTCTTGTGTCGTTGTGATCGATGGAAATTATGAAAAGAGTATTTCACTTTACAGGGTGTGTCTGTACAAACAAACACACCAGCATTATAGACATACTCAAAAAAGAAAATTACATCTAATTGTATCTAATCCGGCGGATGTGACGTGTAGACAGTGCATAGATAGGATGTCCAAGTATGCCAGGGAAGAACACTATAAAACAATTGTACTTCGTGAAAATAAAAGAAAAAATAAAAAGGAGGTTGTTATTTGAAATAAACATTTCATAGCTCAAAGATAGTACTTTACTATTTACTTAACTTGCCTCAGACGGTCGTTGATCGGACTGAGGTATTTTTGTTTTTTCTTTCTTTTTTAACTAAAGTTTTGCGTGGGAAATTACGACAATATAATTATGAGTGTACCGTGATAAACGAATAAACCTCGGTTCTAGAGTGTACCGTGATAAACGAATAAACCTCGGTTCTAGAGTGTACCGTATGTGGAGAATAACCCATAAATTAAGAGTGAAGTTAGCTGTCTGGAATAATGGCAGCTAACTTATTTTAAATCCTAATCAACAAACACATCTAATTAAAAAATAAAAATAAATACTTAACAAACGATAAGTGCCTCTTGACAATAAAAAAATCTCGTGTTATACTTGTCATAAGATTACAAACACGAGGAGGCTCAGCATTGAGTCAAAGAAATTTTCTTGTACTTCCCAATCTCGAATGGTTTGGTGAAGGCGATAAACCGGAGACGACGTTAGACGATATTGATGCAATTATGAAAGACGTAGATAAACTAACGCCGGAAGAGATGAAAGTCTTACTTAAAAAACAACAGGATAAAATCCAAATTTTAGGCAGCAAGTCTAAAGAGTTGTTACATGAAGTGATGGACAAAAAAGACAAAATTAAAAAGATCGATGAAGAAAAAGAAGCCGCAAGACTTCTTGAAATGAAACAGAAAGAAGACTATAAAAAATTAGCTGAAACGTTAGAAGCGGAGAACGTCAACTACAAACAAAAATTAGAAATGTTGACGTTAGACTCTGCAAAAAACCTTGAATTGCACACGGGAGAATTAAATGATTTGAAAGCGTCTTTGCCGACTGAATATCAAGGTCTTATTCCACAAGTAAACGTAAGAGACCAAATTCTTTGGATAAAGGATTTTAAAAAGTCGGTAGTAGATAAAACTCCCCCGGCTAACACACCTCCTGTAGATACGTCCGCGGGTAATCCTACGCCTCCTGTTCGTACGGTAGGTAATCTAGGTACGCCTACAGGAACACCCCCTAACCCTACAGGGAAAGCAACATTACTTGAAAGAATTGCTAAATGTAATAGCAGCGATGAGTTAGAGACACTCCAAAACGAGTACGCTCGAACTCAACGCTAAATATAAACCAGCCATTAGGTTACAGATCGGTAACCAGATAAGTCCAGAAAAAGCGGATAAAGAATAAATTACACATTTTAAAAGGAGTATATATGAAAAGGAAAAATTTTATCCTTGTTCCGCTGACTTGGTTTGCCACTACCGATACTAGTAACCTAACAGGTATTGTACGGACTGCATACAGTAAAGCGGTTGAATTTGCATTTAATCCCAACCTTTATTTCGCTCAGTTTGCGCAGGCGAAGAGGTGGAGAGTTGGAGACGCAGACCCTATGCCGGGGAATCCTGTAAGTTTCACTATTTTTGGTGCCCTTGCAGTAACTAGTACAGCATTGGGTGAGACTGCCGACCCGACAGCTGAGACTATGACGGTTACCCAGAAAACTATCACACTTTCTGAGTATGGAAAAAGAATAACAACCACTCAAAAATTACGCACGACCTCATTTGCTAATATTGATTTATCGGTGGGTAGATTGGTAGGCGATAATATGGGTAGGACAGTAGACCTTATCGCAAGACAGGCTTATGACGTTGGAACTGCTGCGGCTAACATTAGTTATGCCAGTGGGAGTTCGGCTGCTTCTGTGCTTGCTACATCCACACTTAAAGCAGCTAAAGTGCGTTATGCGTTTAACAGACTGGCACGTGCAAACGTACCGAAGTTTGACGGTCGGTATTATATCGCAGTATGTCACCCGGATTGTATTTACGATCTTCGTTCAGAAACTGGAGCAGGTAGTTGGAGACAACCTAAAGAATACGTAGACCCGACCGAAATTTACAATGGTGAAATTGGGGAGTTTGAAGGGTTTAGATTTGTGTCTACAACCAATGCAAAAATTACGACAGACGGTGCGAGTGGGACAGTCGACCTTTACACCAATTATTTTATTGGATTCCAGGCAGTAGGTTATGCGGAAGGTTTAGCACCTACTCTCGGTATGTCTGGCCCGTTTGATGCCTTACAGCGTTTAATGAACGTATACTGGTATGGCCTGTTCGGATTTGGCCCGTTAAGAGCTGATTCACTTCATAAAGTGTATAGTGCGTCTAGTGTAGGTGCCAATACCTAATCTTATTTTTTCATCTTTTCTTTACAGGGTGGCATACGTCACCCTGTTATTTTATCGTTAAGGAGTTTTAAGTTTACATGGAAAGTATTAAAGACGTAACAAAAGGAAGAGCAACAGTATCGGTTGCAGTGATTGCCAAGAATGAGGCAGCGACAATTATCCCATTGATTGAAAGTGTGAGAGAAGTAGTTGACGAGATAGTGATTCTTGTAGACGATACTACGATAGATAACACTAAACAATTAGCAGAAGAAAATGGGGCTACAGTTTATTCATTCACCTGGAAAGAAGATTTTGCAGGTGCAAGAAATGAAGCGATAAAAAAATGCACTAAAGATTTTATTTTTATTTTAGATGGGCATGAGATTCTCCATCCGAAATCAAAACAAGTGTTAGTCGATATACTTTTTAGAGTATACGGTAATCGTGACTTACACGACACAGAAGTTTTTTTAGGTTATGCTTATTTGAATCCAGAACAGTTAGGTGAAGGTGTAGAAAATCTACTTCCTGAAACTGCTCTAATGCAGCCTAGACTTTTTAGAAATAACGGGGATCACTATTACGTCGGGCGTGTACATAACTATCTATACACTAAAGAAACAAACAAAACATTAAAACGGCCTATTGCTGAATTAGTCGTTATACACAAACGTACAGAAGAGAACGCAGTAGTAAGACAGCAGCAACGGGCGGACATGAATGTCAGAATCTTAAAAGAAGAATTAGAAAAAGACCCGTCTAACACACGTAACCTTTTTTACTTAGCTAACACGTATTACGAAACAACCCAATACGATCTTGCTATAGCCTGTTATACAAAGTATTTAACTTTATCCACATGGAAAACAGAAAGAGCAGAAGCAAGTTACATGTTAGGCTGTATCTATAGTGAGAAAAAAGATTATACTAACGCAGAAGCGATTATGTTAGACGCGATTAAAGAAGACAGTTATCGGCCTGAATTTTATATCCTGTTAGGGGACATTATGTTCCAGCAACAGCAGTGGTATAATGCAGCACATTGGTACAAGTGCGCAACTGAAATGCGGCTTCCTGTAAAAACTGGAATGTTCTTACGTGGCGCTTCTTATAGTTATCTTCCCTATCTTAAATTGGCTATGGTGTGGAGTACAACCGAGAATTTTTGGGAAGCGATTTTAGCTGGAGAAAAAGCGATACAATTAGGCTATAATAAACCAGACCTTTTAGATAAAATGAAAATATGGAAGGAACAGATGTCTTTAAAACCTAACGCTAAGAATATTATTTTTTATGACGAGAATGGAGCCTTCACATTCCTAAAGGATTTAATCAATCGGCTATCGGAAACCTATAACACTTGTACCGCAGACAACTATTCACATGAAGTCGCACAGTGGGCAAACGTTATTTGGTTCGAGTGGTGCGCAAGAAATGTAGTTCAGGCTACAGGAATGAAAAAGAAAGAAGGACAAAAGTGGATTGTTAGACTGCACGGGTACGAACTATATTCCCCTAAACGCATTAATCAAATTCAGTGGGATAAAGTAGACGTACTTATATTTGTGGCCGAGCACATTAAAAAACACTTTAATGAGCTGTACACAATTTCACCTAACGTAAAACAAGTAGTTATCCCTAACGGAATTGAAATAAATAATTTTGACTTTGCGGATAGAAATTTAACGAAAGAAAAAAACATCGGAGTAATCGGCATTCTTACAGAAAAGAAAGGGCCTCAGCTTCTGATTCAAATTATGAGACATTTTGAGAAAGTTCACCCTGATTTTAAATTTCTTCTTCGATTTGATGTGCCTGAGAAGCCTAGCATGTCTTACCGTATTTTGATGCACGGTATTAGAGACCTAAAGAACTGGATATGGGTGGAACGTCAAGAATCTCTTAATTCCTGGATGGAAAATCTCAAATATATTCTATCAACTAGCGAGCTTGAATCTTTTAGTTTTGTAGTCGGGGAGGCTATGACTAAAGGAATTAAACCTTTAATCTACGATTGGGTAGGCGCGAGCGAATTGTGGCCAGAATATCTGATCTGGAAAGACTTAATTGATTTAGATCGAATGCTTAAAACACCTTACACTTCTTTAGTGTACAGGGAATTCGTATCTAAAAATTACAGCGCGGACAAATTGACAAGTTCAGTCATTCGTGAAGTCAATCATTTGTTAGGTGTGTCTTCTGGAATAGAAGAAGTAGGTAAGAACATATGAAGATAGCAGTTATTTGTCGAGGTTCTCAGACTTTTCTTAATCCTTTAATTAAACATTGGTTAGATTGTGGGCATATACTTATAACCGACGAAAAAGAAATAGGAAAAGCAGACGTTATTTTTTGTGAGTGGGCTAATGAGCAGTCAGTAGAAATAATCTGGAAGACCGTAGGGAAAAAAGTAGTTATTAGGATGCACGGATCAGAATACTATCAAGGATTCCATAATCTTTGGAATATCCAAAAACTGGCAGCCGTAATATGTGCTAACCCCGATTATGTAATCCCTAACGTCAACGTAATTAACTGTGCTCTCCCTATAGACACTAACTTTTGGAAGCCAAATAAATCGGTTAAAAAAATACCGAGAAAATTATTAATGGTTGGAAGTTTTTGTTATTCAAAAGGGCACGTTGCGTTATTGAATTTTATTTTAGATAATCCCGATTTCTTTTCTGATATTTCGTTTGTGGGGTGTATCGAACCTAAAGACGACCCTGTACGTGCGTGCGAAACTAAGAAAGTTATTGCTGAGATCGTACACCTGTCAAGTAAATATAACCTCCCGGTGAAAATAAAAAACGAAATGACAAGAGAATCTCTTCGTAAAGAGTATCAATCAGCAGAGTATATCGTCAGTAATTCAGTCAATGAGGGGTTCCATCTCTCTATAATCGAAGGTGTATTATGTGATTGTAAACCTTTAATACACGATTGGATTGGAGCAGATAAGATTTACCCAGAAAGTTTAATTTATTCAAGCGCTAAAGAATTTTGGAATTTGATAGGGCATTATCCGTCAGTAAAAGCGAGAGAACTCCAAACATTTATTATGGATAATTGGAACGAAGAAAAAATATTCGCAACAATAGACAATACGCTGTTAGATGCAGCAAGAGAGAATATGTAAAATGGAATTGAAAGAGTTGCAACACTTAGATAAAAAGTTTACATATCAACAAACTATAGAATATTGGACTAAGCGTTCTCCGTTTTGGATAACAGATATCGAAGCAGGGGAACACTCTTTTTCTAAAGAGTTAAAGGATTTGATTTCTTCTTTGTCTTTTCAATCGGTGTTAGATTACGGATGCGGTGTAGGTCAAGCGAGTGTCGAACTGTTTAACGATAAAGAATATAGAGGGTGTGATATAACACTTAACATGGTTGTTGAAGCACAGAAGAGAAACAGGAATAAATTCTTTTTTTGGACAGACCCTAATTTTTCTTTAGCGTTACACGACCTTAAAACTGATCTGATATTTACACATACCGTTTTAGAACATATTCCCCCTAATCAGTACAAGGGGATAATCAACACGCTGTTAGACAACTGTAAAATAGGTGTGTTTGTTGAGAATAATTTGTTATCGGCTGCGTGGACAGACAACGTTCCACATGGGTTTAATCACGATTATTTAAATGACCTGTCTAAATATGGGCAGGTTAAAGTAATCAAAATAAAAGATTATTTAGCGGATACAAATAACGCTATTTATATTGCGAAAGGAAAACTTTCCTAAGGAGGAATTTATGGGCGGCCCAGGAAGTGGAAGAAAACCAGGAAGTGGAAAAACTAAAAAAGAAATGGATAAAGGATTAAAAGGTTTAGTCGATAGTTATAAAGAAACCCGTAAGTACGGGAATGTCAAACTCGCTAAAAAAATAAAACGTCAAATAGATTCTGTTATAAAAAATAAGGGTTTAAACAGTACGTCTGTTTATGGAACGTATAAAAGTGTTAAAGGTTAATTAAACTTACTACAAAAATAAAAGGAAAAATAAATGAATGAGATAAAAGACGTACTAACAACAGTTATTCCCACGTATAACGAAAGAGAAGACCTGTTAAGAAAATCTATAGAGACAATGTTAAACCAAACTTATCCGTATATTGAGCTGATAATGATTGACGACGGGTGTACAGACAACACTCCAGCAGTGTTGGCTGAATATGCTAAACAGGATTCTCGTGTAAAAGTGTTTAGACGTGAGCGTGATCAACCAGACCCCACGTTAAGAAGTGTGCCTCAGGCATTTAGTTTGGGGTTAGAAAAAGCGACAGGTAAATGGTGGCACCACGATGCGGCAGATTGTTGGCATGAACCAGATTTCGCAGAGCGTACGATCTACGCACTACAAGGTCAACCAGAAAATATTATTGGAGCACACACCGATTTTATGTCTCATAAATTTGACGGGAGCGTCGAACATTATGACGTAAAGAAAAATTGGAAACCTAATTGGTCAGCGTTCGAGAACTATATGCGAATGGAAGGTTTAGGCGGGATGGTTTTTCGTATGGACATCTGTAAAAAGGTCGGTGCTTGGGATTGGAGACTTCCGCGCAAGCATACTCGTGAGTGGACTTCTAAAGTATTACAGTACGGTGATCTTGTGCACGTCCCTAAAGTTTTGTGGCATTTTGTTTTTCATGAAATTGATCAGATGAAGAGGATAGCGAGTGCCAAGTATAGAATTTTAGTTGATCTTAAACACGGGTATAATTTAGAGACTAATTTCATAGCCAGCGCTACTTCGCATCACGGACGTTTGGCGGTTGCCGCAGCATTTAGAGATTTCTTTACCCTGCCTGAATGGGAAGAAGAAAGAAGAGGTTCACCATTTATGTCGCAGCTTGAAAAAGTAAACGTGCTTGCCACTAAAGAAGCAAGTGAAACATGGGAGCCAAAAATATAATGGGATTTTCGACTATTGCACAACTGAAAAAAAATCTTGTGTTTGCATCGGGAGCAATTACAGCTACTAGCATGACGGCTAACATACAGGATGCGGACAACGAATTAAAAGATGATTTGTCTAAGTATCTTGATTGGACAGATGTTTTAGCTCTGACATATGTGCCAAGAGTAATCAATAGGTTGTCTCAATATAAAGCTTGTGAGCTTACAGTAGCGCGTCAGTGGCTATCCCCCACAAACACTTTAGGGGGGGAGAGTGAAGACACTCAAAATTACGGTTATCAATATTGGATAAATAAATACGATCTATTGTTAGATCAAATAAAAAGAGGAGACATTGAGGTGTTAGACTCTAACAACGATGCTTTTACAACGTCGATAGGAAAAGTAAACTTAGGATTGGGAAGAATCATATAAACCTATGGTGGGTGTGACGATAGATATTAGTAAAGCAATTAATGCAATCGACGGAGCTGCGGACATTATAAACAACCAAAAAAAATACAGGTTGTTTCGCACCGCTGCCGATCTATTGTTACGCAGCTATTGGTCGGAAACTTTCCTTAACGAAGGTGCCCGTAGAGGGCACCCTAAATGGGTTCCACTTAGTCCTGAATACGCCAAGTGGAAGTTAGGTGGTTACAAAGCAGAATTAAAACGAATAGCTAAAATAGCAGTCGATAAAAAGATAAGGGAAAAGAAGAGGAAAGAAAAAGCTAAAAAGGATATTTTGAAACGTATATCCGATAAAGCAACAGGTAAAAAAGTATCTAGCTCTAAAAAGATTTTAAAGAGCGTGTCAAAGAAATTAAAAAAAGTAACAGGGTTTAAAAAAAAGAGGGTAAAAAAACAAAAGGTATTAATTACTAAAACTAAACGGGCACCGAGGTCTAGAAAAATGTTAATCCTTACAGGACATCTACAAGGTTCACCTAAAATATTGAGTGAGTCACAGAACGACCTATTATTTGGTACAGAAGTACCTTACGGACAGTATCACCAGTTAGGAGGTGGCGCATTCGGTCACCCTGGCAGACCCCCACAAAGGGAGTTTATGTTTATCACACAAAAGGACACAGAAGAAATAAATGATTTTCTTGTCGAAATGTTACAGAAAATCATAGACGCAAATATAGCGGCTAATAAAGGAGCCAATTAACAGTGGGTAGAAAATATACTAAAGAGGCTATTGACGCGATACACACTTATCTGAACTCGAATTTAAACACTGTGCTCGGCACCGTTAGAACAGCATGGAGCAGTTCGACTGTTCCGGCTAACTGTGCTAAGTTAGCGAAACGTGCAGACCCTACGCCTGTCTTTCCTAAAGTAGTAATTCAAAAAAGTACTACAGAAAGAAATTACGGGGATGAAGCAGCACCCTTAATTGATCCTTTTCTTTATCATAATGTTATAATTCAAATCACACATAAATGTGCAAACTTACAAGAGTTAGACGAGACTCTTATGGGATATGAAGAAGCAATAGAGAGATTGCAAGAAGCCAGCGATACGTTTGGCGGAGCTTTTATATGGGTTCGTGTAGGAACGACTGAATGGTTGCCAGTATACGAAAATCAAGAAAATAAAGTTGTAATGCAGAGTATTCAAATTCCTTTGCAGTGCAGAAGCATTTAAAGATTAAAAGGAGTAAATAAAAATATGGGAACTGTAATTCTTAATCAAGTAAAATTCACAATAGGCGGGCCAGAAACATTAGCCGGTTCTGGTCACGCACTAGAATCCGTTGTCCCATTACGGGGGACGCCGACTATAGACAAAAAGCCTGAATTTGTTAGAGACCCTGTAATCAGCGGTATCAACATGAAGTCAGGCTCTTATGTTGTAGTAAATAATGTTGCTGGGGGAATACCTCTTGCACCTAGAGCCTGCGCAGGTTTCGGAAAAGTTGTAAAGAGCATCTTAGGTTCAGAGGTTACCCCCGTTCAGATTGGAGCTATGATTCGTTTCCGATATACCGGAGCAAGTGCGAGTTGTAAAATAGTCACTAACGCCACGGATAACACGATTATAGCAACTAAAGGCGTGTTAGGTTCTGAAACAGCGGATACAGACTTTGGGACAGGTGGGACTATAGATTGTGATACGGCCGCTTACGATACAGTTGACGAATTAGTTGCGGCTATCGAGGGGTATGCTAGTTATGCCTGTGAAAAAATATTTGAGCAATCAGCAAGTTATAATATAGCAACTAACAAAGTAATCGCGATTACTAATAAACAGGCAAAAAATACCTGGTGTTATGTGCTTTTTGCGTCTACTACATCTGGCGTGTATGCGCACGAAATGTATTTTGACCCTACAGCTACGACAGAACACGGAACATATACTACACAGTTAGATGGTAAATACGACAATTTTCTGTACGTTGGTGGAGTTGTTAACACTTTAAAATTAAATGCGGCTTTAAAAGGTTTAGTGGAAGCTGATGCGGAAATGTTAGGTATGACTGAAACAATCGGACAAACTGCATCTGTATTAACTTTACCTGATAATGACCCGTTAATTTTTCATACTGGTTCATTCTCGATTAACGAAGATAACTACACCTTTATTAGAAATATGAGTCTCGACATTAATCAGAATCAAAATCCAGACGGTTATGGTCAGGGAAGTACGCTTCGTCAGTATCATCAGAGAGGCGAATGTGTTATTTCTGGGGATGCACAAGTTAGATTAGACGCTACTGCGTATGCCTTACGCGCAGATATGCTTGCAGGTACGCGCGCAGCAATAAGCTATTATTTTAAAGGGAATCAAAATTTTGGAACTACGTCGATTCCAGAAATGATGTTAGTCGAACTCCCTTATTGTACACTAACAGGATTCGAGTTTCCGGAAAATAACGGGGTGTTTGATGCGAAAGTAACGTATGACGTAGATACGATTAGAGGTACTCGGTATAATCAGCCTATAACAATAACGTTATTAACTACAGACACAGTAGCTTATTAACGTTAGGTTAAAAATAAAAAGGAGAATTTCGAAATGGAAAAGACAACGTTAAATATGGGGTGGAAAAAAATAGCCATTACCCGACATAGAGGAGAGAAAATAGAACTTAAATCTTTGCCGGGTTATTGGATTATTCCTCAGAAATTTACTATGGACGTTATGACTGAAATCATAGCAAATAACGGGATTGATTTAGACCCTAAAAAATTAGAGGGAAAAACAGAAGACGAAGTACGTGATTATGTAACGTCTGTTATCCGTAGAAAAACGGATAATCAAGGTTCTTTAGCAGACACCAGTTTAGTTAGTGCTATTCGGCTTTCTTTTCTTAATGGTGTATACGATCATAATTTTAACACGCCTAAAAATGAAAAGGGTGAGTTCGTTGACCCGGCGACGCTCCCTGATCCTGGAGACCTTACACAAGAAGCATATAACACACTCCTAAAGGAAAAAGGAATTTACTTTGAAAAAGTAAAATGGGATATCGATCTTTTCAACGAAATGAAAACGTATTCGGATACGTTACTTGAAATTCATACGTTGGTAGTGACGTTTAACAGCCCTTTGTCGAAACAGACACCAGAGAAATCAGCGACATAACAGAAGCTATTTTTCGTGGTGTCACATACCAACGAACAGACGTGTTGCCCGATGCCACACCTATAGGAATAATACAGGAAAAATGGGCACCGTTTGTTTATGACTGTTTGATGTTATTAGACTCAGACGGTTGTTTTAATAAATGGAAATATCAGGGGGCATATGCAGATCAACCTTGGATAGATATACAAATCTATCAGGTGATCCGGTCTAAGTGGGTGCAGTTACGAAATGAAGATATGGAAAATAAAACGAAATCCAATTCTTCACACAACCCAACAAAGTCTAAGTATCAACGAAGGAGGTACTAGTTAATGGCGAGACAGGCAGTCGTAGGAATTAACTTCACCGGTAAAGAATCCGGCGTAACAGAGTCCGTAAACAAAACAAAAAATTCTCTTGCTGGTCTAGTCCGTTCTTTTGTTGATATTAAGGCCATTATGGATGTTGCAGTTAGAGGATTCAAC
>Ga0172380_10006321_pt1 | contig 13824 bp, 13 predicted proteins | sample Leawe162metaG_FD_119747 | JGI IMG/M metagenome (GOLD analysis project Ga0172380, IMG submission 119747) | Leachate microbial communities from a municipal landfill in Southern Ontario, Canada - Leachate well 162 metaG | ecosystem: Engineered > Solid waste > Landfill > Unclassified | place... | reverse complement strand
TGGATACATAGCAATTAATTTATTTAGTACATTACAAAATACTTTATGCCTATAAGCAAAGCACAAATTCTCACCACTTCTATGAAAACCAAATCCAGCACCATCACCTAGGTGAACTTGACCACCAATTATTCTGTAATAATTATTCCCGGCAGACAAACTTGATCTTAAAACAAGACCATCTCTTGATTGCCATTTACCAATGTAAATATTTTCTTCTTCACCAATTTTAGTAATTATTTTACTTGTTATATTATAAGTGAATGTTTTTGCAGTTAATCCATCTTTATTGTCTTCATCTAATACAAGCATCCATATTACATCATTTAACTTTGTTAATTTAGTAATTTTATCTTTATTAACATCAGTATCAATTAAAACTTGACCACTAAGATCACACAATTTCATCCAACTACTAGTGAATGTAGCATACCATATTTCTAATTCAGCAGCAATATAAATTGTTTCATTGTTCCAATCAATATACATTGCTGTTGGTTTATATGGATACAAAGGTCTTGGTGGTGTTCCCCAAATGTTAAATGTTTTATCGATAGTGTTAACAACTATATCAGTTATTTCTCTTTTATCATTTATATAATGTGAACGATCTAATAATCTTGTTATTAAATCACTAGCAGTAATATTATTAGGCCACATGCCCCATTTCCAGCCAGTAATAGTATTTTTAATAATAATATTATCACTTACATTATCTTTTGATAACCCAACATCACTTACTCTGAATTCAAGAAAATCTCCCTTTTCTCCTTGTGCTCTGTTCATAATTAAAAATTGTCTTGCTGCCATAAACTCGTTTGCGCCACCAGTTTTAATAATCTTTACCATGTAACCTTTATACTGTGTATAATTATTGGGAGTTATATTATTAACTGCCCAAGTTGGTATATTGCTCCATTTTATATAACCACTTTTTGTGAAACCTTCTGTACTGTCTTCAATTAATGAACTAAAATCTGATGAAAATAATTCTCCACCAATACTGTAATGTATAGAAAATGTTGCACCCAAAGTTGAAAATAAAGTCATATCAAAATATATACCCCAAAAACGATCTGGTGATGAAAAAATAAATTCATTGCCATCAAGATAAAAAAAACCAACTGATTGTTTTATATCATTAGCTCCTTTTGTAACATCTGCATAAACTTCTGTTCCTGAGTTATAACCCAGCAGCAATTGGAAATGAGTTTTAATCTTAGCAGCCAATCCATTATCAAATGTTAGAAATGGTTCACCTTGATCAGATATAATCCTATTAAATTTCGAATCAGTTTCATCTTTAACATCCACCCATAGTTCAATGTCTTGATCAGGAAATTCAAAAAGGTTTTCATCATCACCAACTATCAGTAGGCAATATTGACCATCTTCTTCACCATCATAATCATACAGTTTTATTTTTCCTATTTCTGGACAATTGTCATATTCAGGTGGTGATGGTATATGCTCTGGATTCGTAGGATCACTATTCGGTATTGGATTCTCTGATAATGTCAGCCATTCACCATTATCCCAACGGAATTGATTTGGATAATGAAATTCAAATCGTTTAACACCAGGCCTTGTATTTATACTAACACTTTCAAGACTAATACCATTCATCTTTGCTTCTTTGAATGGAGTAAATGAAACCTGTTTAATTCCTTCTTCACTATCAGCTGATGGAGTGAAACCAGCAATTATTATTCCACCAATTTTAGGAAAGTAACCTTCACCTTCATTATACAAATCATAAGCAGGATAACGGCTTAATTCATAACTGTGACCAAAAACTGTAATAGTCAATGTTTTATTATAAATATCAGGCTCAATATTGGTTAAACTAATCAATCCACCAAAATAATTTATTGTATCATCTGTACCTTTTAACTTAATTGTATATTTAACCCATATTTGATTCCCTCTATCAAACAGTCCAGTTTTTTGCCTGGTTTGAAAATATCCATCACCATTACTAACACTGAAAGTCATTGAACCTGAATCAAACTCACCAAGATATCTGCCCTCAATAGCACTTGCAATTGAACTGATTCCATCCATTGTTAATTTATTAGTGATATCAATTTTCTTAGCAATATATGTATTAACTTCAGGTAATTCACCAATTATTGCCTGAATATTAATAGTTGTTTCATCATTGCTTGAATTATATGAAACTGAAGAAACTAAATATTCAGCATCAAATTTGAATAAAGGGAAAATGCAATAATTTCCATTAGTAAAATAACTCATAGCATTTCCTTCAACTGTAATTGCATCTAGTGTTACTATTTTTATTTTTCCAGGATATTGTTCATATAGAATAATCTTTTCTATTAAATCAATAATATATTTATTTTGTGCTGCTAAAGTAGATGCCTGAATATTTTTCATTTTTTTCTGCCCTGTCTTTTATCTTTAGTTTCTTGTGCTGGAATCATTTTATTTTCAAATACACTCTGCCAATATTTTTGGTCATCAACCATTGGATTGACTAAATAATAATTAGTATGATTTTCAACTCTTTGTATCGGTTTGATTGTGGTATCCCCAATTAGTGCATCTTGATATTTATTTCTTGTTGCTCTAACAACTTCACCTGGAACAATTACTTCTTGTGCCTTAACTCTAATATTTCCTGCTTTTTTGACTACACCACCAGTATCTGCTATTCCGCCGACATTTCCAAGTAAATTAAAATCACCAAGTAAAGCATCACCACCTGCTGCTATACCACCAGTACCTAAATATGAAGCAATTTTTGTAATAATTTTCAAAAACATTTTAGTTATTTCTGCTTGTATTATACTTGTCATTGCTCTTATTGCTGCATTTTCAATAGCAATCCATATAGCATCCATTTGACTTTTCGCTTTTCGAGTAACAATTAAATACTGATCAACTGCTTGACCAAGGCCAGCATCTATTATATTCATCACCTCATCAAAGTATATTCTTAAATCATCTGTCTGCTGATCAATTAATTCTTTTTCAATACGTGCCCTTTCTGAAACATATTCATACCATTTATCAGTATATTCCTGCTCCAAAGCAATTTTACTATTTAGGTATTCTCTGTAATTTTCTAATGCTGCTGTTCTTTCATCTTCATCAGTGCTATATTGAGACATCTCAATATCAAATCTTAATCTTTGCTGTTCAGGTAAATTCAATTTGTCATTTATAGATTTTATTTCATCAACAATAGCTTTGTAATCATCAGTCCATTTATCCAATGTTGATAATTTTTCAATCAACATACTTTTATAATTATTTAATTCAGTTTCATTTAATTTATCAAATGAGCTTATCCTATTCCATTCCTCTTTTATGTCTTTGTCTCTAAACTTCTTTTTTATTTCAGTAATTTCATAAAGAAATGCATTTTCTTCAGCTTTCTCCCTTTCCTTAAAAGCAGTATTGATGATTTTAGTATCAGCATTAACTTCTTTGGCTGTAATCAAGGCATCAGTCTTTTCTGCTGATGTAATAGCTTTTTTCAATTTATATTCAGCTTCTGCATATTTTAATGCAATACCAAGTTCTTTATCTTTATTCAAACTTAAATTGCTCAGCTCTGCATCCAATCTAGTCTTTTGCATTTTTAATAATAAATCATTCAATTTTTTCTGAATTTCTGTATCTGGTTCATCAATCTCATGATCAATTTTTATTTCAGGCTCTTCTGATTCTTTGAATGCTTTAGCTCCTAATTCTCTAATTTTATTAAGTTCAATTTGGTTCTCTTTTATTTGTGTATCCATGTTGAGTAATTGAGCACCTTTATCTAAAGCAGCTGTATAAATATCAATCATGTCTTTATTTACATTAACAATTTTTATTTGTTCTTGCTCTTGATCTTTTAATGTTTCAATTTCTTTTTCTTTAGCTGCAGCATTTTTAGCATCATCATTTTTAATTTCATCAAGCTTTGTTCTAATATTAATAAGTTTTTCTTCAGCTTGTTCAAGACCAGTTGTTCTTAACTCTAAACTTGCTTTCAATTGTTTTATACCTTGAGCAGATGCTGCTAATTTATCCATACTTTCTCTAGTCATCTCTAATTCAACACCAGATGTATCACCAAGTAATCTAAAACCTGATTTAATAGATTGCCAGAAACCAAGACTGGTGTCTTCCATATCATCTTTTAATTCTCTCATATCTTTTCTAAGTTTAGCAGTCTCAACTCTAATTTCAAGTTCTCTCAAATTAGCTTGCTGTTCATATAATTGTTCTAATTCAGTATTTAAGGTTTCAGATGCTTTTCTTAATTTATTGGTTGCTGATGCATAATCATCTGTGCTTGAAATTAAATCAGGGTATTGCTTTTTAATTTTTTCAAATAAAATTCTTTCCTGTTCAATTTCAATATTTGTTTTATTAGTTTTATCTTTTAATTGGATAAATGAATCTATTAAGCCGATTTGAACTTTTCTTTGATTAATAGCAGCAGTATTGTAATTTTTCATATGACTTATTGCTTCTTCAGTAGCAACTCCAGATTCTTGAGATGATACAACTAATGTAGAAATAGCAGCAACAAGTAAACCAATAACAGCAACCCATCCTAATGCAGCACCAGTTGCACCACTCAGCACTGTTGTTAATATTTTGTAGCCAGCAACAAGTTTCGGTATCATACCTATTAACAAAGCAACAGGTGATATTAATAGACCAAATGCAGCAGCAATTGCTGGTATTGCCACTGCTAAAGATTGTACTGTAGGATTTAATTTATTGAACCAAGTTACAAGACCTGTTAGAAAATCTACAAAACCTCTAATTATTGGAACAAGTTTCTGACCTATTGTTATTGCAATTTCTTCTGCTTCTGATTGAAATAGTTCTATAGAACCTTTTAATGTATTTATCTGCATCTCTGCCATTGATGAGGCTTTTGCTGTACCTGTTATTTCTCTTTCCATATCAAACAAAGCTTCAGAACCAGTCTTAAGCAATACACTCATAGCACCAACCGCTCTTAAATCAAATATTCTAACAAGTTCATCTGTTTTATCTTTTGCACCAGCACCAGCTTTTTCAAAAGCACCAACAATTTCAGTTAATGTATGAAGCTGTGGGCTAACATCACTTACTTTTAATCCAAATTTTGCCAACGCCTCACGAGCATCTTTAGTGGGGTTAAGTAGTTTGGTGAGTATTTGCCTTACATTAGTACCAGCTGTACTGGCATCAACACCAGCATTATACAGAGCGCCAAAATTTGCTGTCAATTGTTCAACACTAGTACCCAATGAATTAGTGAGTGGTGCAGCAATTTTCATTGATTCCCCAATTCTATCCATTGTTGCTTGTGAATTGGATATAGAAGCAGCAAATAAATTTGATATTCTGCCTGCCTGATCTGCACTTAAATTAAATGCATTCAAAGTGCCTACAACAATTCGAGTTGTTTCTGCCAAATCATATTGTGTAGCAGCAGCAAGATCAAGAGTGCCTTTTAATGCACCCATTATTTGATCAGTTTTATAACCAGCAGATGCCATATAATACATGGCATCTGCTGCTTGACTTGCGTTGAATACAGTTACTGCCCCCATTTCTCTTGCATAGTCTGTTAACTTTTGCATCTCAGCACTAGTAACACCAAGAACTGAAAAAGTATTTGCCATACTCTGTTCAAAGTCAGCAAAAACTTTTACAGCTAAACCCCCCATTGCTGCAAGACCTAATGATATAGCACCAATTGCTTTACCAAATTTTTGCATTTCCTGACTTTGTGCTCCAAGTTTACTAGTGAATGTTTTCAATTCAGCAGCAGCTTTAACCATACCATTATGAAACTCAACAATATCCGCTTTAACTTTTAACCACAATTCAGAAATAGTATTTTTATCATCAGCCATTATGCTCACTTGCCTTTTTATTTTTATCTTTCATTATTTGAATCAAACGTTCTCTTGCTTTTGGTGATAACTTAAAACCTGGTAAAGCCAACATTGATATAGGATCATTAACATCAGGTGATCCTCTTTTTCCTTTCTTTGTATTTTCCTTTTTAACTTGTTCTTGTTTCTTTTCACTTATTTTATTCAATTGCTTAACACCATTTAACAAACAATCCAATTGATACCAAGTTAAGCTCATTATGTATTCAATTGACCATCCATTCCTTTCACTAAAGAATGCAACAATGCCAAAAATCGTTAATTCATCTTGGATGTTTCCATTTTCATTGTTGGTAATTGATTTTGGATGTCTGGTATTTCCTTGAACATCCCGTTGATTGCTTGCATCTCTGATAAAAAATCATTCAGACTTAATGCTATCCTTATTGCTTTAGCAAGACCACCTAATCCTATCTGTTCCATCAATGTTTCAACAGGTATTTCACCATGAGCTTTCTTTAGACTTATTTGTAATACTTTACAAGCAGCAGCCATACCTTCTTTTGTAAATGAATTATTAGCAGTAATAGAACCAAAATCATTTATAGCTTCTATCATATCAGGTAAATCGGATATTGATGCTGGGCAAAAATGATATTCAATGAATTTATCATTACCATCATCATCTTGACCATCAAATACTCTAAGCTTTTCACCATATCCTAGAATATTTTTGATGTCAGTTTTTTGTTCACTTAATACCTTATTCAGTGATTTTTCTTTTTCATTGTTTGACATTTTATTTTATTTCCTTTTCCTGTGTTTAATATCTGTGTTAGTTTAGATACAAAAGGTAGTAATTACTTACAGCCACAGGAAACTGTTTTCATTACCACCAATTGTATTTTTGTCTGAGCAATACTAAGAAATATCACCAACTTCAATTGTTGCAACAGAACCATCATCATCTGCCTGAACAATAAAATCAAAATTAGGAATAACATGAGCATCTCTTGCAAATGCAATTGAAAGTTTGCTACTCATTACTTTTTTGAATGTAATAGTAAATGTGACACCATCAGTAATAAGTGTGCAAACCATTTGAAATTTCAGTGGTGCATCTGTATTGTCCATTGAAATACTTGAATCAGTCCGAGTGCCACCAAGTAATTTTTCAAAAGCCAGTGCAGTTATTTCAGCAAATTCTGCATTGCCAGTAATATGAGCAGTATGAGTCCTTACATCTTTGGCATATAAAGCAGAACCGCAAAACAATTCAGCAGTGTCAAATGAAAAATCCATAGATACATTTTGAAGGCAGCCAATCTCAACAGTATCAATTACCATAGCAGCCATTCCGAATTGTACAGCCATAATTCACCTCATTGTATTGTGTTATAAAATAAGTTAATTGCATTCTAATATTTCATCACCAATGATGAGTTCAAAATTTACATCTCTTTTATAAATTTTTAGAACCTCATCATCAGCATTTAATATAGCTAGTCTATTAATTAATCGGCATCTTAAATTTTTAGTCAATACAGCATTATTCAAGTTCATTGCTTTCTTATTTAACAGAATACTAATGCGTTCAGCAAAATTTGAAACATTGTCTTGGCTATTAGTAGCATCCATAGGTATTATTGCTGTAACAGTCAAAAACCATCTTGTTGCTGGCAATCCTACATCACCACCATTACTTACAACTTCCATTGTTGCTAAACTTTCACCAGGTGCCTCTGTAAAAATTTTCTTTCTAATTATTCGATCTTCACAATATGTATGAATTGATTTAACATCACCAGTTAATGTACCATTATCAGCAACTAATAAAGTTCTTACTGCTTGCAATATCACATTTTCTTTAGAATAATTAACATTACTCATTTCATCACCAAATTATTTTCTGAACTTAATATTGCTGTTTATAATACCTCTATATAAATCAATAATTTCTTTTTTCTTATTTTCAGCAGCATCTATTAAGAATGGACGTTTAACCATTTTATTAGTGCCCTCATGAACATATATAGCATACCTTGTATCAACTACTCCAACAGCACCAGCCATTTCTCTATGTGTTTGGTAAAGAACTCTTGATGTTACTGCTTGAACCATATGACCAGAATCAACAGCAGGTTTATAATAACCGCTGTGTATAAGCCTGACAGATTCCTTTTCAAGTATTAATAAAGCTTTCTTTAATCCAATAAACATTGCTGGTTCAATTACTTTCTTTGTAAATGTTAAAAACTTACCAATAGCATTCCCTGGAGCAATAGCAACTATACTTAAATTGGCTTTTGACCTGAAACCTTTTGGGATTGTTGGCATTTTATTTCCCTAATATTGACATATAAATTTCTTTGTGATGATCAAACACCCCACCTGGTTCATCATCAACAAAATCAACTTTGTATTTTTTAGTTCCATCAATTATTAAATAACCAGTCTTTATTGTTAATGCTACTTCAGCTTCACCAACTATAATCGTACACCGGCAAAAACCTAAATAACTACTTTGAGCAGCAGCACCTTGTTCCTTAATATCATTATCACCTTTTGCTTTTGTAATTCTTATTGGCACATTTGTATACAAATTAGTTGATGCACCAACTGTTGAACCAGTATCACCAATTGCTACACTTGGTCTAGCAATAGTAACTCTTTTATTTAATAATTTTAATGGTATTGGTTTCATAGTTTACTCTAGATAATATAAAATTTTAGCTTTCTTCATGCTTGAATTTATTTCACTATCAAATTCAGACTTAACATTTAAGAATGCTAAATCTTTTGATTGACTATAATTACCAATTGTATAACTTTTTATTCCATCAGCATCTGCATTTTGATTGCTAATTTTAGCTTTTTTTGCCATCAATAAAGTAGCAAGCCTGACAATAATTGATGGTACTTCTGCAAAGCCATGTTCATATTCAACTTTTACATTTTTAATTCCTTGTGCAAAATAAGTTACACAGTTATCACCATTAGTAAAAGTTGTTTTCAACTGAACTATACCAGTTTCATAATCAACAATATAAGTAGTTGGATCCAATACAACTGGATCATTTTGATAATTATCTGTTATCTCAACACTATCTTCAACTATAGGATATTTTTTCAATATCAATTCTTTCTTACTGTTTTTATTTATATCATGGTATTCAATAGCACTAGTACTAACAAAACCATCAGTTCTTATTTCAGAATTAATATAATTGTTTATAATTTCAACCATAGCATCAGTAATATCAATTTCATCCACACCACCAAGTTCAGCAGCTTTTGCTATGTCTCCATAAAATGTTTCAGCCATTTTATTTTCCTCAAATTAACTAAGTAAAATATAATACCATTACCATACTTTTAGAAATTATTCAAGAATCAAATACTTTTTAAGAAATTAATAATGAAATTAAATATACATCTCTGTATTTACCATCCTTTAATACATATTCAGTAATTAATCCATCAACTTCAAAACCAAAATTTTCATTAAGCATTTTAATTTTTTCATCACCACTATTCGGGAAAATATAAAGGAATAATTTATGAGCATTTATCAATTCCCTTTTGGCACAGCCAATAGTCCATTTAATTATTCGATTGAAATATTTGCTTTCATTATAATCTGGTGAAATAACATAATCAAATTGAATTCTGCCGTGCATAATACTATCAATTTTAATATTTAGGTAACCAATAGCACATTCAAGTTTTTCATCATAAATGATCCATATTTTCCAATTTTGATTTTTACTGTAATCATTTTCCCACCAATATTCCTGTTCAATTCTAGTGATATTTTTAGTTTGAAATAAATTTTTATTTATCTTTGGGTGACTCCGAAGTGTTCTAACAAATTCAGAATCCACCCAATTATATGTATCAATTTTACCTTTATGGAACATTTTGAATCTTAGCCCAGACAAAATATTTTCTTTCATCATTATACCTATATTTTTGGATGAATATAAATAATACCTCTGTTACTCCCTTCGGCAACTTCATTATAATAATAATGATAATTATCTCTGCCATAAATTGCATCAATAGCAGGTTTAATTATTTCAAATTTATATTCAGTTCCATCAGGGAATGTATCAAAACCAAAATCTTTATTAGGAACTTTGAAATCATGTATTGCAATTACATTATTAATTGTTCCAGTTCTTGCTATTTCTTTAAGCTCATCAATCAATGGATTATAACTATACCAATGAGCATCAAGAAAAAATAATACTGGCATATTAAATACTGGTGAATTAAATAATTCCTTAATAACTAATGGTGAACTCCCTTTTATAATTCTAACATTATTATAATTAGATAATTCTATCAATGATTTGTTATAATAATTTTCATTATTCTCAATAGTAAAAACTATTTCAGCCATAGTGCTAAATTCCTTTGTACTATCAGCCATATATGTTCCAGTTTCAAAAATAGTTTTTATTCCGAATTTGTTTATTAGTTTATTTAATTCATTTTTAATATAACTATCACCATTAAATCCTTTCATGCCAACCTCTTTTTTTTAATATAATTGTTACTTTAGAATAAAATGAATACCGAATAAATCATCTATTAATTTATCCATACATTTTTATTATTCCTTATAATCTTTTAAGTGTTATTGGATGATTCCGATAATTTGCATTATCATAAAAAATATTTTCATTTACTAGTGTTGGTATTTTATATTTGATTATTAAATTAGTCAATATACTTTGATCATTTCTATGCCTATGATTATTAACATCATCTTTATCTGGACAAACAGCATCATGAATGCAAACATATTTAAGCCATTCATTTAATATTGGTATTGCTTTTCTTGTTGCTATAACCACACCAGCCCAAACTTGACATTCTAATTTATATTCTGGTGTTAGGCAATTCATCACTTGATAGCATTGTTCAGTTGTATAATCTTTATTTAAGAAACCTGTTTTAATACAACCTAGTACATCAATTGAGTTAACAAGTCCTGCAACTTTATCGATATTTTGTTTAGCAAATATTGTATTAGCATCCATATATAAAACTCTTTCATATTCCTTTAATGCATCAAGTATTATGAATGGTTTCCAAGACCACCAACCACCACCTTTACTTGAATCTAATATTGCTTTATTCTTGTTATAGAATTCAGTAGTTACAAGCCATTCCCTGGTATATTTTCTTAATCTTCTGTTTATATGCTTCACAAAGTGACCCATGTTTTCAATATCATTGTAAAATCTTTGATCACTACCATATGCAATTACAATAAAGTCAGTTTTCATATTTATCTCATGTTAAAAAGGACTTGTTGATAAAAATTTATTAACATCAAATTTAATTTCATAGTTTATGATATTATTGATTATTGTATCAATATTTTGCTTATCATATAAAATTAATGGTTTGTCTTCAGTTATTCCAACACTGCTAAAATAATCTAAGAACTTAAAACCATCACCAAGAATTTTATTAGAAAATTTTACCCAGCAGCAAGGAATATTAAATGCATGTGAGGCAACAATACCGTGTAATGAACTGGATATGGTTTTTTCACACATTGTAATATCTCTTATTACATCAGCAGGCTTTTTCAAAACATCTATTATCAGAACATCATCATAATCTCTGTATGCTGCCATTACTTGATAGTAATCAACCCAATGAGGAATTATACCAAGCCTATATTCTTTTGTATTACTTGCATGATATAATTCTGATATTATCATTACAGGATCTCCAACAGTGCAGCAATTTATTCCATATTTATCTTTTATCTTTTTTTCAGTCAGATGACCTCTCACTGCTATAAACTCTTTTGCTAATGGTATTTCATCATAGCTATAAGCAACACCAGCACCCCAAACAATTGAATTGCTATTTGCTTGAGTTAATATGCTTCCTGTTATTATATAATGCACATCTTGCAACTCACCTTCTGAAATTGAAATAACATTAGTTCCATGTATCTTTTCAGCAATTTCTTTTGCAATATAATCCCCAAAATTCGGAGATGGGTGGTGAAAAACTTTAATTCCTACCATGCTAAAACCTCATTAGTAATTTGAAACATTCTATTTATCCAGCGGTGTTTGCCCCATACCTGAGTCATACCATCATAGGCTATTTGTTTAATTAGCTCATCATGATCTTTATTATACTTTTTAATCAAAGAAATTAATTCATCAACAGTGTTCCAATACACTAAATGCTTTTCATGTTCAAAATCTAAATTTAGTCCATCACAATAATGAGCAAAACAAAAAGTTCCTGTTGCCAATATATTCAGCAATCTATCTGATGTATATCTAAAAGCATTTATATTATTTATCGAAATAGCAAATTTAGAACCTCTATAAATAGCAGCAGTTTCCTTTGGTGATTTTGAACCAGTACTGAAATGATTCCAACCACCACCAAATACAGAAAAATCATTTTTGAATTCATTCTTTAATTTTTCAACAAGTTCCACCCTCATATTAGCTAATGGAAATTTTTTATACAATGAACCAGTGAATACAACATTCCCTAATGAATTAGGTTTAATATCAGGATTGTATATACTTTCCTCAAATCCTATCTGTATATAATGTACATTTTTTACACCATACTTTTTGAATGCATCAATATCTCTGCCATTAGTAAAACCAGTATGCACATTATCATACTTAGCTAATTCAAGCATCCATCTAGGTGTATGATTATTTATATCACCGTTCCAATTTAATATTGGTATAATAGCTAATTTAGAAACAGTTGATGGTAAGATAATATCTGGTGTTTGAATTTGCATAAATATAAAATCAGGATTTATATTCTTAGCAACATTTAATAATATATCATTGAATTTACTAACAGATATACCAATTGATAATTCTTTTCTCCAATCTATTGAATGATAATTGCCAAGAGTTTTTAGTGCTTTGGTTAATGATGTTTGCCCTTCAAAATTCAAACCAATATGTAGCACTCTCTTTTTATTTGAACTTATTGTATCAATCTTAATTGGGTTCAAATACACATACGGCTTTGGCACTCTATCATTAGTTGATGGTGAATAATTTCTAATGTTACTGGAATGAATATGATTTAATATTATACTTAAAGATGGATTCAGTACCTCATAACCAGCATTCATTATTTCATAAGCAATTCTGTTATCACATCCAGGCTTTCCTAAAAAGAAACTAGCTTGCATTCCATCTCTAATTTTTCCTAGAAATATCCAAGCATCTTGGCTATCACGTCTATCATGAAATAATGATTGACCATTTTCTTTTATGTCCCATCTAGTTAAACAAAATACTCTGTTGGAATTAATTTTATTAAAAATCAATTTAATAGTATTATCAAAATAAATATCAGTATTAGCAATAATATTTATATCATAGCTTGTAGTAATTTCATTAATAACTTCAAACATCTTCCTGTATGTTGCTCTCATCATATTATTAAGTAATACAATTTTGCTGTGTTGGATATGATTAAACTCTGAACCTTCATCACACATTATATAAATCTTATCAATGTATTGATTTTCAATATTCTTTTGAATGCATTCCAAATATTCACTTACACGTTCTGACCTTTTTTCATTGTACCATGTAGTAAATAAATTTACTTTGCCCATAAATGTAGCATAACTTTGTTCAACCTTTTCAGTTTGTGCAGGTTTACTATTCAATATTCTTTTTGAATTTGTATTATTCATTATTAAAACCCCTGATATCTTTGCAATTACAATATTTGTGTTCTTTAATTATTTCAGGCAAAATTTCATTAAATGGTTCAGCCCAGCTATCAACTCTTTGTGTTGGTTGAGTGGGTTTGCCATCAGAGTATGGTGTTACCGTATCAACAACAAATTTTTCTATTCCCCTAATTGAATAATAATGTATTTTATTTTGTAGTGTTTTTAGTTCCCTAACATACCCGAAATGATATATTTTTCCACCTT
>Ga0172380_10006320_pt1 | contig 13825 bp, 10 predicted proteins | sample Leawe162metaG_FD_119747 | JGI IMG/M metagenome (GOLD analysis project Ga0172380, IMG submission 119747) | Leachate microbial communities from a municipal landfill in Southern Ontario, Canada - Leachate well 162 metaG | ecosystem: Engineered > Solid waste > Landfill > Unclassified | place... | reverse complement strand
GAAAAAGAAGAAGTGTTGGTTGAGTTTTCGGTTCACGAACTGAAAGACGCGTATGAAAAAAGGCCGCAACTTTTTCAAATGAAAGTTTCAATTGAAGACATTGAAGACACCCTTTTTTATCTTTCAAGAATTGACGCCATAAAAATTGAAGGTGGATTTTTGGTGGTGTACAATCGCTTAACCATCGACAGAGTTGAGCCAGACAACAAGCGGAGATACAAAAATGACGATTACCAAAAGCTAAATCAGTTTTATGAAAACAAGGTGCAACAAATTCATATCGTGGGAGAGTATGCCAAAAAAATGATTGGCGACTACAAAGGGGCATTGCAGTTTGTTGACGATTATTTCCAGTTGAACTACACCTCGTTTTTGAATAAATATTTCAAGGGTAGCCGTCAAAATGAAATCAAAAGAAATTTAACCCCTGCAAAGTTCCGGCAGTTGTTTGGTTCCTTATCGCCTGCGCAATTAGAAATCATCAAAGACAATGAAACCAGGAACATGGCGGTTTTGGCCGGCCCAGGCAGTGGAAAAACAAGGGTGTTGGTTCATAAATTGGCCTCGCTGCTTTTAATGGAAGATGTAAAGCATGAGCAATTGTTGATGTTGACTTTTTCGAGGGCCGCGGCAACCGAATTTAAAAAGAGATTGCTGGCGCTAATCGGCAATGCAGCCCACTACATCGAAATAAAAACGTTTCATTCTTACTGTTTTGATTTGTTGGGCAAGGTTGGAAGTCTGGATAAATCGGACACCATTTTGAAAACCACCATTGAAAAAATAAAGAACGGCGAAGTGGAGGCAAACCGAATTACAAAAACGGTTTTGGTAGTTGATGAAGCTCAAGACATGAATGCCGATGAATTTGCCTTGATAACTACTTTGATGGAACAGAACGAAGAAATGAGGGTGATTGCCGTGGGAGATGACGATCAGAATATTTACGAATTCAGAGGGTCAAGTTCTGGATATTTGAAGCAGTTTATGGCAGAAAGCAAGGCCGCGAGGCATGAACTCATCGAAAATTACAGAAGTAAAAACAACCTGGTTGAATTTACAAACGGGTTTGTAAAAAAGATTCGCCACCGTTTGAAGGAAACTCCCATTGCAGCAAAACAAACCGACAACGGACATATAAAATTAGTGCATTACCATAACGGAAATCTCATTTCAGCATTGGTACAAGACATTCTTTCAACAGGACTTGCAGGAACTACCTGTGTACTGACAAAAACAAATGATGAAGCATTACAGATTACAGGTTTACTTTTAAAAAGCGGAATGCAGGCCAGGTTGATTCAAAGCAACGACGGTTTTGGTTTACAGAATCTTGCAGAAGTTCGTTTTCTGTTGAATGAGATTAACCTGGGTGATGATGTAAAAATGGTGAGTGATGAAGTGTGGGCAGATGCAAAAAGTGAAATGAGAAAAAAATTCCAACAGAGTTCAAAGTTGGAAGTATGCAACAACCTCATTAAACAGTTTGAGGAAAGCAACTCCCAAAAAAAGTACAAATCCGATTTTGAGGTTTTCGTCAGAGAATCAAAACTTGAAGATTTCTACAGTGGAAACGGAGAGACCATTTTTGTTTCCACCATTCACAAAGCAAAAGGAAAAGAGTTTGAAAATGTTTTCATCATGCTCGAAGATTTCAACGCTGCAACCGATGAAGCCAAACGCCAGTTGTATGTTGCCATGACAAGGGCAAAACGTAACCTTATAATACACTTAAACGGAAATTTTCTTGACAACATCACAGCAGAAAATCTGGAAATAATTGAAGATAGAGAAGAACGTTTATTGCCAAAAGAAATGGCCATGCACTTGTCGTTCAGGGATGTTTGGTTAGACTATTTTATCTCAAGGCAACACCTTGTTTCGCAACTGACCAGCGGAGACACTCTGACAATAAAAGGTGAAGAATGCACGAACGCCAAAGGACAATCTGTTTTGAAATTTTCAAGACAGTTTCTCCATACAATTGAAGCACAAAAACAAAAAGGTTTTCACTTGAAACAAGCAAAAGTGAACTTCATTGTTTACTGGAAAAAAGAAGATGCAGCACAGGAATCGAAGATTATTTTACCTGAATTGATTTTTGAAAGAAAAGACAATTAACCAGAAACAAGAACCTTGTGGGCCAACTCCCTCTACGGGTAAAATTTAGACAGTTTCTTATTAAAAGTAATACACATAATGTAATTCTTAATTTTTTTACCCTTTAATTTTAAGACAAGTATAGCAAGTTTTGAATTTCGAACCTGAAATGCGTTTATTGAAAAAAATAATATTTTATTTAAATTCATTCTAAATTAAAAATTGTACTAATATTGTATTTGGTAAAAATAAATGCTATACCAACTAATTAAACTGCTCTCTTGATGCATTGTTGAACAAGGTAAATTAGTGCAAGAGTAACTAAATATTAATTTCATAAAATGGAAACCTGGGACATTGCTAACAAACATGCTGAAAGTATTGCTAAACTCTTTCCGGATCAGATTAAAGTATTTGATCTGAAAAAAATAAAAAAGCGTGATGAAGTTGATGCACATACTCTTCTTCATAAACATATTAGAGAACCTCTTACGAAAGAAATATGGGAGACACTGATTTGGGAAGTTGTTGATTTCCTGATGACCAATAAGATGCATAATGTGTACTGTTTTTTTTACCGTCAAAAAAATGATGAATTTTCTGAGGTTATCTGGACCCTTTCTTGCGCCAAATTAAATATTGATGATAAAGGTATTCCTGAGGAGATGGTTGTTTTCTCCTATGATTTGAAACTACTTGGCGAAAAATCAAAAAGACTTTACAGGGTATTAGAGAATGATGAATTTATCAAAGAAAATTTTAACAAAGTTTCATCACTTACCAGAAGAGAAAAAGAAATAATCCAATTATTGGCTTCCGGAATGAGCAGCCCGGAAATTGCGAATTCTGTTTTTCTTTCCGTTCATACCGTGAATACACACCGGAAAAATATTATTAATAAACTACACATTAAGAATTTTTCTGGCTTATTAAAATATGCTGATCTTTTTGATTTAAACACAACCAATAAAATAAGCCTATGAAGACAAATTTAACCAATCAGGAGATTAGCAGCATCAATAGCCAGCAGGTTTATTCTCTTGAAAGAAAGATAAATACAGGTGAGTTTTCGATCGAGTCGGTGGGTGATTATTTACCGGGGAACGTACTGGTGACTGATCTCAGCAAACTTGCCACCATTTATATGAATAAGAGTGGTTGCAATATCCTAAAGCATAGTGCTGAGGAACTTGCTGCACAAGGCCCGGAATATTTCCAGAGTTTCTTTGTGCCCGAAGAAATAAAGGTAATTATGTCGACTTATTTAAAAATGCAACAAAATCAGGACTCCACCTGCGTTTACAATTTTGCACACAGGGTTAAGACACAGGATGAGTCATCTTATAAATGGTATTTTGCTGCTGCCAAATTACTTTTTACCCCTGACGATGTAGTTTCGGATAAAATACTGCTAATTGTGAATGAAGTAAACTCGATGGGTTATATAGCTGCAAAAATAAACAGCGTCCTTGAGGAAGATGACTGGATGAAAAAGAATTTTTCCAAATTCTGTAGGCTCACCAAGCGTGAGAAAGAAATTATTACACTCATTTTAACTGAGAAAACCAGTTCTGAGATTTCCGATATTTTCAATATATCACCTTTCACAGTCAACGCACACCGCAGGAATATCCTTGAGAAATTAGAGATAAATAGCATTTCGGCGCTTTACAAATTTGCATTGGTTTTTGGGCTGATAGCTTAAGATTACCTGCCAAATATTTTACCTTACCTTTCTACAGAACTTGTCACAGGCTTCATCTGTGAATAAAAACATTTTCAATAAGGGCTTATATCCTTTTCAGATTCTTCAAAATCAAGGAGTTAAAAATACCTAAATGTAACTATTGAATTGGGGTGGTCACTCAATCTATATTTGTATCGTTAAGATTGTGCTTTTAAGTAACTAAAATTTGGCTAATAAATTTAATAAACCGATTTCTTAATGTCCAAACTTATGACACCCACCTTAAGACCTTATCGAAGTAAAATTCTACTTTTCATAGTAATATTTGCCATTGCCCTTACATCCTGCAAAAAAGACAACAATGAAACTCCACCTGAGAATGAGGAGTTTATTATTGCATCTAATGCAAAATTTATAATTGACGATGATTGGCAAGCCATGTTTAAAAGTATAGATAGCACTGACTATACCCTAATTTTTGATAAGGAGTTGTTGGATAAATATTCATTTCAGCAAGGTGACCTGATTGTATCTTCTGAAGGTAACGGATTATTGCGAAAAATTGAATCGGTAAATCAAGAAGGCAATAATCTGCAATTTGAAACTTCACAGGCAACCCTTGTCGATCTAATTCAGCAAGGAAATATTGATTATAAGGGTCCTCTCGATTTTTCCAAAATAAAAAGCATTAAGTACTATTATCCGGGCATTCATTTAGATACCCTCAACACAAAAACAACTAATGGCACTATGCTCAATTGGAATATCAATACTGAAATTGCGCCACAAATCAAGTTGAAAGGTAATTTTCAATATTCTTCAAATGTAATTCTTCAAGTGCAAACAAGTATTTTACAAGGATTAAAAAAAGTGAAATTTGGATTAGAAGGAGCAGAAGATTTTAACCTTGCTTTGATTGCAGGAACTGAATTTACGCTTGATAAAGAAATTACTATTGCAACCGTTTCTATGTTACCAATCTTGATTCCTTTGCCAGTACCACCTTTTGCATTGGTGCTTACCCCGGTCATAAATGTAAAACTTGGATTGAATGGAACTGCAAATGGAAACATATCAACGACACTTACACAAAACATAACTATAGATGCTGGTTTACAGTACATTAAAGACGAGGGTTGGTCAAATTATGAGAATAATGATATAACATTCGACTATACTCCTCCTCAACTGAATGTAAATGCCGGGGCTATGGCATATTTAAAACCTGAAATAAATTTGTTGTTTTATAATGTTGTCGGGCCATATTTTAATGCACAAGGCTACGGAAAGATTGAAGCAGACCTGACCCAAAATCCCTGGTGGAAAATGTATTATGGATTCAAAATGGCGGCAGGAATGAAAGTTACTATACTTAGTAAAATATTATTTGATTATTCCGTTGATGATTTACTGAATTGGGAACAACTGGTTGGACAAGCAGCCAGTGTAACGATTACGACTTCACCTATGATTAATATTACTGCAACCTCAGCTTCTGGAGGAGGTGATATAGTCTCCGACGGTACACCAATTTTAGCCAGAGGCATTTGCTGGAGTGCTATTTCGAACCCATTAATCACAGATTCACATACATCTGATGGTACTGGTGCAGGGAATTTTACAAGTAGTTTGACTGGATTAATAGTAAATACCCCATATTTTGTAAGGGCGTATGCAACAACTGCTAATGATATTGTTTATGGTGCAGAAGTGAGTTTTATTACCACAACAATTCCTGATTCTACTGAAATTTACAGGGCAGCAGCTATAGGAAGCTGGACCGTATCGAATTTAGCCTACCCTAGTGATGCACCTTACGACCTTGAACTCTATTCCGATGGTACTGGAAATTATATTGGACAGGGAGGCCAGCCTTTTCCAAATGGTGGTTATTCTATTACCTGGACAGTAACTAAGTTCAATTACAAATATTACATATATGATTATGGGTTTTGGCATCCTGGTTATAACCAATTTCGTGTAATTGGCAATAATTTGCCCAATGAAAGCTTAACTTACCCTATTACATTTTTCAAGACTTATGACGATGCAGGAAGCGGCCCTGGTGAAGCACTGACTTTCACCAAAATTTAATTCAAATAATCATTTTACACATCAAAATTTACCAATATGAAAAACAAGATATACAAAACGTTGGCCATTTTAAGCCTGTTGTACTTCACCAATGGATTCGGGCAATTCACAAACCCATTTATGAAAGGCAACGACCCGCAATATAACATCAAAGAAATGATTTCGCACTTTCCTGAAAATGACAACCTGGTGACGATGAACAATAATACAAAGTCGACCAGTTCATTAATCTGGGATTGGAATACTGTTACTGTTTTTAATGAACAGAATAGTTTATCTGAAAAACACTCACAAACATTTGATGCAAATGGTCTTGTTTCGATCTGGCTGAAAGAAATAAGGGTAAATAATGCGTGGGTAAATTCAATCAGAAACACATATACATACAATACAAACGGGACTTTACTCACGAATATTGAGGAGAAATGGTTAAGCAATGCATGGATGAACTAGGAGAAACGCACATTTTCTTATTATGTAAATGGAAACCAGATGACTGAAATAGTGGAAGAATGGACAACTAATGCATGGGAGAACAATTCCAGGTGTACATTAATCAATGATCAATTTCAGGTGGTAAAAAGCTAATAAATTACAAAACTCTCATGCAGCGGAGAAAACTGAGTCTGCAAAAGTTTAATAAATCTAAAGACAAAAAACATGAAAAAGATTTTCTTCTCATTTTTATTATTTGCTTTGGCAGCAACTAATGCAATATCACAATTACATCCAGAGTATAGTCAATGGCTTTTTGTACAGTCTGACAAAGCACTTCAATATCGTATTGCTATTGTAAAACAAGAAGGTCCGGTTGCTACACTACAGATACAATTTAGAGTGAATAATGAAGATGAAGTATATTGTAAAAGTGAATTATGTAATGGAATGTTGCTTTCTCTGAATAATGTAAATGTTGGAGATAAGGAAAGCACTAAATACAGTTTCATCTTCGAAAAGTCTTTTGTAGGGTTGGATAATATATATACTTGGCCAGTACTGTTAACTACAGAGCTTAAAACCTGGCCTGATGGGTCTAAAAGGTATTTGAGTTTTACTAAAGGTATAGTTTATACCACTTCAGATAGCGATGATGAGCGTTCTGCAAATGTCCCCTACTGTTGTGTAGATATAAGGTTGGCGGCAAATCCAAATCAACATCGTTGTGAAAGTCATGGTTTTGATGCTGCCAATGCTATAATTATAAAATAAACACATTGAAAAATGACATAGTAGCTGTTTTGAAAAATGCATCAATTAACATAATTGTTAGTATCTTAAAACTCTAGAAATTATGAAAAACCTAAGTAAGATTTTCATTTGTAGGGTTAAACCTGGAATTGTAATGGCTTTGTTTATATTGGCCATACTATCAAGTCATTTCGTTTCAGCACAGGTTAACTACAGCGGAACGATAAATTATTCCCCGCCCAATGGCGAAGATGGTTGCCTTTACAGTATAAATGTGGCTATTACAATGACGATAATGAGCGGAAGTAATGGGATGGGTATTGACTATGATATAAAAGTTGCTTCTTTTAAAGGGCTGATTATTGACGGAACAACAATCGGCTCCTCCCAGCTACCTGCTTCCGTTGTGCATGAATACGCCAATCCTCCCGCGTTTTATTATTTACCTGTGAAATACACGGTCAAAGGCGGCGGTGCATCAAAGGCCATGAGCTCTAGAACTTCCAATAGTTTAGATTGGTACCTGTTACTTGGTAAAAATTTCACTATGGATGAAAAAATAGATGAACCTATAAAACAACAAGGTATTTCACTTTATAATAGCGGGAGTATAAGTATCAGTGATGTTGCAATTGATGGAGTCCTGGTTTTTAACAAATTGCCCTATGCTGAATATATGGAAAGCCAGGAAAAAAATGAAACAAAGGTAGAAACCAGCAATAATGGAACTTCTTCGAGCAATGCAGAAGATGACTTCTGGAATGATAAAAAATCATCTTCCTCATCTAACAATAAAGCAACAACCAATCAACAAAATGATACAAAACAAAAGTCGCCAACTGCAGACGAAATAAATAAAAGTGTTCAAAAGCAGACAGACGATTTCTGGAACGATAAGGCGGAAACCGACAAAAAAATTGAACAACAGTCGGCGCTGAGAATGCAAAATTATAATGATGCAGTTGCTGTACAGGATGCCAAGGATGATCTTAGAGCGACCACTTCTCTTAATGAAACCTATGCTTCGGTTGAAGCACTGATGGCTGATTTTAATGAAAAAATGAGCCAGATCAACAACCAGGTAAGAACCCTCACGGATAACAATAATGCTGAATGGAATAGCAGGGTGGATGCAAGCTTTAACGGTTCCGACGACGCGACCATGAATGAGGGGCTGAAATTAATAGGAGGTATAGTAAATGAGATAAAAGCAGCCGATGATGAAAAATATTATAGGGAAAAATTAGAAAAAGAAAAGGAAGCAAAGCTCTTAGAAATTCAGGAAACCAAGAAACGGATGTTAACCGCAGTACGTACAGAATTGTTTACAAAATTTAAAGAAGGTTCCCTGCCTTTATCGTCAACAAAGGTTGACGCAAGTACGCTTTACTATTTTGCCTATGCTTATGACCCTGACCAAATGGATGCCGAAATTCCAGTTTTATATTTGTCCAATATTTTTCCCGTTGGCCGATATGGTGATGGCACCTGGCCCTTCAAGTCAACGATAGTTGGAGAAATTTCTAACCTTTCACCTTACAACGAAACATTAAACGGATATTACCTCAGCGAAAAGGAAGCAAGTGTTATGCAACAGGGGATGGCTGACATTTTCCAAAAAACGGATGGTGCGATACAATACATAAACTACAAAGGGAAACCGACTCATGGCAACATTGACCAATCGGGTGATTTTTGGGGCACCGGAGATAATAAAACAAAACCGGAATTAGCCAGTAATACAGCAGATGACTTTTGGGAGACTGGCAGTAAAAAAATAAATTCCGAATCATCTGACAAAAAAGCAGATGATTTCTGGGAAACCGGAACAAAAGAAAAAACGACAGATAACAACCCTGATATATCAGAAACAGAAATAACAGAAGTGGATTATATAGGGGTAAGGGCGATTTATAAAAAAATAAACAGGGGAACAGCCGGATATGATCTCTTTATGAATTTCAAAAACATTACTTCTTCGCTAGAAGCCATTCTTACCATAAGTTCTGGAGGTAGTGTGATTTTTCAGTATAACCTGGGACCGGGCGCCATTTTCCAGCGGACCATAAATTCAGTAGATATTGACGTGCAGATCACTTACCATGCGTTTAAGGAAATAAAACCCGAAGCAGATCTCTATTATCTTATCAAGAAAATGATTCAGGATAATGTTACTATAGATAAAAATGCACCCAAATCACACATGAGTCATGCTTGTATGTGTGTAAGAGGATAAAACTGAAATTATGAATAATAATTTATTCGCTATTATTATGAAAAAGAAAATCCTGCTATTACTTGCAACGATCAGCATTTGCGTTTCTATTTCGGCACAAAACGACCTTAAAGCTCGCATGGAATATGATGAAGCTGAAAAAGCTTTTAACGAAAACAACTTTGAGGAAGCAATAGGCCACCTGGATAAAGCACAGGAATATTTAGGCCAATGGTCGGCTTTAATCAGTTACCTGAAAATACTTTCACTAGATAATCTATGCGATTATAATGATTGCGAATATAACTACAATAAATTACAGCAATCTGAAGTGAAGCAATACCTCGACTTTTCGGATAAAAACGAGGAAATTGTTAACATTGATAAATTTAAGAATGTATACACAATCGAACAGAAACTAAAAGAAATGGAGGATAATGATTCATATCTCGATATGCCGGAATATAAAAATGGTGTGCTTGCATACAATGCCAAGGATTATTCAAAGGCCAATGATTGGTTTCATAAAGCAGCAGAGAAAGGGAACTCTCAGGCTATGTATATCATTGGGCTTTTATACTTTAATGGAGAAGGAGTTGATCAAAATTATACTGTGGCATATAATTGGTCAAAAAAAGCTGCCGATAAAGGGGTGGCCGGGGCTATGAATTCAATTGGTGTCTGCTATGTCAACGGATATGGCGTTCCTGTTAATATCACCGAAGCAATAAACTGGTATAAAAAAGCGGCCAAAAAAGGAGAAGAAATAGCACTAGGAAATTTAGGCTATTTATATAAAAATGGAACCGGTGTGCCAAAAAATATCTCCGAATCAATATTTTGGTTCACAAAAGCATGTAAAAAAGGAAATTCTGATGCTTGTTTTCAAATTGGCTTTTTATATCATGATGGTGTAGAGGTTAAACAAGATTTTCAAGAAGCCAGAAATTGGTATAATAAATCCATTAGAATCGATAATAATCTCAATGCATTAAAAAATTTAGGCTGGATGTATGAAAATGGACAAGGAGAGCAGCAAAATATTTCTAAAGCATCTGATTGTTACAAAAAAGCAACTGAAAAGAATGATAGTAGGAGTATGTACTTACTTGGGAAAATTTATACCGAGTGGACCTTTAATGGAGTTCATGAAGCAGATGAGGCTATTAAATACTTAACAATGGCTGCGGATAGAGGTGAAATAGATGCAATGGAACTATTGGTAAATATATATTCTCAAGGGTGGAGTAATGTGAAAAAAGACAGACATATGGCTAAAGAATGGACAACAAGAATCCAGGCAGCAAAAGCAAAACAATAAAAATAGAAAATGAAAAAGAACCTGTTACTCCTTTTTGCCGGGATTTTATTTTTTCAGATCTCCTTTGGTCAAAGCACCATTTCCAAATTGAAATTTGAAGAAGCGGAAGAGGCCTTTGAGAAAAAAGATTACACAACTGTATTAACAAAACTGGATGAGGCAGAGAAAATATTGGGAAAGACGAACCCTCCAATGCTGTATTATGTATTATAGCCCAGAGTAAAAACATCTCCCTTCATGATGATATTGATATTGAGGATATTGCGATGCTTAGAAGCAATTGCACTTCTTATTTAAAAAAACTTTGAGCATATAGAAGGTATTGAAGAAAAATACAAGGAAGTTTACAAATTATTTGACTCGTATAAAGATTATGAACCCTTTGATGATATAGTTAACGGTGCAAAAGCAGGCAATATAGAGGATATTGTAAGCTTGGGACGTGCATACAAATTGGTTTCAAATACCTGTCACTGGCACGCGTTTTACCAACGCGTGCCTCTACCTGTATCAACTACCATTTTCTCAAACTTTAAACAAAATATAGCCTGGTTGGTAGTATTTAACCAGCCTCAGTTTGTTGATTTGCAAATTGTTGTATTAAGGGCACGCGAAACATTCGCGCGCCAGTGGTATTCGCAACTGACCAGCGGAGACACTCTGACAATAAGCAGTGATGGATGCACGAACGCCAAAGGACAATCTGTTTTGAAATTCTCCAGGCAGTTTCTCAATACAATTGAAACACAAAAGCAAGAAGGATATCACTTGAAACAAGCAAAAGTGAACTTTATTGTTTACTGGAAAAAAGAAGATGCTGCACAGGAATCAAAGGTTATTTTACCTGAATTGATTTTTGAAAGACAAGACAATTGAAATTTCAGGTTTAAGATAAAACTTTTCCAAATTTAAAGAATATTCATAAAACAGAATCAAAGTAAGGCACGCGAAACAATCGCGCGCCAGAGAGGGTTTCTTTCAAAATACGAATTCATTTACTGTTTTCAGCGACAGCGCAATGACACGTTATGAAAAATAACTTTTTACTGAAGGCTGATTAGACTACAGCCCTTTGTTTGCGAGGCATTCATTGCTCATGGCTTAAGCCGGGGGCAATAGGACAAAACGAACAAAAAAACCAACTGCATTTTACTTTTTACTACTTTCATCGTATCAATAACAAGACGATAAATTTTGCCGATGAAGGTTTGATAGAACCCTGTTTTCCATAAGTGGAAAAACCTGAAACCTCGCAAACAACCAATGGAACAAAAACATATATTTGCTGGCAATAGAGAAATAAACATGTACCCATTACCTATTGAAATAGTAGAACATGATAAACCCAAAGAACACCTTTTTTGCAAAGTTTGCTATCCTGCTTATTGCCGTATTTTTTGCCAATAATCTGCAGGCCCAAAAGAGTAGCACATACTTTACGGACATCAATGGAAAGCAATGTGGAGAAAGCGATGCATCATTCAAAAGAACCGTTAATAAATCGGCAGGTCGTTGGTTGGTGCATGATTACTATATGAACGATACCATGCAAATGAGAGGAACCTACCTAAACAAAAAGCTAACCATTGAAACGGATACTTTTTACTACTATCGTATAAATGGAAGATTATATTATTCAGTTGTTTACGTAAACGGCTTAAGAGATGGTGATAGCAAAACCTACTATCCCACAGGGGTTTTAGAGCAATCCATTCATTACAGCAAAGGAAAAATATCAGGAAAAACCACATTTTACGACCGAAATGGGTATGTAGAAAAGGAATGGCTTAATGCAGACGAATCAACTTTCAATGCGTTTAATTCGCAGGCTACTTATCACAAGGGACCACAAGACTTTTTATACTATATGGAAAGAATGGAATATCCGAAAAATGACCTAAGCAACGACAGTATAGCCCGAATGCTGGTATCCTTTGAAATTACCGAAACCGGAAAAGTGAACGATGCAGAAATCATCCTGCATGGCACAAAAGAAATGGATGCAGCCGTTTTGAACCAGTTGTATAATTCACCATTGTGGAAACCGGCAATTAAAAAGGGTCAGCCCGCCAGTTCCAGGTTTATCATGCCGCTACATTTCAATATTCCGGATAATGATGGCTTTATTAAAACTGACATCAATATAAGCAATACCAAAATTGCCAACCTGTTATACAACAGTGGATTAAATGATTACAATGAAGGTAATTACGACAAAGCAATCTTTAAACTAAACTCAGCCATCTCAAGAAATTCCATCGAATCCCGGTTCTATTACCTGCTGGGGCTTTGCTACTACAAACAAAAACAAAATGATATGGCCTGCGAATACTGGGATATCGCCGGCAGCATCGACAAAGAAATAATTGATGATAAAATCAGAGAATTATGTAAGTAATGACGGAGACATCCTCGCTCCCGCTTTCCGATGGCCATATGATGGCGGGAGATGAGAATAATAACCCTGATTTTGGTTGACTGGTATGAAGTGTTTCTAATTTTACAGGCTAATTTACTGAGATATGTTTATCATCGACCTGCCTTATGTTTCGGATCTGCTCAGACAAACCCTGCTGACCAATCAATTTCCGGTATTGAAAACTCCCGATGCCGTTATACTCTTACCCAAAGAGGGAATCCATTTTATTTCCGATAAAGAGGCCATCGAAAAATACAAAACAGGCGAAATCCCAACCATTTATACCTCTTCCGAGAATTCCATCGGCTGGATAGCCAAAAATTTATCTTTCTCAGAACTCCCCGAAAAGGTGGAGCTTTTCAAAAACAAATTGAAATTCAGAAAGCTGGTTTCTGCACTTTATTCGGATTTTTATTTCAGGGAAGTCGATCCTGATAAAATTGAACATATTGATTACGGCGAGTTGCCCAAACCATTTATCATCAAACCAAACGTCGGGTTTTTCAGTCTGGGAGTGCACCAGGTCAGCTCGCCCGAAAGTTGGGAAAAGGTTAAAATCAAGATCCGGGAAGAAGCTGAGGTGATAAAAGATACCTACCCGAAAGAGGTGCTCGACACAGCCAAATTCATTATCGAAGAAATAATTGAAGGGGAGGAGTACACCATTGATGCTTTTTATGACAAAAAGGGTGAGCCTGTGATTTTAGGCATGATGCACCACCTTTTTTCGGGAGAGGCCGATACCAGCGACCGGCTGTACACCACTTCTTCAAAAGTACTCAGTGAAAACATGGACAGGTT